>NNBV01001330.1_pt1 | contig 16274 bp, 14 predicted proteins | sample 1173771 | NCBI WGS metagenome assembly NNBV01 (sample SAMN07173938, study PRJNA388173) | plant metagenome | isolation source: symbiotic tissue sample KVS11 | place: Norway: Troms, Kvaloya island | reverse complement strand
TGCGCCCCCGGCGGGCGGTACGGGGGGAGCGGTGCGTGGGAGAAGGGGTGGGGCCACGCCGCCGCGCGCGGGGGACGGGAGCGGGGGGACAGAAAGGTGTGGAGGGCTGTGGAGGGCTACCCCGMRTTSCCCCCYCCCCCGBKGGGGGRGGSSTGGGGGGGGGDCAGGCGGCATCCAACGCCGCGCTGCATTTGAAGGCCGCCGAGCCCCCATCCCAGCCTTCCCCCAAAGGGGGAAGGAGCAAGACAGAAGACAAAAGACACGGAGACAACACGTGATCGACTATCAAAGTCTGCGCTTCGACTACCGCCGCCACCCCGACCAGGACGCGGCCACGCCCGCGCGCCATCCGGTCGTGATCGTCGGCGCCGGCCCCGTGGGCCTCACGCTGGCCATCGACCTCGCGCTGCGCCAGGTGCCCGTGGTGCTGCTGGACAACGACAACACGCTCTCCAGCGGCTCGCGCGCCATCTGCTTCGCCAAGCGCACGCTGGAGGTGTTCGACCGCCTGGGCTGCGGCGACCGCATGGTCGAGAAGGGCGTCTCGTGGAATGTGGGCAAGGTGTTCTTCCATGACGAGCAGGTGTATCGCTTCGACCTGCTGCCAGAGCCCGGCCATGAGCGCCCGGCCTTCATCAACCTGCAGCAGTACTACGTCGAGGGCTACCTCGTCGAGCGCGCCGCCGCGCTGCCGCTGATCGACATCCGCTGGAACAACAAGGTCACGGGCATCGAACAGCGCGACGACGGTGCGGTGCTCACCGTGGAAACGCCCGAAGGCCACTACGCACTGCACGCCGACCACGTGGCCGCCTGCGACGGCTCGCGCTCCAACCTGCGCCAACTGCTGGGCCAGGAGGCCAAGGGCCGGGTGTTTCGCGATCGCTTCCTGATTGCCGACATCACGATGGACGCGCACCTGCCGACCGAGCGCCGCTTCTGGTTCGACCCCTCGTTCCACCCCGGCCAGAGCGTGCTGCTGCACAAGCAGGCCGACGGCATGTGGCGCATCGACTTTCAGCTTGGCTGGGACGCCGACCCGGTGGAAGAGCGCAAGCCCGAGAACATCACGCCGCGCGTGCGCGCGCTGCTCGACAGCATCGGCTTTGCGGGCGTGCAGTTTCAGATTGGCTGGGCCAGCGTCTACACCTTCGCCTGCCAGCGCATGGCGCAGTTCCGCCATGGGCGCGTGCTGTTCGCGGGCGACTCGGCACACGGCGTGTCGCCCTTCGGCGCGCGCGGCGCCAACTCCGGCGTGCAGGACGCGGACAACCTCGCGTGGAAGCTCGCGGCGGTGGTGCAGGGCCAGGCGCCCGACGCGCTGCTCGACAGCTACGCCAGCGAGCGCGAGTTCGCGGCCGACGAGAACATCCGCAACTCCACGCGCGCCACCGACTTCATCACGCCCAAGAGCGACGTGAGCCGGCTGTTCCGCGACGCGGTGCTCGCGCTCACCAGGCGCCATGCCTTCGCGCGCACGCTGGTCAACAGCGGGCGGCTGTCGGTGGCCACGGTGCTGCACGGCTCGCCGCTGAACACGGCCGATGCCGATGCCTTCTCAGGCGCGATGGTGCCGGGCGCGGCGGCGGCCGATGCGCCGGTGCAGCGCGCGGACGGCAGCACCGGCTGGCTGCTGCGCGAATGCCATGCGGCGCCCTCCACTGCACTGTTCACGGCCCTGGTGTTCGGCCAGGGCGAGGCCGCCGAGCGCAGCCTGCAGGCGCTGACGACCAGTGACCTGCCGCTGCACGTCGTGCGTGTCGAAGGCGGCGGCGCCGACGGCGCACTCGCCGCCCGGCGCTACGACGCACAACCCGGTACCGTGTACCTGCTGCGGCCCGACCAGCACGTGTGCGCACGCTGGCGGCAGCCCACGGCGGCAAACATCCGCGCGGGCGTCGACCGCGCACTGGCCAAGGTCTGAACGCCATGCAACATCACCTGAACACCACGCCGAACCTCGAAGCCCCCGACGACTTCTACGAAGCGCTCATCGAGGCGCACCAGGGGCTGTCGAACGAAGAGAGCCACGCCTTCAACGCGCGCCTTGTGCTGGTGCTGGCCAACCATGTCGGCACATTGGCCGTGCTGCGCGAAGCCTTCGAGGCCGCGCGCGCCGGCTGAGCCTCACCTCCATTCCAACCTCATCGCGATCTTTCGAAAGAGAAAGCACATGACCCAAGCAAGCCCCGCCTCCGACCGGCGCTACCAGAGCGGCTTCGGCAACGAGTACGCCTCCGAGGCCGTGCCCGGCGCCCTGCCCCAGGGCCGCAACAACCCGCAGCGCGGCCCGTTCGACCTGTACACCGAGCTGATCTCCGGCACCGCCTTCACCGCGCCGCGCCACGAGAACCGCCGCACCTGGCTGTACCGCCGCCAGCCCTCGGTGGTGTCGGGCCGCTACCAGCCCTATGCGCAGGCGCACTGGACCACCGGCGCCGACCGCGAGATCGCGCTGCCGCCCGAGCCCCTGCGCTGGCATCCGCAGCCGCTGGACGGCGCGATGGAGCTCGACTTTGTCGACGGCATGCACACCCTTGCGGCCAACGGCGACGCCGAGTCGCAGGTCGGCATCGGCTCGCTGATGTACACCGCGGGCCGCTCGATGGCGCGCCGCGCCTTCGTCAACGCCGACGGCGAAATGCTGCTGGTGCCGCAGCAGGGCCGCCTCGTCATCACCACCGAACTCGGCGTGCTGGACGTGAAGCCCGGCGAGATCGCGGTGCTGCCGCGCGGCATGGCCTTCAAGGTGGCATTGCCTGATTCGGAGGCCGGTGCAGGCCCTTCGCGCGGCTACGTGTGCGAGAACTACGGCGCGCATTTCCGCCTGCCCGAGCTGGGCCCCATCGGCTCGAACGGCCTGGCCAATGCGCGCGACTTTCAGGCGCCGGTGGCGGCCTTCGAGTCAGAAGAAGGCGACTACGACATCGTGAAGAAATTCGGCGGCCGCTTCTGGCGCGCGCCCATGAAGCACACGCCTTTCAACGTGGTGGCATGGCACGGCAATCTGTCGCCGGTGAAGTACGACACGGCGCATTTCATGGTGATCGGCTCGATCAGCTTCGACCATCCGGACCCGTCGATCTTCACCGTGCTCACCTCGCCCAGCGACACGCCCGGCACGGCCAACTGCGACTTCGTGATTTTTCCGCCGCGCTGGATGGTCATGGAGAACACCTTCCGTCCACCCTGGTTCCACCGCAACCTGATGAGCGAGTTCATGGGCCTGGTGCTGGGCGAGTACGACGCCAAGCCCGGCGGCTTCAAGCCCGGTGGCGCCAGCCTGCACAACTGCATGGTGCCGCACGGCCCCGACGAGGAAGCCTTCGACAAGGCCACGCACGCCGACCTGAAGCCGCACAAGCTGGACAACACGCTGGCCTTCATGTTCGAGAGCCGCTACCGCTTCATTCCCACCCACTTCGCACTGCAAAGCCCCGCGCTCGACACCGACTACGCCGACTGCTGGGCCGGCCTGAAAGACCAATTCAAAAAAGTATGAACACCCCCGTTTCTTGCTCACTGCGTGTAGCCGAATCCCCCCTCGAGGGGGCGACACCAGCGGCCCGGCAAAGCCGGTTCCGCGGCGTCCCCCGAACGGGCTTCGCTGCGCTTGCCATTGCACTGGGCTTGGCATCCTCTCTCTCTGCGGTCGCGCATGCGGCGGACTTTCCGACCAAGCCCATTCGCTTCGTCGTGCCCTACTCGCCGGGCGGCACCACCGACCTGGTGGCGCGCACCGTGGGCCAGAAAGTGTCGGAGAAGCTCGGCCAGCCGGTGCTGATCGACAACCGCGGCGGCGCGGGCGGCAACATCGGCATGGACGCCGTGGCCAAGGCCGCGCCCGACGGCTACACCATCGGCTTTGGCGCGATCTCTACCAACGCGCTGAACCCGCACATCTACAAGTCGATGGCCTTCGACCCGCGCAAGGACTTCACCGCCATCAGCCTGCTGGGCACCTCGACCATCGTGCTCGAAGTGCCCGCGGCGTCGCCCATCAAGACGGTGCCCGAGCTGATTGCCGCCGCAAAGAAGAACCCCGGCATGCCCTACGCCACCGCGGGTGCCGGCACCTCGATGAACCTGGCCGGCGTGATGTTCGCGCAGATGACCGGCACCGACCTCGTGCACGTTGCCTACAAGGGCAGCGGCCCGGCCATCACCGACATGCTGGGCAACAACATCGGCCTGATGTTCGACAACCTGCCGGCGTCGCTGCCGCACATCCAGTCCGGCAAGCTGCGCGCCCTGGCCGTGGCGGGCCCCGCGCGCTCGGCCTCGCTGCCCGACGTGCCGACCATGGCCGAGGCTGGCCTCAAGGGCTATGCGCTGGACCCGTGGTTCGGCGTGTACGGCCCGGCCAAGCTGCCGGCGCCGATCGTGAAGGCGCTGAACGAAGCCTTCGTCGAAGCGCTGGCCATGCCTGATGTGAAGGCCAAGCTGCAGCAGGCCGGCTTCTCCCCGCGCGGCTCCACCGCGCAGGAGCTGACCACGCTGACAGACACCGAATACAAACGCCTGGGCGATGTGGCCAAGAAGGCCGGCATGACCGCAGACTGACCCGACACACAGAAAGACATTGATGACCGCACTCAACGCCACCCATGACCCCCAGTTGCGCAGCTGGGTTGCCTCCGCCAACGCAGCCGGCACCGACTTCCCGGTGCAGAACCTGCCCTTCGGGCGCTTTCGCACCGCGGGCAGCGCGGAGGCCTTTCGCATCGGCGTGGCCATCGGCGACCAGGTGCTCGACCTGCGCGCCACCGGCCTCGTCGACACCGACGACATGAACGTGCTGATGGCCGCCAGCGTGCAGGAGCGCCAGGCCCTGCGCGCCGCCATTTCCGCCGGCCTGGCCGAAGGCAGCGACAAGCAGGCCGCATGGTCGAAAGCGCTGCTGGCGCAGGCCCAGGCCGAGATGACCGTGCCCTGCCGCATCGGCGACTACACCGACTTCTACACCGGCATCCACCACGCCACCACCATCGGCAAGCTGTTCCGCCCCGACCAGCCGCTGATGCCCAACTACAAGTGGGTGCCCATCGGTTACCACGGGCGTGCGTCGTCCATCGGCGTGAGTGGTCAAAGCTTCAAGCGCCCGCAGGGCCAGACCAAGGCGCCCGACGCCACCGTGCCGAGCTTCGGCCCGTCGAAGCGGCTCGACTACGAACTGGAGCTGGGCTTTCTGGTGGGCCGCGGCAATGCGCTGGGCGAGCCGATTGCCATCGGGCAGGCCGAAGACCACCTGTTCGGCGTGACGCTGCTCAACGACTGGTCGGCGCGTGACCTGCAGGCCTGGGAATACCAGCCGCTGGGCCCGTTCCTGGCAAAGAACTTCGCGAGCACGCTGTCGCCGTGGATCGTGACGACAGAAGCGCTGGCGCCGTTCCGCGCGAAGTTCGAGCGGCCCGCGGAAGACCCGCAACCGCTGCCCTACCTCGACTCGGCCGCCAACCGCGAGGCCGGCGCGCTCGACATCACGCTCGAAGTGCTGCTGCAGACCGCGAAGATGCGCGCGGCCGGCGAGGCGCCCGTGCGCCTGACGCGCGGCAACACCACCGAGGCCGCCTACTGGACGGCCGCGCAGCTCATCACGCACCACACGGTGAACGGCTGCAACCTGCAGCCGGGCGACCTGCTGGGCTCGGGCACGCTGTCGGGGCCCAAGCCCGATGAAGCCGGTTCGCTGATGGAGCTGACGCTGGGCGGCAAGCAGCCGATCACGCTGCCGAACGGCGAGAAGCGCACGTTCCTGGAAGACGGGGACACGCTGGTGATGCGCGGCTACTGCGAGCGCGCGGGCGCGGTGCGCATCGGGCTGGGTGAGGTCAGCGGGACGGTGGTCTGAGGGGTCTGCCCGCGCTCCCCGCGTTATCCCCTCTCCCTCTGGGAGAGGGTTAGGGTGAGGGCATCGGCATAGCAACATCGCGCAGCCTCGATGGCTGCACACCCTCACCCCAACCCTCTCCCGCAAGCGGGAGAGGGAGAGGGAGAAAGACGAAAGCCTCGCCGTTGGCGCCATGTGTTGCCCCCCGTGTTGTCCCCTCTCCCTCTGGGAGAGGGCTAGGGTGAGGGCATCGGCATAGCAACATCGCGCAGCCTCGAGGGCTGCACACCCTCACCCCGACCCTCTCCCGCAAGCGGGAGAGGGAGAAAGACAAACGCCTCGCCGTTGGCTCCAGCTATTGCCCCCCGTGTTGTCCCCTCTCCCTCTGGGAGAGGGCTAGGGTGAGGGCATCGGCCTCACAACATCGCGCAGCCTCTATCGCCGCTTGCCCCCACCCCAACCCTCCCCCGGAAGGGGAGGGAGCCATGCGGACTCAGGGCGCGGTTGCCGGCGTTGCCACCGGCGCCGGCCATGCCACTTCGCTCGCCACGCGCGGCTTGCCGATGGGCGCGGTGGCCTTGCCGATCTTCATCGCCGCCAGGTCGGCCTCGCTCGGGTACTGGTTCGCGAGCCAGTAGTCGAACACGCGGCGCGCGATGGGCGCCGCGGCACCGGCACCCCAGCCGGCGTTTTCCACGATCACCGCGATGGCGATCTTCGGGTCGTTCACCGGCGCGAAGCCCATGAACAGCGCGTGGTCCCGCTGGTGCTCTTCGAGCGCCCGGGCGTTGTACTTGGTGTTCTGCGCCTGCGTCACGGCCTGCGCCGTGCCGGTCTTGCCGGCGGCCTGGTAGAGCGCCCCCGCGAACACGCCGCGCGCCGTGCCGCTGGTGACCACGCTGGTCAGGCCTTCGCGAATCACCGAGATGGCCGCCGGCGTGTAGCCGAGGTTTTCGGCCGGCACCTGCGGCAGCGGCACCACCTGCCCGCTCACCGTGTTGCGCGTGGCCAGCACCAGGTGCGGCCGGTGCTTGATGCCGCCGTCGGCCACGATGGAGGTGGCCTGCGCCAGCTGCAGCATCGTGAATGCGTTGTAGCCCTGCCCGATGCCCAGTGAAATGGTTTCGCCCGCGTACCACTTCTTCTGCTCGGGCCGCTTGTAGGTGTTGCGCTTCCACTCGGTGCTGGGCAGCACGCCGCGCACCTCGCCGCCCAGGTCGATGCCGGTGATCTGGCCGAAGCCCAGCGGCTTCATGGCGTCGTGGATCAGGTCCACGCCCATCTCGTTGGCCAGCGAATAGAAGTAGATGTTGCTCGACAGCTGGATCGCGCGGCGCATGTCCACGCCGCCCAGGTTGCCTTCGGGGCTGCCGAAGCGGTGGCCGCCGAAGTTGAAATAACCGGGGTCGTTCACCACCACGCTGGGGCCGCGCTTGCCGGTCTGCAGCGCGGCCAGCGCCATGAAGGGCTTGTAGGTGGAGCCGGGCGGGTAGGTGCCGCGCAGCGCGCGGTTGAGCAGCGGCTTGTCGAGCGACTCGGTCAGCGCCGCCCAGCTCTCGGTGTCGATGCCTTCGACGAACAGGTTGGGGTCGAAGGTGGGCTTGCTCACGAAGGCCAGCACCTCGCCGGTCTTGGGGTCGATGGCCACCACCGCGCCGCGCCGCTCGCCGAACATGTCTTCGATGAGCTTCTGCAGCTTGATGTCCATCGACAGCATGACGGTGTTGCCCGGCGTGGCCGGGTGGCTCGCCAGGCGGCGCACGGCACGGCCGCCGGCAGAGGTTTCCATCTGCTCCACGCCGGTCTGGCCGTGCAGCGTTTTCTCGTAGCTCTGCTCGATGCCGAGCTTGCCGATGTAGTCGGTGCCCTTGTAGTTGGCCTGGTCTTCCTCGGCCCAGTCTTCCATGGCGACTTTCTCGCGCTGGTTGATGCGCCCGATGTAGCCGAGCACGTGCGCGGCCAGCTCGCCCTGCGGGTAGTTGCGAAACAGCCGCGCCTTGATTTCCACGCCCGGAAAGCGGTAGCGCTGCGCCGCGAAGCGCGCCACCTCCTGGTCGCTCAGGCGGGTGCGGATGGGAATGGAGTCAAAGCTGCGCGAGTCTTCGCGCAGGCGCTTGAAGCGGCGGCGGTCGCGCGCCGACACCTCCAGCACCTGGGTCAGGCTGTCGATGGTTTCCTCGACGTCCTCCACCTTCGAAGGCGTGATCTCCAGCGTGTACGCCGAGTAGTTGGAGGCCAGCACGATGCCGTTGCGGTCCAGAATGAGCCCCCGGTTGGGCACCACCGGCACCACCGCCGTGCGGTTGCTCTCGGCCTGCTCGGCCAGGTCTTCATGCCGCGTGACCTGCAGGTAGATCAGCCGCGCGCACAGCAGGCTGAAGGCGAACAGCACGGCCATGCCGATGACGATCACACGGCGCTTGAAGCGCGCGAGGTCGGCGGCGACGTTGCGGATTTCGGTCATGGCGGTGGGAGCTTAGGCGCGTGCAAGTGCTTTTGGCAAATGTGCACGGCAAGACTTAGAGGGGGCGGTTTTCGTCCGGTTCCGGGGTGCGGCGTTGCGGCGCGAGCAACAGCGCCGACACCAGCGGCCACAGCGCGGCCTCGACCGCCGGCGACACCAGCACCGCCCAGCCCGGGAACACGCCGCCGCCGATCATGCGCGTGACCACTTCGATCAACTGCGACAGCGCGAACAGCGGCAGCACCTGCAGCGCCTGCGACAGCACCGGATACCACAGCAGACGCCGGTGGATGGTGATCGCGAAGAAGCCCAGCGTGGTGTACGACAGCGCATGCTGGCCCAGCATCGACGCCTGGTGCACGTCCATGCACAGGCCGAAGACGAAGGCCGCGCCAATGCCCAGGCGCGACGGCTGGTGCACGCCCCAGAACACGATCACCAGCGCCAGCAGGTCGGGCATCCAGACCGCGCGGCCGATGGGCAGCATGTTGACCAGCAATGCCACCACGAGGCTGGTCCACATGAAGACCGGGCTCACGGGCAGCAGCAGCTGCTGTTGGCCGGGGCGCTTCATCATCGGCGTTCTCCCGGTTTCTTTTCGTTCTTGCCCGCGCCGGGCTTGCCGTCGGGGCGCTTGCGCTGCGTGGTCACGGGTGCGGCGGCTGGCGGCGCGGCCGGCGTGCCGGTGGGTTCGAGCACCAGCACGTAGCGCGCGGCCGTCACGTGGGCCAGCGGCACGCAGTAGATGCGGGCAAAGGCCGAATCGGCGCGCCGCTCGATGCGCTCGATCTTTGCCACCGGCAGGCCGGCGGGGTAGATGCCGTCCACACCGCTGGTGGACAGCAGGTCGCCTTCCTGCAGGTCGGCGTTGGCGGCCATGAAACGCAGTTCCAGTCCGCCGCCGTGGGCCGATGCGTCGCCGAAGGCCACGCTGCGCACGCCGGTGCGGGTGTTCTGCACGGGAATGGAAAGGTCGCGGTCGATCACCAGCGTCACCTCGCTCGTGAAGGGCAGCACCTGCGTGACCTGGCCGAGCACGCCGCGCGCATCGATCACGGGCGAGCCGGCCGCCACGCCCTGGGTCATGCCCTGGTCGATGACGATCTTGCGGGTGTACGGGTCGGCCGCGTCGTAGAGCACCTCGGCCGCGCGGCCCGGGGTGGTGGTGGTCTGTCGCAGCGCGAGCAGCTCGCGCAGGCGGGCGTTGTCCTGTGCCAGCGTGTCGGCCTGCGCGGCGCGTTCGGCCTGCAGCATGAGCGCCTTGCGGGCGTCGTCTTCGTTGCGTTGCGCGGTCTGCAGGTCTTCGAAGTAGCGGCCGCCACCCAGCACGGCCTGCACCGGCTTCAGCGCCACCCATTGCACCGGATAGAGCACCGCGCCAATGGTGGCGCGGATGGGCTGCACGATGTGAAAGCGTGCATCGGCCACCATGAGGAACAGGGCAAGCGCGCCGAAGAAGATCAGCTTGCTGAGTGCCGATTGCCCCTGGTTGAACAGAGGTGGCGCTGTGCGATCGAGCGTGCCCAGAGGCATGAATTCGGCCTAGTTTTCACCGCGCTTCGCGCGACTTACGACGCAGGAAAGTAACACACCCCCATTCGCGGAATACCGCGGAACCGGCTTTGCCGGGCCGCTGGTATTGCCCCCTGCAAGGGGGTTGGCGCAGCGACACGAAGTGCGCGAAGACTGGGGGTGTACCTGGGTTACTCGCTGGTGAAGATGCTGCCCAGGCGGTCCATGCGCTCCAGCGCAATGCCGCAACCGCGCACCACGCAGGTCAGCGGGTCTTCGGCCACCAGCACCGGCAGGCCGGTTTCCTCGGCCAGCAGGCGATCGAGGTCGCGCAGCAGCGCGCCGCCGCCGGTGAGCATCATGCCGCGGTCGGCAATGTCGGCGCCCAGCTCGGGCGGCGTCTGCTCCAGCGCGTTCTTCACGGCCGACACGATGTTGTTGAGCGGATCGGTCAGGGCTTCCAGCACTTCGTTGCTGCTGATGGTGAAGCTGCGCGGCACGCCTTCGGACAGGTTGCGGCCCTTGACTTCCATCTCCTTGACCTCGGAGCCCGGAAAGGCCGAGCCGATGGTCTTCTTGATGACTTCGGCCGTCGGCTCGCCGATCAGCATGCCGTAGTTGCGGCGGATGTAATTGATGATGGCTTCGTCGAAGCGGTCGCCGCCCACGCGCACGGAGCCCTTGTAGACCATGCCGCCCAGGCTGATGACGCCCACTTCGGTGGTGCCGCCGCCGATGTCCACCACCATCGAGCCCGAGGCCTCGCTGACGGGGAGGCCTGCGCCGATGGCCGCGGCCATGGGTTCTTCGATGAGGTAGACAGACGTTGCGCCGGCGGCTTCGGCCGCGTCCTTGATGGCGCGGCGCTCGACCTGGGTCGAGCCGCAGGGCACGCAGATGATGATGCGCGGGCTGGGTGTGAGCAGCGTGCGCGGGTGCACCATCTTGATGAACTGCTTGATCATCTGCTCGGTGATCACGAAGTCGGCAATGACGCCGTCCTTCATCGGGCGGATCGCCTCGATGTTGCCGGGCACCTTGCCCAGCATGGCCTTGGCCTCGCGACCGACAGCCTGGATCACCTTCTTGCCGTGCGGGCCGCCTTCGTGGCGAATGGCCACGACGGACGGTTCGTCCAGCACGATGCCCTTGTTGCGGGCAAATATGAGGGTGTTGGCGGTGCCGAGGTCGATCGCAAGGTCGGTGGAAAAGTACCGACGGAAAGCTCCAAACATGTGCGGAATCCTCTGAGCACGGCCTGCGCATCGGCAGGTCGTCGCTCTATTTTTTGGGTCGTTTGACGGGGTGAATGGATCGTTTTTGGCGCAAAAGCCGGCGCGTTCGCGGGGGTTGCGGCAAAGGCGGGATAATACCCGAATCCCCTCTGATTCCTGTATTAGCACCGGCTCCCCGGTGCGATTCCCTTCGCTTTTTGGCGTTTCGACCTTATGTCACTTTCCGCTTCCGATATTGCGCGCATCGCCTCGCTGGCGAGGCTGCAGCTTGCCTCCGACGAAAGCGAGCGCATGCTCAGCCAGATCAATGGCTTTTTCGACCTGGTCGAACGCATGCGCTCCGTGGACACCACCGGCGTCGAGCCGCTGGCCCACCCCGTGGCCGCCATCGAGGACATCACGCTGCGCCTGCGCGACGACGTGGTGAGCGAGCCGAACAACCGCGAAGCCAACCAGAAGAGCGCCCCGGCCGTCGAAGCCGGCCTGTTCCTCGTGCCCAAGGTGATCGAATGATGAAGAGCGGTGAATTGCACCAATGGAGCGTGGTCGAACTGGCCAAGGCCCTGGCCGAACGCAAGGTTTCGGCCGTCGAGGCCTCGCAGGTTTTCCTGGGCCGCATGAAGGCGCACGAGTCGCTGGGCACCTTTCTGGACGTGAATGAAGAGGTCACGCTGGCCCAGGCCCGCGCCGCCGACGCGCTGATTGCCGCGGGCAATGCCCCGGCGCTGGCCGGCGTGCCCATCGCGCACAAGGACATCTTTGTTACCGCCGATTTCGCCACCACCGCCGGCTCGAAGATGCTCGCGGGCTACCGCTCGCCGTTCGACGCCACCGTGGTGCGCCGCCTGGCCGAGGCCGGCGCGGTCACGCTGGGCAAGCTGAGCTGCGACGAATTTGCCATGGGCTCGGCCAACGAAAACGTGGCCGTGCCCGCCGTCGGCCACGACCAGGCCGTGCCGGTGCAGAACCCCTGGAACCGCGAACGCATTCCGGGCGGCTCGTCCGGCGCCAGCGCAGCAGCCGTGGCGGCCCGCCTGGCCCCGGCGGCCACCGGCACCGACACCGGCGGCTCCATTCGCCAGCCTGCGTCGTTCTGCGGCGTGACCGGCATCAAGCCGACGTATGGGCGCGCCTCGCGCTACGGCATGGTGGCCTTCGCGTCGAGCCTCGACCAGGCCGGCCCCATGGCCCGCTCGGCCGAAGACTGCGCGCTGCTGCTGTCGGCCTTCTGCGGCCCCGACCTCGACCGAGACTCCACCTCCATCGACCGGCCCGCCGAAGACTTCAGCCGCGCGCTGAACGACTCGCTCGAAGGCCTGCGCATCGGCGTGCCGAAGGAGTTCTTCGGCGACGGCGTGGCACCGGGCGTTCGCGCGGCCATCGACGCTGCGCTTGCGCAGTACGAAAAGCTCGGCGCCAAGCGCGTCGAGGTGTCGCTGCCGCGCACCGAACTGTCGATTCCCGTGTACTACATCCTGGCCGCGGCCGAGGCGTCGAGCAACCTGAGCCGCTTCGACGGCGTGAAGTTCGGCCACCGCGCCAAGGACTTCTTCGACCCGAACGACAAGAAGCGGAGCGCGCTCACGCAGATGTACGAGCGCACGCGCGCCGAAGGCTTCGGCGACGAGGTGAAGCGCCGCATCATGATCGGCACCTACGTGCTGTCGCACGGCTACTACGACGCCTACTACCTGCAGGCGCAGAAGGTGCGCCGCATGATCGCGGACGACTTCCAGCAGGCCTTCACCCAGTGCGACGTGATCGCCGGCCCCGCCGCGCCCACCACCGCCTGGAAGCTCGGCGAGCACGGCGACGACCCGGTGGCCGACTACCTGGCCGACATCTTCACGCTGCCCGCCTCGCTGGCCGGCCTGCCCGGCATGAGCGTGCCCGCGGGCTTCGACGGCGGCATGCCCGTGGGGCTGCAGCTGATCGGCAACTACTTCGGCGAAGCGAAGCTGCTCAACGCAGGCCACCGCTTCCAGCAAGCCACCGACTGGCACGCACGCACGCCGGAGGGCTTTTGAGATGAGCGAGACCGTGAACACATTCGAAGCACAACAACAGGGCCGCCCGACCGGCCCGCTGGTGCGCGGCTATGAAGTCATCATCGGCTTCGAGACGCACGCGCAGCTGTCGACCCACAGCAAGATCTTCAGCCGCGCCGCCACCGCCTTCGGCGCCGAGCCCAACACGCAGGCCTGCGCCGTCGACCTGGCGCTGCCCGGCACGCTGCCGGTGATGAACAAGGGCGCGGTCGAACGCGCCATCAAGCTGGGGCTGGCGCTGGGTTCGCACATTGCGCCGCGCAGCGTGTTCGCGCGCAAGAACTACTTCTACCCCGACCTGCCCAAGGGCTACCAGATCAGCCAGTTCGAAATTCCTGTCGTGCAGGGCGGCACGGTGTCTTTCTTCCTGGGCGAAGAAATGAAGACCGTGCGCCTGGTGCGCGCCCACCTGGAGGAAGACGCGGGCAAGTCGCTGCACGAAGGCTTCATCGGTCAGAGCGGCATCGACCTGAACCGCGCCGGCACGCCGCTGCTGGAGATCGTGACCGAGCCCGACATGCGCTCCACCGCCGAGGCCGTGGCCTATGCGAAGGAGCTGCACAAGATCGTGACGTGGATCGGCATCTGCGACGGCAACATGCAGGAAGGCAGCTTCCGCTGCGACGCCAACGTGTCGGTGCGCAAGCCCGGCGACAAGCTGGGCACGCGGCGCGAAATCAAGAACCTGAACAGCTTCAAGCACATGCAGCAGGCGATCGACTACGAGATCCGCTGGCAGATCGAGGAGATCGAAGACGGCCGCAAGATCGAGCAGGCCACCGTGCTGTTCAACGAAGGCACCGGCGAAACACGCGCGATGCGGGCCAAGGAAGACTCGGCCGACTACCGCTACTTTCCCGACCCCGACCTGCCGCCGCTGGTGATTGCCGCCGACTGGATCGCGCGCGTGAAGGCCGACATGCCCGAGCTGCCGCGCGCCATGGCCGAGCGCTACGTGAGCGCGCACGGCCTGTCGCCCTACGACGCCGCCCAGCTCACGCAGAGCGCCGCGCTGGCCGGCTACTTCGACGAGGCCGTGAACGCGGGCGCCACGCCCAAGCTTGCGAGCAACTGGATCACCGGCGAGATGGCACGCCGCCTGAACGCCGCCGAGATCGGCATCGAGGCCGCGCCCGTGAAGGCGCGGCAACTCGGTCAGCTGGTGAAGCGCATCGCCGACGGCACGCTCGCGAACAACGCCGCGCGCCAGGTGTTCGACGCGCTGTGGAACGGCGAAGGCAGCGACGTCGACGCGATCATCGAAGCGAAAGACCTGAAGCCGATGGCCGACACCGGCGCACTCGACCAGATCCTGGACGAGGTGATTGCCAAGAACGCGAAGAACGTCGAGGAATACCGCGGCGGCAAGGACAAGGCGCTGAACGCGCTCGTGGGCCAGGTCATGAAGGCCAGCGGTGGCAAGGCCAACCCAGCGCAGGTCACCGATCTGCTGAAGGCCAAGCTGGCCTGACGATCAGAGAGCCACCGCGGAACCGGCTTTGCCGGGCCGCAGGTGGTGCCCCCGGTAGGGGGTTGGAGAAGCGACACGAAGTGCGCGAAGCCTGGGGGCGAGCCCTATCTCCCGCCGTTCTGCGGCGACCAGAGCATTTTGAGGCGGGTGCGCTCTTCATCGAAGCGCGCATTCACCCGCTTCTTCTCGTCTTCCTGCTCCGCGATGAAACGGTTCTGCACCGCCACGCTCTGCGCGTTGTCTTCGAGCTTGCGGCGCACCGAGCCGGGGGCCTTGGCCGGGTCCTGCTTGTAGAACTCCATCTCCTCTTCGGCCTTCTTGCGGTCATCGGCCAGCTCGGCAATGCGCTTGCGCGCGGCCTGCGTCACGGCGTCGACCTGCGACAGCGCTTCGGCGCGTTCGCGGTCGTGCGTGGCGGCGTTGGGGTAGCGCACCAGCAGCGCACGTTCGCGCCGGCGCTCGTCGGTGATGCGCGCGGCCACCACGGCGGCTTCGCGCGCACGGTCTTCGCGCTCCTGCAGCTCGCGCACCGTGTAGGTCGGCTCGACCTTGCGGCGCACCGATCCGCTGGGGTTGAGCTCGCGCTGCTCGCGGTCGCTGCATTCGGCAATCGGGCGGTCGGCGGTCAGCGTGCGCCCGCGTGCGTCGGTGCAGGTGAAGATGCCGGGGCTGGCGCCGTCGATCCTTTGCGGTTGCGCTTGCAGCGCGCCGCAGAAGGACGAAGCCAGCACCAGAACGAATGCCGCCGCCCGCAGGCGGTTCGGCTGGCCGGGGTCGCGCGCGCGCATCCGGGCCGTGCTCAGTTGGCGCCGTAGCGCGCGCGGTAGGCCAGCACCCGCTCGTGGTGCGCGCCCAGGTCGGCGGCCGCATCGCCCGAGAGGTAGCTCAGCAGGTCGTCCAGCGTGGCGATGGCGATCACCGACAGGCCCAGCTGGTTGCGCACGTACTGCACGGCGCTGTGGTTCACGTCGGCACCGTTTTCGGTGGCTTTTTCTTGCCGGTCGAGCGCGATGGCCACCGCATGCGGCGTGGCGCCCGCGGCCTGGATGGCGGCTATCGACTCGCGCACCGCGGTGCCGGCGGACATGACGTCGTCCACGATCAGCACGCGGCCCTTCAGCGGCGCGCCCACCAGGTTGCCGCCCTCGCCGTGCGCTTTCGCTTCCTTGCGGTTGTAGGCAAAGGGGTAGTTGCGACCGCGACGCGCCAGCTCGGCGGCCACCGTGGCGCCCAGCGGAATGCCCTTGTAGGCGGGGCCGAAGATCATGTCGAATTCGAGCCCGCTTTCAATCAGCCGGTCTGCATAGAATCCGGCCAGACGTGCGATCTTGCCGCCGTCGTCGAACAGGCCCGAGTTGAAAAAATAAGGACTCATTCGACCGGCTTTGGTCTTGAACTCGCCGAAGCGCAGCACGCCGGCATCCAACGCGAACTGGACGAAGTCCTGTGCGACCGCGCTGCTTTTCTCACCATCTACAGCCATCGGAAATTCCTTGTGTTCAAACTGACCAGTCTCAATCTCAATGGCCTGCGTTCGGCCGCTACCAAAGGCGTGGCCGACTGGGTGGCCGAACTTGCGCCGGATTGTATTTGCATGCAGGAGATCCGGGTCCAGGCGAGCGACGTGGAAGGCCGCTTCGAGCAGATGGCCGGCCTCAAGGGCCACTTTCACTTTGCCGAGAAAAAAGGCTACGCCGGCACCGCGATCTACACC
>NNBV01000421.1_pt1 | contig 16287 bp, 7 predicted proteins | sample 1173771 | NCBI WGS metagenome assembly NNBV01 (sample SAMN07173938, study PRJNA388173) | plant metagenome | isolation source: symbiotic tissue sample KVS11 | place: Norway: Troms, Kvaloya island | reverse complement strand
GTTTAGAAGTATCCGCAGGGGTTGCAGTCGGAGTCGTAACAGTAGAATTTGATGGTGTTGCAGAAGAAGCATTCTCACTGGGTTTACCAGTAGACACACTTGCAGAACTAGAATTCGGTTGATTTGATGGTGTTGCAGAAGAAGCATTCTCACTGGGTTTACCAGTAGACACACTTGCAGCAGTAGAAGCAATTAAAGGGTGATTTCCTCTAGCTTTATAGTATAAAATCTCCAAAATTAACCCATTAGTATTACCTGTTAAAGCTTTATTGGGTTGTTTTGATTCTTCATAGATACCAGCATAGTAACCACCATCATCAGGACTGCGGAGATCCTTGACTGCATCAAAAACTTTTTGGGCATAAGCATTATCTGGAAACAGATAGCGCCAGCCAAAAGCAGCTTTTGTGCTGATGCTGCGAAACTGTGGGTAAGGCTGATTGGCATCGGTAATAGTTGCCCAGTTTGCACCGTTGGCGTAAACGGTGTTGTAAAGAAAATAAGGCGCTTGGTCAATATTGTCTTCTGTCACCGCAGTTAATTGGCCTGTGGTATCATAACGCCGTTTTTGCACATCTAAAACCCTGGCAGCAAAATCAGCTAACTCACCTTGCAAGCCAAATTCAATCCCTTCAAGGATATAAGACTCACTCACAACGTAATTATTAGCGTTGGTGCTTTGAAAGTCACGGGTATCAACTGGAATTTGTACACCATTAATTTCGACTAACTTAAACGGTTCAAAAGCAATAGCTTTCGGTGCAGAGAAACCCCAAAGTTGATAACCTCTAGCGCCGTATTCTTCGTAACCGAGTCGTCCTTCTTGCACCAGTAACGTTTTGTTGTCTGCGAGAACAGTAGCACCAAAAAGTTGGCCATCTTTGAGCGATCGCGCCACCTGCCACTTTGCTACAATCCCTTTGAGCCATTCATTATATTGAGGATGACAGGTGCGGATGACATCAAACGCAGCCAGTATTCGCCCCACATCCAAAGCAGACCAACCAATACCCCGCTCAATGGGATTGTTGCCATAATCAACCATCTGTGCGGTGGCTGCGTTATAGACTTTATTTGGTAACGCGTCTTCAAATAACTTCAGGCTATTGAGAGTCGTCAAAAACTTATTGAGGCGGGCATCGAAATCTGCTTGGTCAGTCAGATTCAACCAGCGTGCGGCATTCAACGCCATCAGGTAGTTACCCATATCCCAGAGTGTACCAGAAGGATAACCCCCGGTAGAATTGGTAAATCCTGTTGCTGGCTGATAATTTTTGACAAAATACTGCCAAGCAGCACGAGCATAAGTTTGTTCTTCAGATGTGAGCGCGGCTGTTATATTGCTACAACTATTAGAATTTTGGGATAAGACTGGTGTCGGGATGTAAAACCAAAATTGCAGAAATGTTCCAACTAGAAACAATGCAATCCATCTCAACAGCTTTTGTTGACGGGGTTTGTTAGGTTTTCTCACTACTGTACGAATAATGTTTCAGGCAAATTACATCTTGAATCTCTTCTATCAACTTCTTCGGGCGTTTTTCCATAGTTTGAGATCCAGAAAAAGTTTGCATAGTATCTGACTACAGGATGATATTCCGAAAAATTCTAGATATCAGGGTGAATTATACGGAAATTTTTTATATTGTTTTCTCAAGGAACTCTGTATACGGAAAAGGTTTGTATATTGCCCATTGCTGTGGAATTTGACGACACATAAACTTCAATCGCTTAAAGAGGCACAGAGCAACAGCCTAAGCTTTGATCTCTTCTTTCTTGACGAGAGGCAGCAGCCCTCTCGGAATACATTTGTAGTCCACGTCAGCATGGTAATAAAGAACACATCAATTTCGTACAAATACTGTATATTTATATAGTATTTAAAATTACACTTAATCCAAGTGGTTTAGTTCTGTATCTGACTGGATAACTAAGCCACTCACTAGAGCATCGATTCAGTAATCAAAAACATAACCCCTAAGCCCCTTCCCTTATTAGGGAAGGGCAGGGTGGCCTCAGGATTACTCAATTGGTGTTGTAGTCTGTTGTCTATTCTTAGGAACATTAAATGAAATCAATTCTTGAGTTGATTGAGCAGAAGAATCAGGAGTATGCTCAGTTGCCGTTCTTTGAGTATATGAAAGATGAGACGATTGACCCACGGCAGAGGCTAGCATTTGCACCTGTGATTGCTCCACTGGCACTAGAGTTCAGTGAGTTGTGCAAACGAGTTCTCAGGGATGAACCAACCACTAATTATATTCAAGAGATGGTGAATCTGCACACGCACGAAGAACATTTCCACTGGCAATGGTTATTGGAAGATATGGAGAAGATGGGGATTGATTATCCGATGCGGTTCAGTGATGCGGTGCGATTTCTTTGGAGCGATGAGACCAAGGTTTCCCGTTCCATGTTTCCTATATTTGAACGGTATACTCGTGGGGCAGATCCCATCATCAAATTGGTTGCTATTGAGGTATCGGAAGTGACAGCAAATGTCTTTTTCCGTTCAACCATGTCTGCGGCTCTGCAACTGCAAGAAATGACTCAAACAGAGTTCCGTTACTTTGGTACGCGTCATAACCATATTGAAAATACCCATACTCTCCATACTCCCTCTTCTTTGCAAATAATGAAAGAGATTGAGGTGTCAGAAGAGATTCGTCAACAAGCACTTGAGTTGATTGATGTGGCGTTTGTGTATTTTGCAGACTTGATCAATGAATTTTTGGTCTATATTAAGACCCATTCTTATCAAGAACCCTTTTCTAAAGTATACGAACCAGAGCGATCGCTAAGAACTGCCTAAGCTATTTGCTCAGGTTTCATTCAGTGGGCGACGGTAAAAGGGCCAAAGCCTTCTACCGTCGCTTATTCAACGGTAACTTTTACTGTATAAACAGCATTGCGATCTTCTTGAATCGGTTGAATTTCTCCATCACAGTCAGTGGCCCGACTCATCAAGCTATATTTTCCTGGGGTTGGTGGAGTCCATTGAAACGTAAATCGTTGCCATGCATATTGCAACCGGGTTTCAACATCAGCAGGTTGCCAGGTGATACCACCATCTGTACTGACATCGACTGACCGGATGCCACTTGATGCCCATGCCCAGCCCCAATGTGTTTCAGGTTGAAGATTTAATACCTCATTTTGCTGAGGTTGAACAATCACAGACTCCGGTGCAACTTCCCAAACGGGTTTTAAAGTCTCGCCATTGCTTCCAACTCGATCATTATAGAAGGTTGTTGTAAAGGGCCCTGGCGATCGCTGATCTGTGACATAAATATTCGAGAGCCACTTCACCAAATTAGTACCATAGTAGCCAGGAACAACAAGCCGCAACGGAAAACCCCGCTCTGCCGATAGAATTTCACCGTTAAGTGTATACGCTAGAAGTACATCCCGATCCAATGCTTTTTCAATAGGAATATCTTTAATATATGAATCGCTGGGAACTCCCTCATAAACACCGTGGTCAGTTCCGGCAAACCAGACATAACGGGCTTCAGGTTTCACTTGCAATTGATTAAGAATTGCTCTGAGCGAAACTCCACCCCATGTAACATTACTAATGATTCTTGTCGGCACCTTGGGTTGAAGCGGATTGCCTGAACATTGGTGGAAAACTGTTAACTCCCGATACTCTAGACTCAGCAAATTCTGATATGACAACTCAAGACTTTGCTCTACTAATCCCGAAATTTTCAACCTCCATTGACCGATGTCAATAGCTGGGATTCCCAGATGGCTGAGAACGAACAGATGTTTCTCAGGAGTAATAAAAGACTTAAGATCGTGAACACCCAGTGGAAATTTTGCAATCATTCCCACGTGGCTCATACTCTTATCGTTTAAAGTTTTGTTGAACTCATTCATTTAAGCAACGCACCATCAACAAGTTTTCAAACATTATCTTACTTTTATAGCAATCCGATTTGATTCCTGAATCACTTGTAAGAAGGGAAAAACCCAAACGTCTGTAGGATATGACAAATCGAAGCAGTGTGTTTTATCTGTAGTATTGTAATCTGCTTTCACGCTGACTTCGCTTTATAAATCAACAAATTCTCACCCAAAAATTACTAGATAAATTGTGATATTGCGAGTGAATTAGGGAAAACTGAACTCAGATTATCCAGTAGCAGCTATTATGGTAGACAATCGAGTTAATGTTCCCGGCTATGGGATTGGTGAAAATATTTACACCAGTACTCGCACTCTGGTTTACCGAGGTTGGCGAGAGGCTGATCAAATTCCAGTTGTCATTAAACTCCTTAAAAATTGCTATCCGAGCCTGATTGAGTTGGCTCAATTCAGAAATCAGTACACAATTGCGAAAATCTTAAATGTCTCTGGCGTTGTTCGCATCTATAGCTTGGAAAGTTGCCAAAATCGACTTGCCCTGATCCTGGAAGACTTTGGCGGAATTTCTTTGAAGGAGTACGCCGATTTTGGAAGGAAAGGATTCAGCGAGACCGGAAATCAGGAAAATTCTTCACCCCTTCATTTCTTGACTGAGTTTCTACAGATTGCGATCGCACTTACCGATATTCTCAGCGATCTCTACCATCACCAAATCATCCACAAGGATATCAAACCCGCCAATATCCTGATCAATCCTACTACCAAGCAGGTCAAACTCATTGACTTTAGCATTGCTTCACTGTTGCCAAGAGTTACGCAACTTTCAACCAGCCCCACTGTTTTAGAAGGAACCCTCGCTTATCTCTCCCCTGAACAAACGGGGCGAATGAATCGAGGGATTGATTACCGCACTGACTTTTATTCTCTCGGAGTCACATTTTATGAACTGTTAACCGGGCAATTGCCATTTCAATCTGATGATTTGATGGAATTGGTACATTGCCATATTGCGAAACAACCGGCCTCTTTGGAACAATTCAAAATTCCTCAAGCAGTTTCAGATATTGTCATGAAATTGATGGCGAAGAATGCCGAAGACCGCTATCAGAGTGCATTAGGGCTAAAACACGATCTAGAAACCTGTTTGGTTAAATTGCAGGAAAGTGGCAATATTGCCCCCTTTGAGCTAGGACAGAAGGACGTTTGCGATCGCTTTGTAATTCCTGAAAAACTCTATGGTCGTGAAGTAGAAGTTACAACGCTGCTAGCAACCTTTGAGCGGGTGCGCCAAGGAACTTCTGAACTAATGCTGGTAGCAGGCTCCTCTGGCATTGGTAAAACGGCAATTGTCAACGAAGTTCATAAACCAATCACTCGTCAGCGAGGATACTTTATTAAGGGCAAATTCGATCAACTTAATCGTAATATTCCCTTTTTTGCTTTGGTGCAAGCCTTTCGAGACTTAATGGTACAACTGCTGACAGAGAGTGATGCTCAAATTGAGCAGTGGAAAACCCAAATTTTATCCACATTGGGTGAGAGTGGTCAGGTGATTATTGAGGTGATTCCAGAACTCGAACGCATCATTGGTCAACAGCCCTCTGTTCCTGAATTATCCGGCAGTGCTGTCCAAAGCCGCTTCAATTTGCTGTTTCAGAAATTCATTCAGGTATTCACAACTCAAAACCATCCCCTCGTCATTTTCCTCGATGATTTACAGTGGGCAGACTCAGCTTCATTAAAGCTGATGCATCTGTTGATGAGTGAAGCAAGCAACTCTTATTTGCTAGTGATTGGAGCATATCGAGATAATGAGGTTTCCTCTGCACATCCTCTAATGTTAACTATCGAGGAAATGCGCCAAGACGCGATTACAGTTAGTAGTATTGTCCTTTCTGCGCTGACCCAGACCGATCTGAATCAGCTGATTGCAGATACCCTCAAATATTCACCAGAACAAGCGCTGGCGATCGCAAATCTGGTGTATCAAAAGACCAAAGGCAATCCATTTTTTACTAACCAGTTTCTCAAATCGCTGTATGAAGATGGGCTGATCGCGTTTTCTAGCAGAACAGGAAGTTGGCAGTGTAATATTGCTCAAATCCAGGCGCTTTCTTTTACAGAAGATATTGTGGAGTTTGTGGCGTTGCAACTCCAGAAATTACTACCGCAGACTCAGGATGTTCTCAAATTGGCTGCGTGTGTCGGCAATCAGTTTGATTTAGAAACCTTGTCGGTGGTTTGTGAAAAATCTCTAGCAGAGACAGCAGGGGATCTGTGGCCAGCCCTCAAGGATGGATTAATCTTACCCAGTGGGGAAGGGTATAAATTCTTTCAGGATGAGCCATTCGTTAACAATCTACCAATGACGAATGACCCTTACGGATTCGGCAGTTGCTACAACGGAGAGAACCTCAGCAACGAACAACTGACAAATCCGCAAATCACAAATGGCAACGGTTCAATAACTATTGCCTACAAATTTCTCCACGATCGCATTCAACAAGCCGCTTATTCACTAATTCCCGCGAATCAAAAACCAGCCACTCACCTCAAGATTGGTCAATTGCTGTTGAGTAATACGCCAGAAAGTGAGCGAGAACAGATCATTTTTGAAATTGTTAACCAACTGAATGTTGGCATAGAACTGATCGCAGCCCAGGTGGATCGCGATCAACTGGTACAACTCAACCTGCTGGCAGGGCAGAAAGCCAAGTCTTCCACGGCTTATCGAGTAGCAATTGAGTATTTGACCATCGGGATTAGTTTATTGAGATCAGACTGTTGGCAAAGCCAGTATGATTTGGCTCTGGCATTGCACGAATCAGGTGCCGAGGCTGCTTACCTTTGTGGTGCTTATGAACAGATGGAACAATTGGCCCAAACAGTGATCCATCAAACCAAAACTCCACTGGATCAAGTCAGCATTTACGAAACCAAAATTCAGGCGTATACAGCTCAAAATGATGTGCTGGGTGCGATCGCGATCGCCCGCCAGGGAATGAGTCAGTTCGACGTGGCTTTTCCCGAAACACCTACTTTTCAAGATATTCAGCAAGCCCTTCAGGAAACAGCTACCCTAATTAATGGACGTGACATTGCTTCCTTGGTTGACTTACCTGTGATGACAGCAAAAGATAAGCTGGCTGTCACCCGAATTGTGGCAAATGTTGCTCCAGCCGTTTACATCGCTGACCCAAATCTGTTTCCGCTACTTATTCTTTCCCAAGTCAAAGCATCAATTCAGTATGGCAACGCTCCATTTTCTGCCTTCTGTTATGCCTGTTATGGCATTCTATTGAACGGAATTCTTCAGGATATCGAAACAGCCGATCAAGTCGGCAACCTTGCTTTGGCACTAACTAACAAATTTAATATTAGTGACATCAAACCCACTGTATTTTATGTTGTGGGTTCTTTTATCACTTATTTGAAGTCTCCACTGCAAAAATCCTTACACTTGATGTTGGAGGGCTACAAAATTGCCCTGGAAACTGGAAACGTATACTATGTAGGCTTCAATACGAAAGATATCTGTCAGTATTCTTATTTTTTGGGTCGAGAACTGAACTCGTTAGAGCAAGATATAAAGGCTTACTGTCATCTTTTAGAAAATTTTAAGCAAGGCACAACCCTAAACTACTGCCGCATCTTCTGGCAAACAGTTTTGAATTTGCAAGGGCTTGCTGAGAATCCTTGCATTCTCACAGGTGAAGCACTTAACGAAGCAGAATTTGTCACCCAACTGGTTAATGCTAATGAGTTGACTGGACTTCACTACTTTTGGCTGCACAAATTGATTCTCTGTTATTTGTTTGAAAACCTCTCTGAAGCAGTGGAAACAGCCGCTAAAGCCAGAGAATATCTAGTTGCAGGTATGGGCTATGCCACCGTACCGATGTTTTATTTCTATGATTCACTAACGGCTCTGGCAGAGTATTCTACGGCTACAGCTTCTCACCGAGAAACTTTGTTAGAAAGAGTTACAGAAAACCAGGGGAAAATGCAGACTTGGGCGCACCACGCACCCATGAATTATTTGCACAAATTTGAACTAGTAAAAGCCGAACAATGCCGAGTGTTGGGACAAATGGGGCAAGCAGTTGATTACTATGATCGCGCGATCGCTGGGGCAAAAGTCAATAGATACATTCAAGAAGTTGCCCTCGCCAATGAATTGGCTGCCCGATTTTATCTGGAATGGAATAAAGAAGCGATTGCTCAAATTTACTTGGTAAATGCCTATTATAATTACCTCAACTGGGGAGCGATCGCCAAAGTCAACCAGTTGTCACATCAATATCCTCAATTTTTGGCTACGATTCAAGAGCCAAAAGAAATCGGTTCTTTAACCCTCGCCCGAACCACTACAACCGGATGGGGACAAACTAGTTCCAGTGGGTTTGAAGCATTAGATTTAGCAACGGTAATGAAAGCCTCTCATGCACTGGCTGGAGAAATTGAGTTAGAAAAGCTGTTGACAACCCTGATGCAAGTCGTGATCGAAAATGCCGGGGCTGAAAAATCCGTCCTCCTGCTGCTTCAAGAGGATAACTGGGTGGTTGCGGCTCAAAAAACCAGCAAAGCGACTGTCGAAACTCCGATGTCTACGGCGGAAACCTACGAAAATCAAATTTCTCGGTCAGACGAGCAATGTCTACCACAGCCTACGCCTACGGGTGAAAACCTTGAGATCGTGAATCTACACTCTATTCCACTTTCAGCCAGCCAGAATATACCCAAAGCGGTTGTGAACTATGTCTCACGTACTTCCGAAACTGTGGTACTAGATGACGCTCGCACAGAAACCACCTTCGCCAACGATCCTTACATCATGCAATGGCAACCCAAAAGCTTGCTATGTACGCCCATTCACAATCGTGGCCAGCTAATTGGCATTCTCTACCTGGAAAACAGTTTGACGACTGGAGTCTTTACCCAAAACCGTCTTGAGATTTTGCGGCTGCTCACAGCCCAAGCTGCTATCTCGCTGCAAAACGCCATGTTGTATACCAATCTAGCCGTAGCAAAAGCCCAACTAGAGGACTACAACCATACTTTGGAAGACAAGGTACAACAGAGAACTCTTGAGTTGAATGATAAAAATCAACATCTCTCGGAAACCTTAGAGAAACTTCAACACACGCAAACTCAATTAATTCAAACAGAAAAAATGTCTTCGTTGGGACAAATGGTAGCAGGTGTTGCTCACGAAATTAACAACCCGATTAACTTTATTTACGGCAACCTCACCTATACCAATGAGTATTGTCAAGAGTTGCTGCACCTAGTTGATCGATATCAGCATTACTATCCTCAACCGTTCGCTGAAATTCAAGAAGAACTAGAGGCAATAGATTTCCACTTTCTCAAGTCAGACCTACAAAAATTGCTGCAATCAATGAAAGTGGGGGCAGATCGCATCCGTCATATTGTCCTTTCTCTCCGCAACTTCTCGCGCCTAGATGAATCCCAAGTGAAACCTGTCAACATTCACGAAGGCATCGACAGTACCTTGCTAATTTTACAGCACCGCCTAGAAGAGAAAGCACATCGTCCGGCAATCAATGTGATTAAGGAATATGCACAGTTGCCAGAGGTTAATTGCTATGCTAGCCAGATAAATCAAGTGTTTATGAATATTCTCGGCAATGCTATTGATGCATTAGATTCATCATTTACAACGAATAAAGGAACAATCACAACTGAAAATAGGCAAACAGCAATTCCCACTATCAAAATTCGTACCAAAATCACTGATGGCAATACAGTAACTATTCAAATTGCAGATAATGGATGTGGGATGTCTGAGGAAGTAAAGCAGCGTCTATTTGACCCATTTTTCACAACAAAACCTATTGGCACAGGAACAGGCTTAGGGTTATCAATTAGCTACTCTATTGTGGAAAAACATGGGGGACGATTAAGTGTAATATCGGAACCAGAAAAAGGGGCGGAGTTTTTTCTTAATATCCCGATCAACTATTAACTTTCAAAACAGTTGTAATATCATGTCCGCTTAATTGTTTATTGAACCAGAACAACCCCTCCCCGCCTGAGGCTACGGTGTACACACAATTTGTATCTGCAAGGGTTTCAAGCTTTCTAGACCCAATAAAATTGTCATTACGAGCGGAGCGAAGTAATCGCATAATCCCGTAGTTAAAGCGATTGCTTGTCTGCGACACGCTGCGCGAACGTCGTTCCTCCTCGCAATGACGGTGTTCCAGCACAATTCAACAGATCAGAGCTAAACGATGAAACCCCGCATTAGGCTGAATTTTAAGACTTGTGTATACACCGTAGCCGCCTGAGGGGAGGGGTTCCGACGACTTAATTGGTAATTGAGTAGGCTTGATATAACGTCATTGCGAGAGTTTCACGTTAAGTTGACACCTATGAGTAATGCTGTGCCTCTACGAAAGATGTGGTTTTTAAACTTCTCCATATTTAATATTTTTTGTCGCACCATGCCACCCGTGCAAAATAGGCATAGTAAACAATCCCCACGCCAAACCCGTAATCAACCCAAAAGGCGTAACTACATAGTTATTGAAACTCCACAAACCGAAAACTTCTGCTGCTAATTCCAAGGGATAAGCCATCATCAGCACACTTGCTAAAGCGACACCACTCCAGCCATACTGACTTAACCAGTAAAATCCCCTACCACCAGTTACCCCATACAGCAGACGAGTAATCAGCAAACCCGTCACAGTGCCATAGCAGCGCATACACACAGCCATAATAAACGGTGGTGCTAAATCTAACCCCATACTTGGTTGCGGACAGACATGATTACCCATGAAATAAATGATGTCCGCAATTCCAGGAAGCAAAAGCACTCCAGACGCAGCCAGAAAGGGAGCAATCGGCGGGCCAAAAACCATTCCCACCAACAAGAAATCAGCAATCAAACTGACCCAATTAAGAGTTTTGGGAAGCTGTAATTGCATGGCGAAAACAGTTTTTTGCATAAAATATCCTTTTATCTTTTGGCGTGTTTTTTGGTATAGTCACGTACTGATTTTATCTGGCATTTAATATTATTGTTTATTATGCTTAAGTTTCTCAGAAGCTAATTTCTATTTAGTCTTCTTTGTTCAGTTATTCTTGATACCTAACTGAGGTAACATTATGAGATTTAATTATTTAAAATGGGGTTTAATTTTAAGTATTGTAGCAATTGGAATAGCTGCTGTTACAGGTATAGCTAGTGTAACTATTCCAGAAATTCGGTGTTTTCTAAGATTGGACTGCCCTCCACGCCCTCCATATAATTTTAAATTACTCGTAGTAACAGAAGAATCAAAACCTCTCGAAGGTGTAGAAGTATTTTTCATACCCAATGAATTAGCACCTGAAATTAAAAGGTCTAATAGTGATGGTTATGTTCAAATTAAACTTCCAAATAAAGGTGATATTGAAGTCAAGTTAAGCAAAGAAGGGTATGAGACTTTAACTCGTACAATCAACCTAGATATTGAGCCTGATAAAACTAGAACTTTTCGATTAATAAAAAAATCCTCTCCCCCTCCCGTGGTAGATTCTACTACTAATTTACCAGTTGGTACCTCTCCTACGTCAACCCCGCCACCTCTGCCACCGGAAAAAAAATGTGAAAAGACCAAAGGACGGACTCCAGAGAACTATTCTGGAGAAATATTAGTAAATCGAACATTTAAAAGACCTGATAAAAGGATAGATTTATCTACTGAATATCCTTATTCAGTAGTTTGTAAAATCATTACTAATACGGGTAATCTAAACTTTGTTTATGCAATTCCTGACGATTCTCTGTTAAAAAAAGTAAAAGTTTCGCTGTATTTAGATGGTAAGCTGTCAAAGTCTGTAGAGGTAAATCGTGGTAGTTTAGTTCCTTTATCCGTTGGTACTAGAAACATAAGTAATTATTCAATCGATTACATAGTAGAGGATGATGAGACAAATCCAAGTGGTTATCTTTATATGTTCCCGACATCTAATTAATAGTTAATCGAGTTAATCCCAAAAGTAGTAGAGTGGACATTGCCCACCCTACTTTTATGTTTTTTGCTCTCTTTATCTGCGCGTCTGCGTGAGACTTTTCCTAACCTACCTTATTAATATAAGGACTTGTCAACTTATCCAACTGCTGAATCAACAGACTGAGGAACAATCCCACATCTGTCACCACACCTACCGATTCTACAGAACCGCGATCGCTTAACTTAGTCACTACAGCTGGATTAATATCGACACACACCATTTTCACACCAGCCGGAGTCATATTCCCCACGCCAATGGAGTGCAGCATTGATGACAGCATCAAAATCATCTCTGCACCTTCTAGGTGTTTGGCATATTCCTCCTGTGCTTTAATCAAATCCATTTGGGTATCAGGCAAAGGCCCGTCATCCCGAATCGATCCCGCAAGCACAAAAGGTATATTATTGTGGACACACTCATACATCACGCCACTTTTAATCGCCCCCGCCTCCACAGCTTTGGGAATGCTGCCATAACGGCGAATACTGTTAATTACCTTCAGGTGATGGCGGTGTCCACCACGGACGGCGACACCCCGCTTCATGTCTACACCCAAGGAAGTGCCCATGATATTTTGCTCGATGTCGTGAACTGCGATCGCATTCCCACCCAGCAACGCCTGTACGTATCCTTCCCGAACCAGTTGCGCCAGATGTTCACCGCCACCAGTGTGAATCACCACTGGCCCAGCCGTGACAACTACTTTACCGCCAGCATCGCGGATTTTACGCAATTCCCAAGCTACTTGCTCAACGACTAATTCCACGCGTCGTTCGCTGGAAACACCCGCCGACATAAAGCTGAATTCTTGGGTGCTGCGGAGTTCGCGTGATTCAGTTTTGCGGATGGTGCGGATACCCAACACATCTACAATTACCTGTTCGCCAACTTCTAAATCGCGGAGTATTTTACACTGAGCAACTAAGCCAGAGGGAGTTTGAGTAATTGCGATCGCGCCATCCATTCGCTGATTTTCTACCTTCACCCACTGACCCTTAATTCGGACTTCGGTAGGATAAATTGTACTGACGTAGAAATCATCGGGCGCAACCCCATTTTGAATCACAGGCTCTAAAATTGCATCTCGCTCATCATGGGGTAAATCTACTGCACCTAAATCAATCAATAGGGAGATGATTTCTTCCATCACCTCATGAGATGGTGCTGATACCCTCACCTCTGCGGCTGAAGTACTTTGGCGCTGTTCTCCCAAGTTGAAATTCAGGACTTGGAAACTTCCCCCGGCATCTATAATCAAATCCAAGGCGCGGTTAATTAAGCCAGCATCTAGCAAATGTCCTTCCATGCGAATGACGCGGCTTTCTACCGAGACATTGGCATGAATTTCATCTCTAACTGGTTCCGTTACCCGCAGAGTTAAGCATTTAGCCGCACCGCCAGCTTTGAGAAATTCGGTAAGCGGTGTTTCCAGAACTTGGAAACCTAAATCTGCAAGGCGGGTTTTCAAGGCTTCACTGGCCTTGTTCATGATCACAATGCTGTCCACATTCACCGCATTACAAGCGAAGTTGACTGCATCGGCTTCTGCAAGGGCGATTCGCTTTTCGGGTGCGACTCGCATTTCAATTAAGCGGTTGGAGTAAGAATCAAAAGCGCCTGGATAGTACAGCAAATAGCCATTTGCTAGGGGACAAAAGCAAGTATCCAGGTGATAGAAACGTTCGTCTATAAGTCGCAGAGAGAGAACCTCAATATCCAGCCATTTAGCTAGATAAGGGTGAGAATCCAATTCCGAGCGGAAACCGTATCCCGCCCATAACCAGCGTCCTTCCCGATCTAGCAGTGCATCTCCTGCTCCCTCAAAAGGCAAATCTTTAGGAAGTTCATTGACTGTATAACCATTTGCCTCAAACCATTGTTTGAAGAAAGGCTCCTCTCCCTGACGTTCTTTATGCAAAAAGCGACTGAGGACGACAGTATCCCCCAGTACTAAGCCAGCGTTGGCGGTAAAAACTAAATCAGGCCAACCTTTTTCAGGTGGTACTAAGTCTACAATGGCGTGTTCTTTAAGAATCTCGTGTAGTCCCTGCCACTGTTCCACGGCGCGATCGCGCGATGATTTGTGAATATTCCCTTCCATCCAAGGATTAATCACATAGTCCACATCGTAGTGGTCAGGAGGACACATTAAAAAGCGAATCCGGGAAGTCATAAAAATCTTACAAGTGTTTTATATGCTACAAGCTTACTTTGAATACAGATTTTTGTTTTTCTACACTTGGTAAAATCTGCTACTAAAGCTTCACATTTTGATAGTTGAAGGCTTTACAAAGGCTTCGTTACTAATTCTATTACTCGAAGAAGGTAATAAGTACAGAAGGTGGCAAAATGCCAATAATGCCAAAACTGCTCGGTTAAGGGGAAAAGGGAAAGGAGCAAGAAAAAACACCATGATAAGCAGCAGATAGCAAATATTGGTGGCGATCGCTCTCTTCTTCTATCTACTTTGCACCAAAGCACGGGCGTCCGAAGTCAAGAAAAATTTTTCCCTAACTTCGGGCCAGGTATGTACCAAAAAACTCGACCAATGACCAATGACAAATGACCAATGACCAACGACCAATCAAGCAGTCATTATATAAGGCGAGTTGATCGCTACTACACGACCAGCATCTACCAAAGCTTGATACACTATCGCCGCTACTTCACCGCGTGTAGCATCGCGGGTAGGATTGAGTTGTTTCAGGTTCGGGTAATTGACGATAATTTCTTTGTCTATAGCTTTTATTACCTCATCTTTGGCATATTCAGGAATCTTCGCTTGGTCATCAAAAACTTTGATGTTTGCTGTACCATCAGCAGATAACTTCAGTCCATTCACTAGAGAGACAATCACTTGCACGCGCTGAATATTTTTGTTAGGGCCAAAGGTATTGTCGGGAAAACCAGAGAGAAATGAACCTTGATATGCCTGCTCAATAACTTTAGATGCCCAGAAGTCTGCTGCTACATCTTTGAATTTGATCACCGCGCGGTTGGGCGATGGGTTGAAAGCTTTTACCAGTAATGCGGCGTATTGTGCCCGTGTCATGGTTGCATCGGGTTTAAATGTGCGATCGGGGAAACCGTTAATTATCCCCAATTTGACTAATTCTCGAATAAACCCACCTGCCCAATGATTCGCAATATCGGTTAATTCGATAGTAGGTGTTGGAGTTGGCGTTGGAGTTGGAGTTGGAGTTGGAGTTGGCGTTGGTGTCGGTGTGGGAGTTGGAGTTGGCGTTGGAGTTGGCGTTGGAGTTGGCGTTGGWGTTGGCGTTGGAGTTGGCGTTGGAGTTGGCGTTGGAGTTGGCGTTGGTGTCGGTGTGGGAGTTGGCGTTGGCGTGGGTGTTGGAACCGAACTATCTGCAAACTCTACATTTCCAGTGACTTTAGACGCATCTATTTTATTTCCTAGAGAAATCAGCTTATTGGAACTGGCATTTTGCAAATCAAATTTACCGTTATTGCGTAGAGTATTTCCTCCTGGATTATTGGTACTGCCGATATCTGGTAGGGCAGTTCCAATCACTGTGATACCATCATCAGTGTTATTTTCACTGACATTATTACGTAATAGAGGACGAGAACTACCAGAGATAACAATTCCAGAACGGTTTTCGTAAATTCTGTTATCTCGAAGGATGGGTGATGCAGTATCACTAATAGCGATGCCAAAACCTGTTTTGAAGAAGGTATTATTTTCAATTTGGCCAATGGAATTTTTTGCGATCGCAATTCCATTGGCTGCATTCTCACTGAACACATTACCTAGAATAACTGGATTAGCCTCGCCTGTAGCAAATACACCCTCACGCTTACAGTTTTTGAAGGTGCTATTAGCTACAGTAGGGGCAGTTGATTCAATCCAGACACCACTACCACGACTAGCCAGATTTGTTACGGTCACTCCTCGTAGTTCAGCTTTATCTAGAAGCACAAATGTGACATTCTGACCAGCAAAAGTACGGCTTAGATAATTACCACTTCCTTCAATCAAAATGCGATCGCCTTTGTTAGTTTCATTACCCACCACTATCACCCCAGATGCGATCGTTAACGGAAAGACTTCACCGCTAGCAGCATTGTAATTACCATCTGCTAGTTGAATCTTGGTATCAACAGTAGCTACCTTGAGGGCTTGGGTAATAGTTTTGAAGGGGGCTTGTTGACTACCTGGGTTAGTATCACTGCCTGTTACTGAATTTACGTAAAAAATTTGAGCCATATTTATACTTTAAGAAAATACATAGCTATCCTAGCGCTAACTATGAAAGTAAGTAGCGTTTGATGCATTAAGTAACTTCCAAGAAATAAATTATCCAATCTTGTGGGGTGGGCATCTTGCCYGCCCGTAGTCAAAGGCGGGCAAGATGCCCACCCCACAAT
>NNBV01000856.1_pt1 | contig 16337 bp, 18 predicted proteins | sample 1173771 | NCBI WGS metagenome assembly NNBV01 (sample SAMN07173938, study PRJNA388173) | plant metagenome | isolation source: symbiotic tissue sample KVS11 | place: Norway: Troms, Kvaloya island | reverse complement strand
GCTCTCAGGCAGCCCTTAGCCCCGATAGCAGTGAAATCCTTTTATGCCGGGGTTCGGCATAAAAGATTGGAACGGATAGCGGGAAAAAGCTCCTAAAAAATAATATTATATACAATTGACCCGAGGCTGGGCACAAAAAATTGCTTCGCCAGTTCGCTTTGCTCGTGAGAAGTTGAAATCCTTTGTGGCGGGGTTCGCCGCAAAGATTGAAGCGTATAGCGGGAAGAGCTCCTAAAAAATAAATACTATAATATTGATAAAAAACAATTTTACCTCTTAAACGTTCTGCTGAAACTCTTTAGTTTTTTTGAGGGCTAAATCCTTTTGCTGCTGCATACATTTTCTGCCGTATTTGAAACTTATTTATTACCGCTGCCAACATAATGGATGGTAAAATGAAGCAGAAGCGCCCTTGAAATGCGCATTATGGGAATTTGAAGCCCAAAACAAATAATGACAAAAAGCCCCAGCATTAATTCAAAAGAAAGACTGTAAGCCTCTTTCAAAATAAATCCAAAAAAAATCATGGGCACAAACAGGATCAGCACTATGGGGTAGCTGATCCATAGCGCAGCGGAATAAAATCCGGGTTCAATACGGAAATCCTGATTGCAGTGCTCACACCTCTCGGGCATTTTTAAAATGGACTTAAAAACAAAAAGCCCCGGCCTTGTAAATAAATTCCCCTTATAACACCGCGGGCATTTTAAGGCCAAAATGTTGTATAATTTTGTTGTTTCTCTCATGGGTCAGGTAATTTTTATAATTTAATCCAGAGAGCCCAATTAAGAACTCTCCGGATTAAGCAGCTAATGAAACATACTACATATTATCGACAACTGCCTGGCCGAATTCCGAACATTTCACAAGGGTTGCCCCTTGCATCAAACGCTCAAAATCATATGTAACGGTTTTATTACCGATTGCCCCTTTTAGTCCTTTTACAATAAGATCAGCCGCATCCTGCCATCCCATATACTCGAGCATCATAACCCCCGAAAGGATTTCAGAAGACGGATTTACCTTGTCAAGATCCTTATACTTAGGGGCCGTTCCGTGTGTGGCTTCAAAAATAGAAACCCCCGTGGTGTAATTTATGTTTGCCCCCGGTGCTATCCCTATTCCTCCCACTATAGCGGCCAGGGCATCTGAGATGTAATCCCCGTTAAGATTCAGGGTCGCAATAACATCATACTGCTCAGGCCTTAAGATAATCTGCTGTAAAAACGCGTCGGCTATTACATCTTTTATAATTACTTTATGTCCGTATTTTTCCATAATAAGCCACGGGCCTCCCTCATACTCTTTGGCTCCAAACTCATCTTTGGCAAGCTGATAGCCCCATTCTTTGAATTGGCCTTCGGTAAATTTCATGATATTTCCCTTGTGCACAATAGTCACCGAATCCTTCCTGAAATCAATGGCATGTTTGAGAGCTGCTCTTATGAGTCGCTGACTTCCCTCTTTGGAAACCGGTTTAATACCAATGGATACAGTATTGGGAAACCTAATATTCTTAACGCCCATCTGATCAATTAGAAAGTCCTTCACCTTTTCCAGCTCCGGTGTTCCTGCCATCCATTCTATACCGGCGTAAATATCTTCGGTATTTTCCCTGAATATAATCATATCTACTTTCTCTGGCGCTTTCACCGGAGAAGGAACCCCTTTAAACCATTTTACTGGTCTTACACAGGCATATAAATCCAGTTTTTGTCTCAGTGCAACATTTAGTGATCGCATCCCGCCACCAACCGGAGTAGTTAAAGGCCCTTTAATAGCAACCAGAAATTCCTCAATATCTTTAATAGTCTGGTCCGGAAGCCAGTTTCCTGTTTTTTCAAAAGCTTTTTCACCGGCATATATTTCCTTCCACTGGATCTTTCTGCTGCTCCCGTACGCTTTTTGAACTGCAGCATCAAAAACTAATCTTGAAGCTTTCCAAATATCCGCCCCTATGCCGTCTCCTTCAATAAAAGGAATTATAGGATGGGAAGGCACAACTAGCCTTCCGTTTTGAATACTTATTTTATTCTCATTCATCATCTTGCAAATTTTTGAAAAAAAGTTCCACGCAGACTTTCCTTGATTCAACTTTATTTTCGTTATTTAACCTTTACTATCCGGTTCTGTTTTTCTATTGAAATAGAGCTTAGATACTTTTACAAATATATAACATTTGTTATATATTTAATTGATAAATGTTATATATTTGTTCTATGAAAGATTTCTTTGCCCAATTTGATTTTCAGAGTAACCTGCTTTTTGAAAACCTGACCCAACCCGAGAATCAGGCTGTTGAAAATGTAATGGAATCCCTTGTTATAAAAAAAGGCAGTATGCTTTTCTTTGAGGGCGGTATCCCTACTGGTATCTATCAAATAAAAAAGGGCAAAGCCAAAAAATTCAAACGCGGTTTTACCGGTGAGGAACAAATATTTTATATTTATACAACCGATGACGTGCTGGGGTATCATGCACTGCTTGGACAGGAACGCTATCAGGACTCTTGTGAAGCTCTCGAAGATTTACAAGTGAATTTTATAGCTAAGGAAGATTTTCTCAGACTGCTCAGCGAAATCCCAGCCTTGCAGCAAACGCTTATTAAAAACATTGCTCACGAATTTGGTGTTCTGGCCAATATCATTGCTGTACTGGCACAAAAGAACCAAAATGCACGCCTGGCGCTGTTTTTACTGCTGTTGGAAAACAGGCTCAATCGCAACTCCACAACCCTAAAAGGCATAGACCTTACACGTGATGATCTGGCCAACCTTATCGGGACATCTCAGGAAAGCCTGGGCAGAAGCCTGAAACAATTTAAGGAACAGGGCTGTATTGAAACGGACAAAAGAAATATTTATATCAAAGACAAAAAACAATTAGAGCAATTACTGCAGGTCAAAACAGACTGATTTTTACCGCCGTAAAAATAGACTGATTACTTGTTTAAAAAAATGACGAACATCACCTGAGAAGGTAATGCTCGTCATTTTTGATTTTTGCACTTACCCTTAACTTGCCATAGATACCTAATACTCTAACTATGGAGATGCAAGTAAAGAAAAAGAAAGTAGCCCTTATAGTGGCACATCCTGACGATGAAACCCTATGGGCAGGCGGGATACTGCTTGATACTCCCCATTGGGACTGCTTTATTATATGCCTTTGCAGGCAAGATGACCCCGATAGAGCTCCCCGTTTTTTTAAGGCTTTGGAGGTATTGCATTGCACGGGTGTGATGGGAAATCTCGATGACGGACCGAAACAGACTCCTCAGGATCCAATGGACATCAGCCGCCTTGTACTGCAGTTATTGCCCAAAACAGACTATGATCTCATTCTTTCCCATAATCCACAGGGAGAATATACCCGGCACCTTCGCCATGAGGAGATAGGCAGCTGCGTAATGGCCCTTTGGTGCGAAGGAAAAATTGCTTCAAAGAAGCTTATGGTCTTTGCCTATGAAGATCACAATAAACAATATTATCCTAAAGCCATCCCCCGGGCAGACCTTCAATTGGTACTGCCGGCTGCTATATGGCAGAAAAAATATGAAATTATGACCCAAATATATGGCTTTGCCCCTGATAGCTGGGAAGCACAAACGACTCCAAAAATCGAAGCCTTCTTGAAATTTACCCACAAAAAAGACGCCCGTAAATGGCTTAAAGAAACAAAAAAATGAAAGTACTTGTATTATATGATTATCCGCCCACACCCGGAGGTCTGGCCACCCAGGGGGATCTTCTCTATAAAGGCCTTTTGGCCAATGGCGTGGAAGCGCACGCGGTTCATGTAGAATCAGCACTTGAAAAACAATGGTACTACGACTGGTTCAAACCTGATGTTGTGGTCGGCACTGGCTACTGGGGGCACACCCCGCAGCTGGTGCTGCATCCCCAGAAATTCGGTATCACCGCGGTGCCCTGGCTGGTGGCCGACGGCTATATTGCCAATTACCAAAATGTCCTGAACGGCTTGCCGCTGATACTGGTTACTTCGAACTGGGTAAAGGAAATGTATGTAAGGGATGGCATTAGCGGTGATAACATTGAGGTCCTTCCCGTTGGCTGTGATACCGATACCTTTATACCCTATCTTAAAAACGATTCCAAAGTACTTGCAGCCCGAAAAGCCCTTGCAATAGCGCCCCAGGAGCAGCTCCTGCTCACCATTGGCGGGGATGCAGCCTCCAAAGGTGCCCGCGAGGTCATGGAAGCCCTGGCTATTGCAGGCAAAGAGCTGCCCCCCTGGAAATATGTCTGCAAGGTCTGGCCACAGCCCAGAACTGCCCTTCAGAGCAACCTGGACCAAAAGCTTGCCGAACAGCTCGGGATCAGCAATAACGTCATCTTCCAGACCAGTATTATCTCGAGAAATTTTATCCCGTATCTGTTAAATGCCTGCGATATCTATGCAGCCCCTTCAAGGCTTGAAGGATTTGGGATGCCTCAGGTGGAAGCGGGAGCCTGCGGTAAACCCGTAATTGGAATCAAGGCAATGGGAATGCTTGACACCCTGATAGACAACAAGACTGCATGCCTGGCGGGTATCGGACAAAAAATAGTAGTCAATGAAGTAACCCTTGGATCTGAATCCGGATATGAGGAAAACAGGCGCATCGTATTTGAGGAGCCGCGAACAGTGGATTACCGTGCCAATGTATCCGATATCAAGGATGCCCTGGTAAAATTAATGAATAATAAAGAGCTTCGCGAGCAAATGGGAACAGCCGGAAGGAAGCGCGCGGTTGAAAATTTCGACTACAGGATTGTGGCTGCAAAATTTATAAAAATCATCAATGAAAGACTCCAAATATATTAAATCCCTCAGCTCATGGACCAAAGAAACTGGACAGAAATAGAACAAGCAAAGAGTGCTGCCTTAGAAGTATTGCTCCATAATGCAAAAGGCCCTTTCGACGGGCTCCCAAGAACTGCCGCATGGGGATACCCCGAGCCCTATACCCGTGATCTGATGATTTGTATTTTGGGTGTTGCCGTATCCAAAAACGAAGTGTTAATAACTGCGATGCGCAAAACGCTCGAGACACTTTCCATAAATCAGTCCCTAAGAGGACATATCCCCTCTTTGGTCCAGGACCCTGATAATCGCGGAGCAAGTGACACAACTCCTTTATTTTTACTGGCAGTGGGAATTTTCAGGGAATTAACATCTGAAAAGGATTTTCTCCAAGAAGCAGTCCAAAAGGCATTAACCTGGATGGAATACCAAAGCCCTTCTGATGACTACCTTGTGGCCCAGCAGCCTACAAGCGACTGGCGTGATGAGCAGTGGGTATTGGGGTACGGCCTTTTTGTCAATACCTTAACCTACAGCTACCTTAAGGTACTGGGGCATACCCAAAGAGCAATCGGGCTGCAAAACGCAATGGAGCATTTCACCATTACCACTGCAACAATTCCTGCCCATGTTCATGAAGGGATGCTGATAAAACAAAAGCCCTATTACGCCCTGTGGTCCTATAAAATATACAACAGTGAACGATTTGACCTGCTGGGCAACAGTCTTGCCATTCTCTCGGGTCTTGCCTCTGAGAACAGGGCCGTCCACATCGCTGATTGGATAGAAAACGAGTGCGATAGTATGATCCAAAATAGAGACCTGGCCTTAAAACTGCCTCCTAATTTTTTTCCCTTTATTTTGCCGGAAGATCCGGACTGGATACCAAGGTATGAGCAGTATAACCTGCCGGGCGACTATCACAATGGAGGCATATGGCCTTTTATTTCAGCACTTCACATAGCAGCCCTTGTAAAAGTAGGAAAACATGAACTGGCCAAAGAAAAATTATTCCTGCTTACCGACCTGATTAAAAAATCAAGAAACAAGGATCTCCAATACGGTTTTAATGAATGGTATAAAGCCCAGGATGGCGATCCCATGGGACAGGACTGGCAGAGCTGGTCTGCTGCCCTTTACCTCTATGCGGCAGAATGCGTAAAGACAAACACCACGCCCTTCTTTGCATTCTGATGCTGCGCTTGAGCATACTTTAATTATTCTTTGCTGATAATAAAGGTGAGGAATCCCTTTGAAACTCTTCTGGATGAAACAGTACTGTTAGCTCCTGCTCAAATCAGGAGAATAGTATGATGCTATCGGGAAGTGTCACAGATCACTTTTCCAGATGATCGGTATCATTGGCAGGGGATGAAATTTAATACAAATTTGCATCAAATCACAAATCGTATGATACCTATTAGTATGCAGATCATCTGGCTTTTTATATTGGCAATGCCTATTGCATGCGTTGCCTGGACGGTAACCCATGAAGAAGTATTCCGGGAGCCCAGGGACTATTGCACCTGGCGCAGTAAAACAGGCAGCTCTATAGCAGAGCGAAAATTCTTTTACCTTTTTACCTGCGAATATTGTTTTAGCCATTACGTTACTATTGTTGTACTTATTGCCACGGGATACAAACTTCTCATGCAGAACTGGACCGGTTATCTCATTGCGGGTTTTGCCCTGGTCTGGATCGCTAACTTTTATATGGGTCTGTTGGGTCTGTTGCGTCAGGATATTAAAAAAGAGAAAACCCAGATCAGCGAAATAGAAAAAAGCATCTCCTCTAAAGAAAACCTTCCCCAATAATCCCGTCAAAAGGCTTTTCAGCTAACAGTTACGAGCATCAAAAAAGTGTTTAAAATCACTTTCAAATGTGCCGGGCATCATTTGCTAACTCCTTAGCTAAATACATCTTTGCAATAAGAAAATTATTAGAAATTTAATTCCCGAAAAATGAAAACAGCAATAAAAACACTTGTGCTGGGTATCGCACTACTGCTGTTTAGCTGCAATAGTGCCTCAAAAAAAGACCTGAGCGATGCAAAAGAAAATTTCCATAAAGCCAATCGCGATCTGCAGCAGGCTGCCAAAGATTCCCGGCAGGCTGCCAGGGAAAAAACAATAGCGCAGTGGAAAACTTTTAATGAAAAATCCGAAGATGCCGTTGCAGCCCTGACTAATGAAATCAAAGAATTGAAAAAAACAATTGCCACAGCTGATAAAAAAGAAAATGCCAGATTAAAAATGGAGCTTGGCCGCAATGGTGACCAACTTAAAAAAATGAGACATAAACTTCGCGAGCGTAATGCGGAATTCGAAAATGGGATGCTAAAATTTGATGATTCCATCGAATCAAAAAATGAGTCGTTCCAAAGGGAATTTAACTACGATATGGATGAACTGGATAAAGCGGTCAAAGACCTTTTTAAAAATAATGTGAAATAATCTAAAAAAAACAATTATCATGCCCATACAAACAATTGATCCCAATACCAATACGCTAATCAAAAGTTTTGAAGAATTAACAGATACGGCGCTGGAAGCAGCAGTTGCCACTGCAGCGGAAACTTTCCTGGACTGGAGAAAAACATCCTATACCCAGCGAATTGACCTAATGCATAAAGTGGCCTCTCTAATGCGTCAAAAAAAGCAGCAGCTTGCCAGGATCATTACCCTGGAAATGGGAAAACTAATCTCACAGGCAGAAGCCGAGATAGACCTTAGCGCCAATATTATCGATTATTACGCCGACAATGGAGAAGAATTCCTCTCCGACAAACACCTGGACCCTGAGTACGGTGAGGCCTTTATACGCTATATGCCCCTGGGAGTCGTCTTTGCCGTTGAGCCGTGGAACTTCCCTTTTTATCAGGTCGCCCGTTTTGCAGGTCCCAATATCATCGCGGGAAATACCGTGCTTATTAAACATGCCTCGATTGTTCCCCAATGTGCCATCGCCATAGAAGAAATCTTCCATGAAGCAGGAGCTCCAAAAGGATTGTACACCAACCTTCTGATCTCCGGAAAAAGGGCATCAGGGCTTGTTTCGGATCAGAGGATCAAAGGCGTTTCCTTAACGGGAAGCGAAGCCGCCGGGGCAAGTCTGGCTGCAGAGGCCGGACGAAACCTCAAGAAGTCGGTTTTGGAACTTGGAGGAAATGATGCCTTTATTGTACTGGAAGATGCCGATATTGAAAAAACAGTCGATTGGGCCATAGTAGGAAGAATCAATAATAACGGACAATGCTGTGTGGCCTCAAAAAGATTTATAGTCTTGGAGGCTGTGGCCGATGAGTTCCTTGCCAAATTCACCCAAAAGATGGCCAGCCTGAAAGTAGGTGATCCGATGGACAGAACAACCCAGTTAGGTCCTTTATGCAATGAAGAAGCTGCCGTATTATTGGCTGATCAGGTAATGAGATCTGTGGATGCAGGAGCAAAAGTAGTAATGGGAGGCAGTCGCCTAAACCGTCCGGGTGCCTTTATGGAACCCACCATACTGACCGGCCTGAAACCGGGAATGGCAGCCTATCATGAAGAACTCTTTGGTCCGGTAGCCTCTTTTTACAGGGTAAAAGATGAGCAGGCAGCCATAGATCTTGCCAATGACAGCCCCTTCGGACTCGGAGGTTCGGTCTTTACAAATAATATAGAACGCGGTAAGCGCGTGGCCGACCAGATTGATACCGGAATGGTATTTATCAACCATCCCACCTGGACACAGGCCGATCTGCCTTTTGGAGGTACCAAAAGATCGGGTTACGGAAGGGAACTCTCAGAACTCGGAATTAATGAATTCGTCAATAAGAAACTCATCCGCGTAAGCGCACTCTCTGATCCTTTTTAAATGAATTATGCTATTAGGATCCTTGGGTAAGAGCAGTATTGAAATGGCATAATGCAGTATCTATGAAAGTAAAAGACAAACACGCTTTTTCGCAGGATGTAAAAATACACCTGGAAAAACTTCATGAGATTGTCCGCAATTCCATTGAAGCCGAAGAGCTAATCGTGCACCAGCTCTCTCATCCGGAGATCGAGAACCTGACCAGGGGCGAAAGAATTTCTGATAAAGTAGCGCAATTTGGCGGAAGCTGGAAATTTATAATTTCCTTCTTTGTTATACTCATACTTTGGATCTCCTTTAATATTCTTGCTATAGGGATCTATGAATTTGATCCTTCCCCCTTTATTCTGCTGAACCTGATTCTTTCGTGTCTTGCGGCACTGCAGGCGCCCATTATTATGATGAGCCAGAACAGGCTTGAGCAAAAAGACCGCATACGAAGTGAAAATGATTATATGATCAACCTAAAGGCAGAAATGCAGATCCGAAGCCTTAACAAGAAAGTAGATCTATTGCTGGAAGAGGAAATAAAAACACTGTTTGATATGCAGCAAAAACAATTCGATCTGCTTGAGTCAATCAATTCAAAACTGGCCGTAAAAAAAGTAAATAAAAAGGAATCTCTCTAGGTTAAAATAAACTAATAAATTTTTAAAATATACAAGATGAAAACGAACGAAGAATTACAAAAAGACGTACAGGATGCCATTAAATGGGAACCACTTTTACATGCCGCTGAAATTGGCGTAATTGTGAAAGACGGCGTTGTAACCCTTACGGGAATTGTAGATAATTATTATAAAAAGACTGAAGCTGAGAATGCTGCCAAAAAAGTGGGAGGTGTCAAGGCTGTAGTGGAAAAAATTGAGATACAGGATGCACGTCACTTTATAAAAAATGATGCTGATATCGCATCAGATCTGGTAAAGTCCTTTTCAGAAAACCTTTTGCTTCCCAACAATAATCTAACGGTTAAGGTTGAAGATGGCTGGGTTACCCTTGAAGGCCAACTGGGATGGAATTACCAAAAAGAGCTTGCCCGAAAATCAGCCACAGAACTTAGAGGGGTCAAAGGGGTTATAAATAAAATTGGCGTTCAGTCAGAATCCAATAGCGCCATTGAGAAAAAACATGTGGAGAATGCCTTAGCGCGTCACTGGGCGATAAATGCCAAGGATATTAGAGTATCGGTATCTGGAACTACGGTAACGCTTTCCGGAGATGTTACATCGCTTTACCAAAAAGAGGAAGCCGCCAGAATTACCTGGAATACGCCCGGGGTTGCCTTTGTAAAGAATGAACTGATCGTAGATTACCACTATGCTTTTACCGAATAAAAAAAGGTGCTGCTGTTCTAAGCATAAGCGCTGAAATACAAATTAACTTCCCTGAATACTTCAAACTATTCAGGGATTTTTCTATATAATTCCCAATAAAATGTAATAAGGCTCACTTCTGGCAATGATATGCATCATTTCTAAACGCACCATGGTATTGCATCTTTGTGTGAGAATAAAAAACTAAATCTTAAAAAAAGTGCTGCCATTAAAGCACAAAACAATATGCTGTAAGAGCAGTAGAAATTCAATTTTATAGCGGTCAAGAGAAGAAAATTCACCTGTTCGGAAATCAGGTCCTAACCCAATAAAATTGTTTTTTAAACTATAACCTAAATCAAATCTTATAATGATAGCCATCGTAAAAGAGCAGCTTACACAGGCAGGAAATTTTTCATTGTTCATAGGACGTTTTTTTAAAGAAATTTTTGTCCCTCCTTTTCAAATCAATGAGTTCCTGCGTCAATGTTACACCATCGGATGCAAATCACTTCCCCTTGTAAGTATCACGGGCTTTATCATGGGTCTGGTACTGACCATTCAGTCCCGGCCAACCATGACAAAATTTGGGGCTGAATCCTGGCTGCCCAGTATGGTTTCACTCTCGCTGATCAGGGAAATAGCCCCTGTGGTAACAGCCCTTATCTGTGCCGGAAAAATTGCCTCGGGCATTGGCGCAGAACTGGGTTCGATGAAAGTATCCTCACAGATCGATGCCATGGAAGTTTCTGCCGTAAATCCTTATAAATATCTCGTAGTTACCCGAATATTAGCCACAACGCTAATGGTGCCCATGCTTGTTATTTTTGCCGATTTCATTGGCATTTATGGAGGTTACATCGGTTACAATGTGCACAGCACCATTACGGTGCGACGTTACTTTTCAGAAGTAATTGAACATCTGGATTATCTGGATCTTATGCCCGCCACGATAAAAACATTCTTCTTTGGATTCTTTATCGGGGTGATTGGCTGTTACAAAGGCTTTAATGCCTCAAATGGAACGGCAAGTGTGGGACTTGCAGCAAATTCAGCAGTAGTGACCGCATCACTTTCTATTTTTATTGTCGATATGCTGGCGGTTCAAATCACCGATTTATTTTTCTAGGCCATGAAAAAAGAGCCCATCATAAATATCAAAAACCTGTACAAGGCTTTTGGAAAAAATAAAGTACTCAAAGGAATTAGCCTGACGGTTAACAAAGGAGAAGATCTGGTTATTCTTGGGCGTTCAGGCTCGGGAAAATCAGTAGCCATAAAATGCCTGGTCGGTCTTTTGGAGGCAGACAAAGGAAAGTTAGAAATCTTTGGTACAGACATCACCAGACTCAATTATAAAGCGCTTAATAAAATAAGGCTCAGGATAGGTTTTATGTTCCAGAATGGAGCCTTGTACGATTCGATGTCGGTTCGTGAAAACCTGACTTTTACCTTAAAGCATCATACTGGCCATCTGACACAAGAAAATATAGAGAAGCAGATTATCGAAGCATTGGACAGCGTTGGACTCAAAGAAGCTATTGATAAAATGCCTTCTGAATTGTCAGGCGGTATGGTCAAACGCATCAGTCTGGCACGAACAATAATCATCAAGCCGGAAATCATATTTTATGATGAACCAACAGCCGGCCTGGACACCATTACCGCGCAGGAGATCAGCGAACTGATCTTATCGGTACAGAAAAAATACAAAACGACATCCATCATCATTACCCACGATATGATCTGCGCTAAAATGACCGGAAACCGCATCATCATTATCAAAGACGGTCTGATCCATGCCCAGGGTACCTATGAGGAACTCGAAAACAGTTCCGATAGGTGGGTCAAATCATTCTTTTTAGCAACCAATCAATACGCAGCGGCCCCTGGCCTTCCTGCTTAAAAAATACTATCATGAAGAAAAAATCAGATTATATCTGGAAATTAGGATTGTTTGTCATTGCGGCGCTGACGATTTTTCTTGTTGCTGTTTATTTTATAGGCAAAAGCCAAAACCTTTTTGGCGACACCTTCAATTTAAAAGCAAAATTCAAAAACGTAAGCGGGCTAAAAAACGGCAATAATGTACTGTTATCGGGAATCACTATCGGAACCATAAAAGACATTTCCTTTATTTCCGACTCTACCGTAGTGGTCAATATGGTAATTCGCGAAGAAGTGCATCAATACATCAAAACTGATGCCTGGGCCAGTATTGGCTCCGATGGCCTTATGGGCGATAAAGTACTGACGATCTCCCCTAAGAACAGCTTTGCTAAAATGGTAAAAGACGGCGATATGATTGCATCGAGTGAAGCTGTAGGAATGGAAGACCTGATCGCAGGACTCAAAAAAAGCATTGACAATGCCGAAATTATTACCAAGGAGTTATCCGAATTCAGCTATAAGATCAATAATGGAAAAGGTGCCCTTTCGAAAGTACTAACCGATGAGAATTTTGCAAAAAGCATCGATGTTACGATGAAAAACCTAAAGGACAGCTCCAACGAATTTGCTGTTTTTACCAAAAAAATCAACGATAAGGACGGAACATTATCAAAACTTATGACTGATCCTTATTACGCCAACAGCATTAAAAAAACACTCTCCGGTTTTGAGAGCAGTGTGGCTGATTTAAATGTCTTTACCAAAAAACTAAATAGTGGAAAAGGCATCCTGCCTAAACTGATCAGTGATGAGAGATTGGCCAATTCTTTAGATTCAACCCTTGTCAATTTACAAACAGGTTCTAAAAATCTAATTGAAATTGAACAGGCTGCCAAACAGAACTTCCTGCTGAGAGGTTATTTCAAAAAGAAGAAAAAACAAGAAGCTAAAAAAGAACTCGAACTGCAAAAAGCCGTCGGTACTAACTAACAATCAATCCAAAAGAAAAAATGAAACGACTCCAAGATAAAGTGGTATTTATTACCGGCGGTAATTCAGGAATAGGAAAAGCCTCCGCTCTGGAAGCAGCGCGAGAAGGCGCTAGAGTTGTAATTGCCGATCTTCCCGGAAAAGACCATCACCAGACGATTCTCGATATTGAAGCCCTGGGTGTTCCGTGTATGTTCGTCCCAATTGACGTCAGTGATGTTCAGAGCGTTAAAAATGCCATTGCAGCCACCGTGGAAAAATACGGCAGGCTGGATGTTGCATTCAATAATGCTGGCATTGGAGGGGTATACTCCGGAATTCATGATATGTCTGAAGCGGTATGGGACACTCTAATCGCCGTGAATCTTACCGGTCAGTTCTACTGCGTTAAATACGAATTACAGCAGTTTCTCAAACAAGGCGGCGGAGTTATTGTCAATATGTCGTCCTTGGGCGGATTAAAAGCCGAGCATGGTTTAGTTCCTTACACGGTTGCCAAACATGGTGTATTGGGTTTAACAAAAAACATCGCCGTTCAATATGGCGCGCAAAACATACGCGGCAATGCCATCTGTCCCTATTATGTAGAAACTCCTTTACTGGACGCAGCGCCAGAGACAGTTCATCAGGCGTGGATCGATGGCACTCCGGCCAAAAGGTTATGCACGCCCCAGGAAGTAGCCAAAACATTTATTTTTCTGGCCTGTGATGATTCCAGTTATTGCAACGGTACCCAAATTATTTTAGATGGCGGCGTACTGGCTTAAAAGTCCATGTTATTATACCTATGACGCAAGTTATGATATTGCTTTTCTCAATAAGTAACAACGCTCACTTATTGGTATGCTGTCTGTCATTTTGGTTTGCCTTCAATAGCTTCAACTTTGTCCTGAAAAAGCAGTAACTCCAAAAAGACCGACAATGAAAACCACTACCTCAAAAAGGGCCCATATAAAAAGACTTACCAGTAAACTTTCGAGTATTCTTTGTGATGAATATATTCTTTTGACCAAAACCAAGAGTGTACATATGAGCCTGCAGGGTATTGATTTTCACGATAAATATCTTTTTTTCAGCGCACAATCGAGTGAAATTGATAGTATAATTGAACGCGTTGAAAAACGTGTTCATTCCTCAGGTCATTATGCAGATGCCATGCTGAAAGCTTTTTTGAAAGTAAAGCGATTTAATAAAAAAAGAAAAAAAACAAATGATCGCGCGGGTTATATCAATGAATTGCTTGGTGATCATGAAAACCTGATTGCCATACTAAAAGACAATACTCCCTTGCTTGAAACGGCTTCTAAAGACAGCAAAACAGATGATTTTGTTAACACACTAACCGAAAGCCATGAAAAAATGGCCTGGTTCCTTCGCTCCTACTTACAATAATGCCTTTAATAAATTAAGAATGATCATGAAAACTAAAATAAAATTCACGCTGCTGCTCCTGACCATAATCTTCTCAGGACTGAACCAGACCCTTATGGCACAATCCCATTTTAAAATTGGTAAATCCAAAGTTAATGAAATGAAGATATCAGGAACCTCTACCTTTCATGACTGGACGATGAAAACGGCTGTTTTTTCAGGAAAAGCAACCTTTAATTTCGATGCTGAAAACCAAATTACAAAACTCAGCGCCATTGAGTTTAACCTGCCGGTGATTACCCTTAAAAGCGGTCAGAAAAAATTAGACAAAAATGCATATAAAGCCCTGAGAACCGATCAGTTTAAAGAAATCCTCTACAAACAGGTCTCCGCTGAGGTAATGAGTGTAAACAATTCCAAATTCCATATCAAAACAGCCGGGAAACTTACAATTGCTGGGGTTACCAAAGATGCTATTATTGATTTGTACTGTTTCATAAATAAAGACGGAAGCATGAGCTGTGAAGGAAATTATCCCATCAACATGAGTGACTATAATGTTACTGCTCCCGTTTTTATGGGCGGAGTCATGAAAACCGGTGATGCTATTAAGCTTGAATTCTCATTCCTTTTTGAAAAATTCTAGTTCAAATGAAAAATATACTATCACTATTACTGTGTCTGTGGATAACATTGGCACAGGCACAAAAGAAACCTATGCAGTATTTTAGGTACAACGACCAAAGGGGACTTAATGTTTTTGAGACCACCAAGAAGGACAGCTCCTCTTTTGAAGGCTTCACAGTAAAAATGGGCGGAAACTTAACATTGGATTTTCAGGGACTCGACCATCAAAATACAGCAACCCCTGTGGTTGTTGACGGCATAAACAGCAATGAACTTATTACTATTACCAACGGGTTCAATCTAGCTATGGCTAACCTGAATCTCGATACGCAGCTCGATGACGGAATAAGAATGAACCTTACTATATATTTGTCATCAAGACACCATGAGGAAACCTGGGTTAAGGGAGGTTATATTCAGTTCGATAAACTGTTATTTTTAAAAAGTGACTTTATCGATGAAATAATGAAAAACGTAACACTGAAAGTAGGCGCCTACGATGTGGATTATGGCGACCAGCATTTTAGAAGGACCGACGGAGGCAATGCCATCTACAACCCCTTTATTGAAAATTACATTATGGATGAATTTGCCACTGAAATTGGAGGAGAAGTCTATTTTCATGACCCTTCAGGAATGATGGTCATGCTGGGACTCACAAGTGGCGCCCTGAACCCAACTGTAGTGGTTTCCACTAAAATAGATGCAGCAACAGGAGAATTAAACAAACCTACACCGGCATTACATGGTAAAATAGGTTATGATAAACAATTCGACAAGGATTTAAGACTGAGGCTTACCGGTTCCTTTTACCACGTAAAAAGAGCTTTGAACAATACCCTTTTTGCAGGTGACCGGACTGGTTCTCATTATTTTTATGTACTGGAGAATACAGCTGCAACGGCTGTTGATAATTTCAGATCCGGGCGCTACAATCCTGAATTCAGCCAGCAGGTAACCGCATTGATGTTTAATCCTTTTCTAAAATTTAAAGGGTTAGAAATTTTTGGAACCTATGAAGTGGCCAAAGGAAGAAAAATTACTCAGGCAGATACCCACCAAATCGTGCAGTCTGCTATTGATCTAATTTATAGATTTCCTGCCGGAAAAGAAAATTTCTGGATTGCAGGAAGGTACAATACCCTAACTGATTCTCCGCTAAACCAAAATGACCAAAAAATCAACAGAGTGACAGCTTCTGCCGGCTGGTTCTTAACTAAAAATATCCTGATGAAAGCCGAGTACGTAAACCAGAAATATAAAAAATTTCAGCCTAACGATATCAGGCACGGCGGTCAATTCGACGGCTTTATGCTCGAAGCGACTGTCGGATTTTAAATCCATTCAGAACATACTTAGTGAAAAGTGTTCAACATCAATAATGAAAATGAGCAGTGTCATTTCGTGTGGCCAAAGTTCTTCTCAATTTTGCATCAATATAATACTTCTGGCTTTATTTTAATAAATCAGATATCAAACAT
>NNBV01002098.1_pt1 | contig 16403 bp, 14 predicted proteins | sample 1173771 | NCBI WGS metagenome assembly NNBV01 (sample SAMN07173938, study PRJNA388173) | plant metagenome | isolation source: symbiotic tissue sample KVS11 | place: Norway: Troms, Kvaloya island | reverse complement strand
CTTTCAAAGTGTCCTCCCTACACGTAGCGATTCAATTTTTCTATATGAAGAATTACTATAACCCACTGAGGGTTACCCAGGATCTTCAGGGAATCGAATGGTTTATAGATTGGATTGAAAATCAAAAAGTAAGATTGAAACAATTGGTATATGTACACCAAATCTCCTCCTGTGATACCGAATTTCAATATTGCATTGTGGCCAGCTTAACACGAAAATTAATGATCTCACTTCGCGGAATTTCCAGATAAGTCTAAAATGCAAAAGCCCGAATCCCATTTACGAATTCGGACTTCTACTTTTTTTGGGTTGTCTTAGTGGAGCTGCGCTCATCGCACCTTCTTAATCCGCGAGACAACCGCACTTGCTCAAAAGTATCGATGTATGTATTCTATCTGAAAGTGAGTTCAATCCTTCAACGCCTGATAGACCAATACCTTAAACGTATTGTCAATTTCATTACCATGTGCTCCCCACATCTGTCTATAAAGAAGCACCACCATTTTCTCGACAGGATCTACCCAGTAAGTTGTAGAGAATGCACCACTCCATGCATATGTGCCTGCCTGCATCGGCATCAGCCTGCTTCCTTCGGGCGTCACTATTGAGAAACCCAGACCAAACTTCTCTTCACCTAAACTAAGATTGCCGATCTGGTTCATGGTCATCATGCGCACAGAGTTACGACTTAATATACGTTGACCATTATATGTACCTCCGTTTAATAACATCTGAAGGAACACACCGTAATCATATAAAGTTGATGAGAGACCTGCACCACCAGAGAAGTACGTCTTCTTCTGTAATGGAAAATCCATGGCTAATCCTTCGGGGCCAAACGCATGACTTTCTTTATGCAAATGCCCTAAGGAATCCTGTTGAAAGAAAGTGACTAACCGGCTTGCTTTCTCTGGCGGCACATTGAAGTAGGTATCGTTCATACCTAATGGTTCAAATATCCGCTTACGGAAAAATTCATCCAGTGTCATGCCCGACCATACTTCTACCAGGTAGCCAAGCAAATCCACATTTAGTCCATACGTCCACTTTTCTCCTGGTTGGTGCATCAATGGCAATGCCCCTAATCGATTCATGGCATCGGACAGCTTATCGTCTTTCACATACAAGCCAGCTGTGATTTTACTTTTTGCATAGATCGCATTGGCTTCATCGCTGCCAATCTGTGCATAACCGATGCCGGAGGTATGTGTAAGCAAATCACGCACAGTAATATCTCTTTTGGCAGGAACAGTAGTGTAGGTAGTGTCCTTCGCATTAAATTTATCAAGCACCCGCTCATTCTTGAAGGAAGGAATATATTTAGAAACAGGTTCATCCAACAGAAATTTTCCTTCCTCGTAAAGCATCATCACTGCCACACTGGTAATGGCTTTGGTTTGTGAAGCGATGCGGAAAATACCTTCTTTACTCAAAGGCGCTTTGGTCTCCAGATCATTGTAGCCGGTAGAATTATAGTACGCGATCTTTCCATTGCGGATGATCAATGCTCCGGCACCATTTATCCAACCCTTGTTCGTCCATTCGGTTAGCTTCGTATCAATGCGCTTCAGGCGATCAGAAGAAAAGCCCGCCTCCTCCGCTGTTTTTACAGGTGTTATCTTTTGCGCACCTACAAGATGTACCATTGCTACGACACCGAATAGAATCAGACTATACTTTTTCATGGTTCACTTTTCTTGTATTTGAAATTCTTAAGGTAATAAAAACCTATCAACCTTAAATCGGAAATCATTTAAATGGAGAATGGCTTCCTAAATGAATTTCATTTACTGACTTTTATAGAATGAATTTTAAATCATCGATATTCATTCTTCCTGGTCTTGGCAACTCCGGAGAACAACACTGGCAATCCATTTGGGAGAAGCAATTTCATTTTAAACGCATTCAGCAAAAAGAATGGGACACACCGGTATGTGATGATTGGATCAAAACCATTGATGAAACCGTTTGTCAATACCAGCTCGACAAAGTAATTCTGGTAGGACACAGTCTTGCATGCACTGCGGTGGCCTACTGGGCAGCCAAATATAATCGCAGAATAAAAGGTGCATTGTTAGTTGCACCAAGCGATACCGAAGCTTCCACTTATCCGACAGGCACATCTGGTTTTACACCTATTCCATTGCAGCCCCTTCCATTCAGGTCAATCGTGGTGGCCAGTACTGACGATTATTACGTGAGCATGGACCGGGTAAAATACGTTGCAGATAAATGGGGAAGTCAACTGGAAAACATTGGCCCTGCCGGACATATCAATGTAGCAACAGGTTTTGGTAAATGGGAAGAGGGTATTACTTATCTTCATCAGCTAGATACTTAACTCTTTCTTCTGAATTAAACTGGCGTGGATGTCGTTTTTTTACCACCCTGTATACTGTTGTTTATTGTAATTTTAAGTTGTCTTTAGCGCTTATCGTGACCTGAATTAATAAGGTAACTTAACAGCACATGGTATTTCATGATTTTTTACCAGCACCTGCTTTACGCGAATACGTGAGTACCTATCGCCTGGTACATTTCACATTTAGCACAACCGATGCAATTCCGTTTAAGCCTTATCCACCTCGTGCCGAACAATACCTTGCCTTCTACCCGCGCGATACTGAAACTGTACATTACTCCAATCAAAAAGAAAAAATAACCAATACCCGATCGGCTTTGGTGGGCCAGCATGATGTAGTGACCGACCGGTATATCGGAAACGATTTTCTTGTATTTCAGGTGGTGTTCCAACCCGGAGCTCTTTTCCGCCTGGCGGGAATTCCTGCGCATGCGCTGAACAACAAGTACCTGGATGCAGAAAGTATTTTTTCCAAAAGCATCCGTGAAGTGAATGCAAGACTCACCAGCACGGATAGTTACCAGGAGATGACTACTATCATTGAACATTTTCTTCTTCAACAGATCAAACGAAGTAAAATCGAAAAACATCCAATCGATGAAGTAGCTCACCAGATGCTGAAAACCAATAACATGACATCCGTTGACTTACTTGCCAGCAAAGCCTGTCTGAGCAGCCGTCAGTTTGAGCGCAAGTTTATTGAGCGCATGGGCGTCACTCCCAAATACTTTTCACGCATTGCCCGCTTTGCCGAAGCGTATAAAATAAAAAACAGTTACCCGGATAAAGACTGGCTCAGCATTGCGCTGGAATGCGGCTATTACGATTATCAGCATCTCACTAAAGACTACAAACAATTCACCTTACAAACACCGCTCGCTTTTCACCTGCTGGATATGAACGCACCGGAAAGAACATTTGGTGAACGTGATCGGTTTTAACCCTGATGACACATCAGCATAGTTAGAAAAACGGTAACGTGTTGTCGGGATAATCTATTTTCCAGCAAAGTCTCCTGTACCAGGTAATCAACAAACCATTCTTTCACAGCGAAGATAAAGTGGGATGGACACTTGCTGAAGTTAGTATATACATAATCCCTGTTTAAGCTGTCGGAATTTTACCAATCGTTTTCTCCGGCTCACCCTACTTTCGTGTCATTCATTAAACAAACCAAATTCATTGTTATGCAACGAAGAAATTTCATCATCAGTACATTGACTGCATGGCCCGCATTTTCCTTGTTTGCCAGATCAGCATCGCCCACAGGTAAAAGTTTCACAGTGAAATCAGGTGAAGGCAGATTTGGGGAACATACACGTCTGGCGGGTGTAAACCCAACGGATATCAAAGTATCAACTAAAGATACCAACGGACAACTTACCCTGCTGGAATACAACGGTCATACTAAAGGAGGTCCACCATTGCATGTACATCCCAATCAGGATGAAATCTTCTACATCATGGAGGGCGATTATCTCTTCCAGGTGGGCGAAGAAAAAAACAAGCTATCGGCAGGTGACACTATATTTCTTCCGCGCCAGGTGCCTCACACTTTTGCACAGTTAAGTGATAAAGGGAAAATGCTATTTCTTTTTCAGGGTTCAGGCAAGATGGAGGACTTCTTCCGCACACTTGGCAACCTGAAAGGTGAACCTTCTCCGCAGGAAGGTGCCCGGATTTTTGAAGATCACGATATGAAAGTGGTCGGGCCACCTTTGGCTTATTAAACTAAAAGAGGTAAAAAGGACAATCAAAAATGAGATTGTCCTTTTTTATGAACACGCTCACAACAGCCTGTGCAAATGTTTTTCCCCTCTGCAAAAAATCACTTTCGGGAGCATGTCATATATAGTACCTTTAAATCCGCAAACAGGTGAAATCAAACTGAAATGAACCATTTTAGTGGTAAAATTAAAACTTCGTGAAGTTAGGGCACATGACTTTGAGGATAATGAAGGGGCGCTTTAGGAAGAGAGGAACTTGGATCTGTTGTATTTGTCTTTTACCCTTGCTTATCAGCAGCTGCGTGGGTGCACGTTATCTCAAAGGAAATCAGAAACTACTTTACCGCCAATCCATAAAAGCGCCTAAAGAAATTTCTTCCACCAGTTTATCCAATCTATACACACAGGAAGCCAACCGCAGGGTGCTTTTCTTTCCTTTCAACTACCTGGTAGGACTGCATGCCTGGGGAAAGCGAAACTTCAATGATTCTTCACGACATATTTTTTTTCGCAGTAAAGCCAGGCTGATTATTGCCCGTGATAAAACGGTTAAAAAGTTTGATGACAAAATTATTGCCGCCAAAGACAACACACGAAAAATCTCTGCACTGCAATTCCGCAAGCAGGAAAAAGTAAATGCCTTCAATAGTAAAATCGAGAACGGAAACATGGCCATGCAGTGGGGTGAACCGGTATCCGTTTTCGATACGGCACAAGTAAGCGCCACCGTATCAAAAATGAACAGCTATCTTTTCAATAAAGGATACTTTCTCGGCCGCACCACTACCCGACTGGCCGAATACCGTAGACGGGTGAGTGTCACTTACATCATCACTCCGGGCACACCGTATAAGATCGACTCGGTTTACCTGGACATACCTGATTCGGCAGTGGCCCTGGTGCTGAGTAAACACAAATTAGAAAACAAGATTAAGAAAGGAGATCAATATGACCAGGACAAAATAGTGCAGGAGCGTGAGCGCATCGACTTATTACTTAAAGACAATGGCTACTATGACTTCAGCCGCCAGTATGTAGACTTTGATGTGGATACATCATTGAATGGACTGCCATATAAGGTAGGCTTACTTCTTTCCATAGAAAATCCTGCAAAAAGAGATCATCATAAAGTATTCCGTGTTGATTCGGTAGCGATGGTACCTGATGCGGATGTTAAATCAACCCGCAAGCGGATATCTAAAACGTATAACCACGTTACGTACAGTTATTTCAAAGACTATTACAGCGAGCGCATTTTAAATCAGCGTATCTTCATTTCGAAGGATAGTATCTACAGTCGTACTAATACATTCAATACCCAGAAGCAGCTCGCCAACCTCGACAATTTCAAATTTGTCAATGTGAACTATGATACATCGGGCGGGCATTTTATTGCCAACGTATATGCCAGTCCGTTGGATCGCTACTCTATGTCGCACGAAGGTGGTGTGACCGTGACACAGGGATTTCCCGGTCCTTATTACTCACTCAACTTAAAGAAGCGGAACATCTTCCGTGGTTTGGAAAACTTTGAGTTGAACGGACGCTTTGGCTTTGAAGGTGTGGCTTCGGCTACCGGCACCAAGAATGTTTATAAGAGTACGGAGATCAACGGTAATGCCTCAATCATCTTTCCGCAGTTTCTTATCCCCTTCAGCGGACAAGCTACCAACCGCTGGGGAAAGTATAATCCGAAGACACGTCTGTCGTCTGGATACACCTATACCAACCGGCCAGAGTACCAGCGGTCGGCCGTCAACGTATCGGGGATATATTCGTGGGAGCGTAAGCGAGTGTCTTACTCATTAACAGCAGTCAATGTCAACATTATACGATCTACATTAGATCCCGTCTTTCGTGCACAGCTGGATACATTACAGATCGAACAGGGCAACAACCTGATCAACTCTTTCAATCCATCACTGGTTACCAGTACTATCTTCTCCATGCAGTGGAATCCCAACAACTATGGTAACCTCGAAAGAAGTTCACTCTACCTGCGCGGAACGATTGAAGCAGGAGGAACACTCTTCAACCTGATAGAGCCAACAATAGCCACGGATAATGGACTTCAGTACTATAAATTCATAAGAGCCAGTCTCGACATACGCAGAAATGAAATCATCAGAAAAAATACAGTAGTTGCCTATCGTATCAATACCGGAGTAGCTTATTCGTATAGCGATAACAAAACGCTGCCTTACGAAAAGTTTTTCTTTGCGGGAGGCAGTAACGGGGTACGTGCCTGGCGGCCGCGAAGATTGGGTGTAGGATCACAACCCCCGGTGTTGAGTAAGGATCCTGTTAAAGATGGATTGTTTGATTATCAGTTTGAAAAACCCGGAGAGATCCTGCTGGAGGGAAGCATCGAAGTAAGACATAAGCTGTTTGGGTTTGTGAACGGAGCGATCTTCCTCGATGCGGGTAACGTATGGTCATTCAAGCAGGCACCTCAGCCTACACCTGGTCAATATGTAGCAGGATGGGGTGGCGATACGAAATTTTATGCGAAAGATTTTTATAAGCAACTTGGTATAGGTACCGGGTTTGGGCTGCGCTTCGATTTCTCTTTCCTTGTGCTACGCCTTGATATGGGCATGAAAGTATATGACCCCGCACAGCCGGAAGGAAGTCGTTTTGTTTTGGATAAAGTAAAGTTCTTTAATCCGTTTGCTAAAGGAGCCGCGGAAACCGGATACTATGGTTTCAAAGAGCCGGTGATCTTCAATGTGGGTATCGGGTATCCGTTTTAATCCGTGCTTTACTTCAAAGCAGGAGGCTAAACAATTTCCATTCAGATATGTTTTAATTCAAAAACCCCTGCATTGTGATCACATTAAAAGAAGCGGCACAAATTGTAACCAAAGAGACCACACTGATCTGGCTGAGGCGCGACTTACGCCTGCAGGATAACGCGGCACTGTACCGTGCATTAAAAGAAAACAAAGAAGTACTTCCCCTGTTTATTTTCGATACGCTCATCCTCGATGCCCTGGAAGATAAAAAAGACAGTCGTGTGGAGTTTATCCATCAATCGCTGCTGGCAATGAAAGAAGAGCTGGAGAACATGGGAAGCTCATTGCTTGTAATGCATGGCGATCCTGTTCAGATATACAAAACGCTGTCGCCCAAAGCCGTTTATACCAATCATGATTTTGAACCGTACGCGATACAGCGGGATGAAAAAGTAAAGCTGCTGCTGGAAAAGAAAGGCAGTGCACTGAAAACCTATAAAGACCACGTCATCTTTGAGAAAGTCGAAGTGGTGAAAGACGATGGCAAGCCGTATACCGTATTCACACCGTACAGTCGCAAGTGGAAGGCAAAGCTTAATGCATTCTATGCTAAAAGCTATCCGACAGAGAAGTACTTCAAAAGTTTTAAAAAAGTCGGTGCCCTCTCCTTCCCTACGCTGCAAGAAATCGGATTTGAGAAAGCAGACATTCCTTTTCCTGAACGGGTGATCAAACAATCACTCATTGCTCAGTACGATAAAACGCGTGACTATCCGGCTGTGCCGGGCACCACACATCTGAGTGTACATCTTCGCTTTGGTACAGTAAGTATTCGTAAGCTGGTGCAGGTAGCACAAAAGAAAAATGAAGTGTGGCTCAATGAGCTGATATGGCGCGACTTTTACCAGATGATTCTCTGGCATTTTCCTCATGTTGTCAATCAGGCATTCAAGCCTGCCTACAATCGTATTGAATGGAGAAACAATGCCAAGGAATTTCAGAAGTGGTGCGATGGCAATACGGGCTACCCCATTGTAGATGCAGGCATGCGTGAACTGAATACCACCGGCTTTATGCATAACCGTGTGCGCATGGTTGTTGCCAGTTTTCTCACCAAACATTTACTTGTCGACTGGCGATGGGGAGAAGCGTACTTCGCCAAAAAACTGCTGGACTTTGACCTCGGTGCCAACAATGGCGGATGGCAATGGGCCGCAGGATCGGGGTGTGATGCCGCACCGTACTTCCGTGTGTTCAATCCGGAATTGCAAACACAAAAGTTTGATCCGGAACTAAAGTACATTAAGAAATGGGTGCCGGAATTGGAGACAAAAGAATATCCTAAACCGATGGTAGATCATAAGATGGCAAGAGAGCGGGTATTGCAAGTATACAAAACTGCACTGAGTGATTGAGCGAATCATTCATCTACATCATTTCTGACCGTTGCTTTTCTACCTGCAGGATATTGTTCTGAATATCTTTCATGATCCATTTGGCCCACCAGCTGGCATAAAAATTAAAAGTGGTATTCAGTTTAAAGTGACTGTATAGATGTAACCGATAAGTGCCTTCATTTAATTTTTCCAGTTCATAAGTTCCGTTTAATACATCAAAGTATTGCCCTCCTATTACCACGTGTTCATCCATAGTAGCAGAAGGTATTTCGTGCGGATACGCTTTAATTGAAAACACCATCTTCTTCTGATCTTCATATTCCGACACGGTTTCATGAAAGATCAGGCCATTGGTAAATATAGCTTCCCTGTAAGCACCAACGCCTTCATAATTTAACTCAGCCTTCACTGGTCGCGGAAAACCAAGTGATTTAGTGAGCCATCCTTTGTCCTGCGCTTCGTTTATGGCTTTTACCCGGGTCACATTATCCCATATCTTATCTGCAGAAGCATGTATGTCGATAGAAGTATACGCTTCATAGGTTCCCGGTAAAGCACCTATACTGTTTTCAAGAGGTGAAAGGAATAAAGGCAGCAGAGCTATAAAAGAAATGTAGAGCTTGTTATCCTTCTTTCTCATCTTATAATATCCGGCAATTAATCCGCCCACGGAAGCAGCAGCAAGGAACAAGGGCAATACCATTATCCAGCACGCCCAGCCTTCCATAGATAATGATACGGTGATGACAAAGAAAATAAAGATGGGTACCCAGGGAGCAAAGATCCGATACGATTTTCTTTTTACTTTCTCAGGAGGAGATAAGTAAACAGTTAAAGCTCCTACAATAGAAGGGAGCATAAATAAAAAAGAAACCGACATTATAGAAAATAACTCACTCCAAATGCTGAGGCCATAAAATACCCGAAGAGCTAAGGCATAGGCCGTAGGAATAGTAAAGATCTTGATCAACCCGAATATGTTTTTCATTTAACCGATACTGGTATAAAAAAATCAGGAACCAATAATCTATACTTTATCAGTTCCATATTTCATTCATGGAAGTTAGTATGACAGGAGCTCCATCAGTGACCACAATGGTATGTTCATGCTGCGCCATAAATCCACCCTGGTTGCCTACCATCGTCCAGCCATCTTTTAAAGTGGTTGCGTTGGTTGAAGAGGTAGAGATAAATGTTTCAATAGCAACAACTGAGTTCTTTTTAAAGCGGGTGAGATTATACTTGTCTCTGTAGTTGGCAATCTCACTGGGTTCCTCATGCAGGCTTCTTCCTATTCCATGGCCTGTCAGGTTTTTAATTACTTTATAGCCGCGCTTCTTTGCTTCCGTCTCCATTAAGAAACCAACATCTGAAACACGCACTCCTCCTTTTATGGCATGAATTGCTTTATGCAAAATCTGCTTCGATGCTTCGATCAGTGGCTGATGCTGATGAATATCATTGCCCAGTACAAATGAACCTCCGTTGTCCGACCAGTATCCATTCAGTTCAGCCGACACATCGATGTTGATCAGATCGCCTTCTTTCAGAATCGTTTTATCAGAAGGGATGCCGTGACAAAATTCGTTATTCAAACTGATGCACGTATAACCAGGAAATTTGTAAGTCAGATATGGTGCCGACTTCGCCCCTGCTTCGGATAGCATCTGAGCTCCAAAATGATCCAGTTCCTTTGTGCTCATTCCTGGCTTTGCATATTCCCTCATTTCTTTCAGTGTCCGTGCCACCACTTCACTGATCTTCTTCATCCCTGCCAGTTCTGATTCTTTTGTTATCGACATCCTTGTTTCTGATTTTTCAACCTGCAAGGTACTAACATTACGGCAAGTCAAAATTCATTCTGAAATAAAAACCGACATCAAATTGTATGCTTGGCGTGTTAAAATATAAAAACATTGACGAGATTTAACATTCCTGTTTCAAAACCTGAATAGCTTATGTCCACTCCGTTTCGCTGGAAGAAATTCATTCTCCGATCATTGCTGGTTTTATTAATTGGCGTCATTGTTTTTGTAGTCAACCTGATTTGGTTCAAGCCATTCAGCATACGTCTTTTTTACGACAAAGTCTTTGTGGAGTATGCTTTGAGCGACCCGGAAACAGTCACGCAACTGGGCATACCTGTGCTATACGGCATGACCAAAGATGAACTCACCGATGTATCGGATAAAAACCTTCACGCCACATTCGATCACTTCAAGGATGCACTCGTTACGCTCAAAAGTTATAAGTACGAAAATCAGAGCCCCGCTAATCAGCTCAACACCCGCATCCTGGAATGGTACCTCACTACGATGGCAGAATCAGAACCGTACTTCTATCACGACTACCCGGTCAACCAGATGTTTGGTGCTCAGAATAATCTTCCCAGTTTCATGGAGAGCGCGCATCAGCTGCGCAATAAGAGTGATGCCGAAGCATACCTTGCACGCTTATCCAAATTCGATACGAAGTTTGAGCAGGTGCTGGAGGGATTGAAGATACGCGAGAGCAAAGGAATCATCCCTCCGAAATTTGTCATCGATCGTGTGCTCAGCGAGATGAAGGGATTCACCGGTCAGAAGCAGGACAAGATCAACCTGGAAACAAAAGACCCTGACCCTATTCACACCAACATCCTGTACACCAACTTCAAAAGCAAAATAGATACATTAAAAGAAGTGACGGATGCAGAAAAAAAAGAGCTGACAGGCCGTGTAGAAAAAGAAATGGGCACTACTGTTTTCCCTGCCTACCAGAAACTGATTGACTACTTCATCACGCTTCGCGAAAAAGCAACGGACGATGATGGTGTATGGAAATTTCCTGACGGAGATAATTTCTATCGCTATCAGCTCAAGTACCACACCACGGTAAGTCTTGATCCGGAAACTATTCATAACACGGGTTTATCGGAAGTGGCACGCATCAAAAAAGAAATGTGGGACATTTTAAAATCACAGGGCTATACGGATACCACTAAAAATATCAGCGATGTAATTCAGGCCATCAATAAGGAAGAACGTTTTCTCTTTCCTAATGATGACCAGGGAAGAAAACTGGCATTGGCAGAATACAATAACATACTGGACGATATCAGCAACAACCTCGACAGTGCCTTTGATGTTCGCCCCAAAGCAAAGCTGGAAGTGCAGCGTGTACCGGCATTTAAAGAAGAAGGATCGCCCGGTGCTTATTACAATGGCCCTCCTATGGATCAATCACGCGGTGGTGTCTTTTATGTAAACCTGCGCGACCTGCATGAGATTGTAAAGTTCGGAATGAAGACACTCGCCTATCACGAAGGAATTCCCGGGCATCACTTTCAGATTGCCATACAAAGTGAAATTGAAAGTGTGCCGGTATTCAGAAACGTATTGGGTTTCACCGCTTATGCAGAAGGCTGGGCATTGTATTCCGAGCAACTGGCGTGGGAACTTGGCTTCTATAAAAATGATCCTTTCGGAAACCTGGGAAGACTACAGGCGGAAATGTTTCGCTCGGTACGTCTGGTAGTGGATACGGGTATACATCACAAGCGTTGGTCACGTCAGCAGGCGATTGATTACATGGTGGCCAATACTGGTATGCCCACCAGTGAAGTAACTACCGAGATAGAACGCTACATTGTCATGCCCGGCCAGGCGTGTGCTTATAAAATTGGTATGCTCAAAATACTGGCGTTGCGCGCGAAAGCGAAGACATCACTGGGCAGTAAATTTGACCTGCGTGAGTTTCATAATGTAGTGCTGAAGAACGGATCGGTTCCATTGGAAGTATTGGAGCAGATTGTGGATGAATACATTACTAAAACAAAAGCATCTTGACCGCTGATTAAGCTGATATTTATGATTTTATTGATGTTGATGCTGAGTGAGATGAAGTCCAATGCAAATCCAATTGCACTAAGAACACGGGAAAGACACAGAGATTCACAAAGTGCTTTTCTCTGTGAGACTCGGTGTTTCTCTGTGATATTGGATTTACTTCTTTCTTCCTAAGAAACGAATCACCGAAGCTCTGCCCACATGATAGAGGCCTTCGTTCAGTTCAATTTCCTGTTCCTTTAGTTCTATAAATTCAAACTCATTGAAGTCCGTTTTGATTTCATCTACTGAAAACAAATCGGCTATGTCTTTGGGGCCACCCATCTTTTCATTGGCTGCCATATAGCTCAGGTGGTTTTTACTAAAAGCTTCGAAGATCACAAAGCCACCTTTCTTCAGATAGGTAGTCAGGCGTTTGTGATAACTGGATTTTACATTCGCAGGAAAATGCGCATAGATCAAAGCGATTGCATCAAACTGACCGGGCTGGTAAGCCAATGATTGAAACTCACCCACTTCATAATTGATTTCAACCTGATACTTCGCAGCAAGTTCAATGGCTTTTTTCTTTCCCTCAATGCTCAGGTCAAACGCATCTGCTTTCCAGCCAAGCGTAGCAGCATAGACAGCATTGCGTCCTTCTCCTTCTGCCGGAAACAACAGTGATCCCGTTGGAATAGCTTCCAGTTTTTCTTTCAGATAATTATTAGGTGCTTCACCATAAGCAAACTGCTTATCGCTATAGCGATCATTCCATTTCTCTTTCATTTGTAACATTAAAACTTAGAAAGCAATTCATCTTCTGCATCGGGTATATCATAGGCATCTGCTTCAGTGAGATGTCCGTCCTGCGCACTTATACGGGATAGCTTTCTTCCCTGACGGAATACCAATTGAAGTCCATGTTCTTGTTCCCAATCACATTCGCAAGTTACCTGCACATACATATCCTGTTCTCCGTATGGTCTGCGCTTTACATAAATATCAGATGGATGAATAAACTTCCATATTTCATTCTTGTCTTTGATAGCTCTTAGCTCATCGTCTGCTTCATCTGATTCTACTTCTTCCAAAAAATCATAACAATTCTTTAAGGCAAGTTCAGAGATTTCGTTTCTATCCGTAAGTGTTAAGTGCAGAAAATGCGCAATCGCCCGATCCGCTTCTTCCAAATACGCTTTATCTTTTTCAGGCTCAAAGTCCATGTAAGTAACTATCCGTTTTTCGTTACCGAAAAATGGAATTGCAATCTCATTGCTCTTCCACCAATCAGAAAAACGATTGTCTTGTGTAAGAACACCGAGTACATTAGAAGTTATTTGCTTACTCATTTGATTTGTATAGTAACTAATATCACCAACTGAAACACGATAATTAAATCGGATAAATACCTGGAGTCAATGGCTTACCAATTTCCCAATGAAGTCCGAACGGATCGGCCAATCTTCCTAATCTCCATCCATAATCTTCGCCCACAGGAAAAACCACCTCCGCTCCTGCTTTTATGGCCTGATTAAAAAACGTATCCGGATCATCAACAGTCAGTATCATTCTTATCGGATCATTCGCAACACTTTCCTGAGTTGCTTCTTTACCATCTTCATCTACAGATTGTCCGCTTACCCAAAACTCTGCGCCATCCACTGACAGACGTAGTACGAGTCCGCCATCCGGTGTTTCCATACGGTACTTTTCTATCGCGCCAAATGCATTCTTATAGAAAAGTGCAGCCTTTGCACTGTTCTTCACAGAAAGCCAGGGTGCAATAGAAGTATTTATTTTAGTCATCGCATTAATGTGTTTAGCTTTATCTCAAATCAAGGCACCATCAATACTTTCCCAGTGCTGTGCCTGCCTTCCATGTAATCATGCGCCTTCTTTCCTTCTTCTAATTTAAAAACTGTAGGTGAAGCGACTTTTATTTTGCCTTCAATGATCCAATCGAAAAACAGTTTTGCTCTACGCAATCGCTCTTCACGTGAGGTCAGGTAATTCCAAAGATCACCACCTGTAATTGTTTTTGAATGTGCGATTATCCATAAAGGATTGCCAAGGTTCAGTTTACCACCAGCTAATCCAAATAAAACAATTTGTCCTAATACTTTAGTCACAGCAATACTCGATTCCATGGTAGTGCCAATACTTTCATACACTACATCCATTCCTTCCGGATATAACTCCAGTACTTTTGCTTTCCAATCTTCGCTGTACAGAAAAACGGTGTCGGCACCCAACGAAAGTGCTATTTGCTTTTTGCTTTCAGACGAAGCAAGGCCGATCACTTTTGCGCCAGCATTCTTACACACTTGTATGAGCAACTGACCAACACCACCTGCCGCTGCATGCACGAGTACTGTTTCACCTGCTTTTATCTTATGGCTATCCGAGGTTAAAAAATGAGCCGTTAATCCTTGCAGCATGACGGAGGCAGCAGTCTCAAAGCTGATTTCATCGGGTAACGGTATGAGGTTATCAAAAGGAACAGCAACTAATTCCGCATTGGCGAAGGGCACATCTGCAAACGCAACTCTATCACCAGATTTAAATTGAGCATGACCGTTGTTATCTTTAACGATACCCGCACCTTCAAACCCATTGATGTAAGGAGCATGGCCTCTCATGGGGTAAACTCCGTTCCTTCGCATCAGGTCAGCAAAATTCAACCCGATGGTTTTCATTTCTACCAGTATCTCATTGCGCTGCAAAACAGGGTCGCTTACTTCTTTGTAATCAAGTACATCTGATTTTCCGAAGGAGGATAAGGTTAATGCTTTCATTTTAATCTTTTACCAAAAGTATAGGTGATCTGGTTATTGATCCCTTTCGTGGCTTAACGAAGAAGCAATTTATAAGAATTAAAGTTCATGAGAACCACAAATTTCCTTAAGCTTCTACAAAGACTTATCAATTTGATTTTCAATTCTAAGCTTATCCTTTTTGAGTTGATCTTTAAATTCATCAATCATCTCCAAGTAGTCAGTTATTCTGAAATTGACTTCTTTAAAATGATCAAACCATTTCACTTTTGTGCCGGCTCTTTCAGCATCCCAATCCCTTGTCTCATCTATTCCTAGCCTTTTCCATTGAATAAATTCTCCATAATTTTGAATTTCAGCAACAATTAATGTGCATGAAAAATCACAATCATCCGGACACATTAAAATTGGGCAAACTGAAATCTCGTTCTCTATTGGAAGTATCCGTTCCCATACAACCTTATTCTCACTCTCCCTGTCAAGCCAATAAACTAGAGTAGGAATAAGTCCCTTATACACACTACCAGGATATAATTCATCTAATTTCTCATCCAGCCAATAGTCATCAATGTAAAAATTTATACAGTCATAGTATCCTTCATAATCACTCTTATCCAAAAGCCCTTTTATACTATTCATTCGATTCAAAACAAATTACTCCAGGTTATCAAAGTCCCAGCTTATCCATAAACGGCTTCTCATATTCACCATCTTCTGCCGGATAACGCAATACCTTTTCAAACTTACCCGACATCTTTGCCAATGCCCAGATCAGACTTTCTCCTGCCGGAATAGTATCGCTTGTTTCGTTATAAATTTTATCTTCATACGCTTTATCGGCATCGATTACTTCCCAGCCGTTGTCTTTAAAATGCTTTATCAGATCGTCAAGAAAAAGGGCAGCAGCTAAGTTATGATGTAATAAGATCACATGATTGATGCGCCTGCTGGTAAGTTGATAAGCGATGGAGTCATAGAACAAGGCACGATTAAGCAAATGCTTTTTATAATAATCCCTGAAACCAGAAACGTCAGCAGTGGGATTTTGCTTTAATCGGTTTACTAACCGGCTATCCACGTACCAGTCCGATGCGTCAATGGTGACGTGACCGTTCTTATAATCCTTCTGTTTTAAGAATTCTCTGAAGCCATCTACCTTCTCTTTGGTGTTTCCTTCTTTCAGATACGGGAACCGGAAATAGCGATAAAAATTAGAATACTTATTTATGATGGTGTCGTTCTGAATGAGCTCCAGTTTGAAGCGCTCAAGCGTGACAATCTTGCTATTGAAATTCTGATGTGAGAAGGTATGATTCGCAATCCGATGCCCGGCATTGTTCCAGGAGGACAGGACATACTTTCCTTTAGCCGTTGCCTTATTAAATCCCGATGAAAACAATACCGCTTTCAACTCGTGCTTCTTTAAGTTATCAAGCAACAGTTGATTCCATGCCTCCAGCTTATAACTACCGAAATCAGTAGTCGAGCCGTCATCAAAGGTGAAAGCTATTTTTGGTTTTGTTTCCTGGCTGATTTGAGCAATCGAATCCTGCCTCACGAAAAATACAAGTAGCAGTATTGTGCAAACTATTTCTTTTA
>NNBV01003084.1_pt1 | contig 16472 bp, 11 predicted proteins | sample 1173771 | NCBI WGS metagenome assembly NNBV01 (sample SAMN07173938, study PRJNA388173) | plant metagenome | isolation source: symbiotic tissue sample KVS11 | place: Norway: Troms, Kvaloya island | reverse complement strand
ATATACATTTGTTAGAATCAAAAACTAACAGATATGAAAGTAAAAAATCTAAAAACCAGACTGGTGAAATTACCTGCCAACGTGGAATTCACCCTTTTCATGATTAAGCAGGAATTGAAATCCAACCTGCTCTTGGACAAGCTCACACACATTGGATTTGATGACAGCTTCTACCGGCTTGATCTTAGCCCTGCTATATTGGAAAGCATAGGATTTGAACGAGTATCGGATGAGTTGCTCGGTTTTTACCTGGACTTACTCCGTGTCTACTGCAGCAAGATCGATGACCCTGCTGAGGTCATGAAGGAAGCGGTATCTTTTTACATTGATCTGGAAGTAGAAAGGAGAAAACGGCAATCAGTAGTCAAGCAAAAAATTTGATAAGGTGACTGCACTGGTTCTTTTATGTTGACCCAACTGTTATTAGTCACCACCACAACCTCCACAGCTACTGCACGAGCTACCACAGCTCGATCCGCAGGAACTGGAACTGCTACCACTATCGGATGAACCTGATGAGTCTACGCCTCTCCTTTCAACGTGGTTTACTAACGGTACAAATGACGCGGCTAACATCGTATGACCTGCAATAAAATAACTCCATTCCGGGCTTTTCAACTCCTTTTTGAAAGGCAATACTTTTGCTTCGTAAAAAGAAGGAAGTATTTTCATTGTTATTTTATTGGTGAGTCGCCTGAGGAAAATAACCATGACAACAATAAACATTAACAAAACCATGAAAATCAACGTCACGGGCTTCTCCCTTTCCATGCCTGTCAACAACCGTATTATTCCCAGTTCAAAAACCAATAGCAATACAGCCAGATTAATATAAAACACCTTACCAAAAGGTACCGACTTCAGGATATACTTCTTAAAAGCTTCCATACTGTTCTTCACATTACTATAAACAGGCTTAAGAAGAAGATTCCGAAGTAATACAGGATAGTAGGGTGTTCCTAATTGACGAAAAGTCTCCATTAACGAAAATTCTTCTACGGTCTCAGGTGGCTTATCGGTATTTAATTTTAGCGTGTTATCATTTTTTATAAGAACAGCGTCTTCCTTAAGAAACGCATTTAAACTACTATGGATGACGTGCTCCATTTTACCTGTTTTCAGATAGATCATTTCATAAGGATGCAGGTTGTATACAAACGAAAAATCGCGAAAGGAATAAACTATCTTCTTTAACTGGATGCCATTATAAAGCTTCAGCACGATAAAAGAGGTTACCGCTATCCCTAAAAATCCGTACATAAAATCAGGATTACCAATAGTGACGTAGAGTGGTCTGAGCAACAGATAAAATGGAGCAATCAATACGATTGTCAACAGAATGCTGATGATAATAGCAGCTCGTAATTTAAAATCAGCTTTAGGCAACTCCAGCGAAGCATACATATCGCTATACTCCCATATCTCTTTGGGCTGCTCGCCAAATTCCTGAAGATAAAGTTTGGTAGTTCGCTCTTTCGCCTGTTGAAATTTCGCAAAGTCAGATTTGTTATGTGTAGACGGCACGTGCTGTATAGTCTTGCCTAGGATACTGCAAAAATCCGAATAGGATTGTGTAAAGATCAAGTGCTGGTGCCATACTACATCGACAATCTCAGAAGGTGAAACCATGAAGTCTGAAGTAGCTGCCAGGTACATGAACTTCTTATATTCCAGAATGGCTTTCCCGGTAAAGTTCCTTGTCCAGTAGTTTTCTTTAGCCAGGCGTGTAGTGAAACCATATTCACTCAAGGGCTCATCAAAATTGAAGTTGAGAATAGAAGTCCAGAGTGAGGTATTCATAACTATTTTTCGAATGGGACAGGTGCCACACAAAAGTAAAAGGGTTTCCGTTTATAGGAAACCCTTCACATTAAACTTTATATCATAATTGTTTCACGCAAAGTCGCAAAGCTAAAGCGCAAAGGCCGCAAATGATTCGCTCCTCTCAGCGAGCTTTGCGTATTGTCTCTTCGCGTCTCTGCGTGAAACACTTAACTTCCTATCTCAAACTGCGCTTCTTCTTCATTGAGCTTCAGCACAAGGCAGCCCAATGGTGGCAAGGTGATGGTAAAACTATAATCCTTACCATGGTACTTCACCGGTGAGGTGGCAATCAATCCTGAATTATTTACTCCGCTTCCACCGAATTTATTATCATCGGAATTAAACACTTCCTTCCATGTGCCTCGTATAGGCACACCAATCCGGTAATGCTCACGCACTGCGGGTGTAAAATTACAGATCACCACAAGGTTATCTTCTTTCCTATCGCTCTTGCGCATATAGATGATCACACTGTTCTCACGATCAGAATAATCCATCCATTCAAAGCCATGATCATCAAATGGGTATTGATACAATGCAAGCTCTGATTTATAAAGTGCATTCAGATCTGTAATTGTCTGCTTTACGCCACGATGCAAATCATAATTCAGCAGGTGCCAGTCGAGACTGCTGTCATGCTTCCATTCGGAGGTCTGACCAATTTCACCACCCATGAACAACAACTTGGTTCCGGGATGGGTAAACATGTAGGCATACATCAATCTCAGGTTGGCGAAGCGCTGCCATTCATCGCCCGGCATGCGTCCGATCAGAGAACCTTTACCATGCACCACTTCATCATGCGAAAGCGGCAACATAAAATTTTCTGTAAACGCATAGATGATACTGAACGAAATTTCATTCTGATGATACTTGCGATGCACCGGATCTTTTTGAAAGTAATCCAACGTATCGTGCATCCATCCCATCATCCACTTCTGTCCGAAGCCAAGTCCTCCTAAGTAAGTAGGGCGTGATACGCCAGGCCATGCGGTGGATTCTTCTGCGATGGTGATTACATCAGGGAAGTTTCCATAAACTACTTCATTAAATTCTTTCAGGAAACTGATGGCCTCCAGATTTTCTCTGCCACCATATTCATTAGGTATCCACTCGCCTTGCTTGCGCGAATAATCGAGATAAAGCATGGAAGCGACAGCATCTACACGCAATCCATCGATATGATAATACTCTAACCAAAACACCGCATTGCTGATGAGGAAGGAGCGTACTTCATCGCGTCCATAATTATAGATGTAGCTACTCCAGTCCGGATGAAACCCTTTACGTGGATCGGCATGCTCAAACAAGTGTGTACCATCAAACTTGTAAAGCCCGTGAGCATCGCCCGGAAAATGCGAAGGAACCCAATCGAGAATAACACCAATATCTTCCTGGTGCAATGCATCTACCAGGGCCATAAATTCTTCCGGCTCTCCAAATCTGCTGGAGGGAGCAAAATATCCGGTAAGCTGGTAACCCCATGACCCAAAGAAAGGATGTTCCATGACAGGTAAAAACTCCACATGAGTGAAACCTGTTTCCTTAATATAAGTTACTAATTCAACGGCCATCTCTTTGTAAGACAGCGATCGGTTATCTTCTTCCACTTTTCTTCTCCAGCTTCCGAAGTGCATTTCGTAAACGGAGTACGGTTTACTTTGGCCGATGGATTTCTTACGATCATGAAGCCAGACGGAATCATTCCATTTGTACTCGGGTGCCCACACAACGGAAGCTGTCTTGGGAGCAATCTCTGCATAGAAGGCAAACGGATCGGCCTTCTCTAAATATTCACCTGTGTTGGAAAGGATAGCATACTTATATACTTCTCCTTTATCCACTCCGCCAATAAAGCCTTCCCATATACCCGACTCATCCCAGCGCGGATTTAATTTATGCTGACCATCCTGCCAGCCATTGAAATTGCCGATGACTGAAACAAAGCGTGCGTTGGGTGCCCATACCGCAAAGTAAGTTCCCTTCTCACCATTATGAGTAACCAGGTGTGCACCCAGTTTTTCATGCAGCTTAAAATGCTTGCCTGTTTTGAACAAGTGAATATCAAAATCAGTAAGTAAGCTGAGGGGCTCATCCGATTTTTTTTCTTTCGTAGCTTTCTTGCTCATGGATTCGATGTTATATACTGGATATTAGATATCATTTTTACTTTTTCTTCTTCTCTTCTTTCTCTTGCGTGAATCGGTTCACCAGGTAAGATATTCCACGCAATGGAATAATCGTCCAGTCGGGACGGCCATTCAATTCGTAGCCTAATTCATAAATGGCTTTCTCCAATTGATACATGCGCAACAAGGCTCTGTCCTGATCGGATAGTTTGTCACCCAAACCAATACGATCCATGTATGCACCCAGGTAGAAACGACTAACATAATGCTGCCACTGCTCGGCCCATTCTTCCAGGAACTCAATATCCTGCTTACGGTAGTTTTCGTTTAATAATATCTTGCCATACGCTGCATAGTGGAAGGAACGCATCATTCCCGCCACATCTTTATACGGGCTCTTCTTCAATCTTCGTTCGCTGAAGCTAAAGCCAGGTTCTCCTTCAAAGTCGATGATCACGAAATCTTTGCCAGTAAATAACACTTGTCCCAAATGGAAATCACCATGTATGCGTGTCTTCATGGCGCTGATCTTCATCTGGTAGATCTCACCAAAGTATTCCAGTATGCGGTCTTCCAACGGAAGTACTTTCTTTGCCAGCTCCTGCGTTTCGTTGGTGAGTTTAGGTAGCGATTGTTCCAGCAGTTTAAAACGATCGCGTACCAGCTTACGCAATGAAGAATACAATGAGCGTTGATAGTTAGCCGTAAAGGTTTCCGGTGAGAAAGCAGGGTTGGAAGAATCGGAAGCCAGTGCCAGATGCATTTCGGCTGTACGCTGCCCCATGCGCACTACGCGTTCATAGAATCCTCTGCCGATGAATTCCTGGATCAGCTCAGGTGCATCTTCAAATGTAATGGAAGGTTTGTTGAGCAGCTTAGGAAGCTTTTCGTTTTTAGCCTTCGTCATCACCCGTTCATAGAACCGGCCAACGGAGTCGGTAGTCATGAGCCATGAGTCTCCCTGGTTTTCTACTTTCTCTTGTAGCAATCCGAATACAATGGTTTTACCTGCGTTATCGCGGTATTCCAGGCTTCCTGCATAGCGTGGCGCATTTCTGAAATTGGTAGCTTCTGATAAGAAGCGGACAATCTCCACATCAGGATTCACTTCTTCTTCAATCTTGCGATAGAACTTAAAGAAGAACTGATCATTATAAATGATGGACGTATTGCTTTGTTCGGCTTTCAGAATTTTCGAATCGATCTTATCCGAATCCAGCTTCACATACACACCCTTGTTAAATTCAAGCACACCATTTTCATCTTTCAGGCGTTGCTCACGTCCCATGCTGGCAAACAGGTAATCGCGGAAAGTACGATCATAACTACTGTCGATCACAAAACCAGTTTGCCCCTGAATCTCCGCACGGCACACCACACTTTGCGCAGTGTATTCCACACGATCAAAAATATTATCGGAAGGAACAAACGTCATCGGAAGGAAATACAACTCCGGTAACCGCTGTACATAGTGTACTTCAAGAATAGTTATGAAGTGCATGTTGCCATCCACTTTCAAAGGAATGACTTTATTCACAGCCACCTTATTGATGATTTTGGCTTTACCACCAAACCAACGGCACTTCTTCATGAAGGGCTGGAATATCTTCCGCTCAAATACCCGGATCTCGTTATAGTTGTTGAATATCTTTTCCCATGAAGTATCTGTCTTCAAAAGCTGCAGCTCACTTCCTGCACCGTCGTTCTCTTTATTCTCCGGGGTATCCGCCTGAAACCAGAAGTAACCATAAGGCCCCATCGTGATCGCGTAATCACCACTCTCTACTGATTTGAAACGATTCTGACTGAATACTTCGGTGATCTCCGCTCCTTTGAATGCCGAGAGATCAAGTGTGGTAGCCTGTGAGAACTGTGAAAGATTGGCAACTACAATGATCTGCTGGTTCTCATAGCTTCTTACAAAAGATAATACTTTGGCATTATCACTATCAATGAATTTGAGATCGCCCCTCCCGAATACATTCAAACGCTTACGCATGGCAATCGCATTCTTGATCCACCATACCAGTGAAGAAGGATTTTCTTCCTGTGTAGATACGTTTACTGATTCATAGCGGTAAACCGGATCAGTAATGATGGGAAGGTGAAGTTTTTGTGGATTGGCGGTAGAGAATCCGGCATTGAGATTCATGTTCCACTGCATGGGCGTGCGCACACCAAAGCGATCACCCAGATAGATATTGTCGCCCATTCCTATTTCATCGCCATAATAAAGCACAGGTGTGCCTGGTAATGAAAACAAAATGGTATGCAGCAACTCTACTTTTCTGCGATCATTGTTCAGCAATGGAGCAAGCCTGCGATGTATACCTAAGTTGTGTTTCGTATTCGGATCTAATGCATAGGCTTTGAAGAGATAATCTTTCTCTTCTTCTGTCACCATGTCCAATCCAATCTCATCGTGATTGCGAAGGAACACAGCCCACTGACTGTTGGGTGGTGTAACCGGAGTTTGTTCGATGATATCAATAATGGGATAGCTATCTTCGGTACGCAAGCCAAGAAACAATCGCGGCATGAGCGGATAGTTGAAGTTCATGTGGCACTCTTGTCCATCACCAAAATAAGCGGCTGCATCTTCAGGCCACAAGTTCGCTTCGGCAATCAGAATTCGGTCCTTGTAATCTTTATCAATATGACTTCTTAGTTTTTTAAGGAAGGCATGTGTCTGAGGAAGATTCTCGGAGCTGGTTCCCTCCTGCTCAAACAGGAACGGGGCAGATGGAAGCCGGAAGCCATCCACGCCAAGTTTCAGCCAGAAGTCAGCCACCTTAAACATCTCCAGTTGCACTTCCGGGTTTTCGAAATTCAACTCAGGCTGGTAGCGATAGAAGCGATGCCAGTAATACGAGCGTGCTTCGTTATCCCACGACCAGTTGGATGCTTCCCCATCAGAGAACATCACGCGTGCATCCTTATACTTCTCGGTGGTGTTGCTCCACACGTAATAATCTTTGAAGCGTGAACCTGCACGTGCTTTACGCGATTTCTGAAACCACGGATGCTGATCAGAAGTGTGATTTAAAATCAACTCGGTGATGATGCGTATACCGCGCTTATGGGCTTCTTTCAAAAAGAGTTTGAAGTCGGCCAGCGTGCCGTATTCCGGATCGATGTCGTAGTGTTCAGTTACATCATATCCATCATCTTTACGCGGAGACGGATAAAACGGTAAAAGCCAAAGTGTATTCACACCCAGGTCTTCGAGGTAATCCAGTTTTTCAATGAGACCAAGAAAATCTCCTATCCCATCGCCATTGCTATCGTAGAACGAGCGAACACTCAGTTCATAGATGATGGCATCTTTAAACCATAGCGGATCATTATTTTTTACAGGTGCTGCCATGATTACATGTTCGATTCGTGAATTTCTAATTTAAACAAATGAAAGGGCATCTTATTGGGATTGAGATCCACAAAGTTCCATTCCTGTGTCCAGGTGTAATATTCATCGGTCATCAGGTCGTGCAGTTTCACATTGATCTTATCGCCTAAGTTCAGCTTCCATTTAGGTAACTGTACATAACCCGCCTGTCCATGATGCGGATCTAAGTTAGCAACAATGAGCAGGATGTTAGACAAATCATCAGTGGTCTTCAGGTAAGCGATCAGGTTATCATTGCCTACCGAACAGAAGACGGTATTCCAGGTGGTTTGTAAAGCGGCATTTTCATTGCGCGCTTTATTGATTATGGTAATAATATCGGTCATGCGATTGGTTCTCTTCCAATCATAATGTTTTACTTCAAATTTTTCTGAATTAAGATATTCTTCCCTTCCTGGTATTGGTGTGTTATCATACATCTCATAGGCAGGTCCATAAATGCCATAGTTGGATGATAGTGTTGCAGCCAGTGCCAGGCGAGTGATGAAGATATTCTCGCCCTGATTCTGTAAATGAAAAGGAAGAATATCAGGAGTGTTTGGCCAGAAGTTAGGACGGAAATAATTACGTGACGGGCTACTCGTTAGCTCAGTAATGTATTCCGTAATCTCCTGCTTGGTTACGCGCCAGGTGAAGTAGGTGTACGATTGAGTAAACCCGATTTTTCCTAATGAAGCCATTACCTTCGGTTTGGTAAATGCTTCCGCCAGGAAGATCACATCCGGGTATTGTTTGTGCACTTCGGTAATCGCCCAATGCCAGAATGGAATAGGTTTGGTATGCGGATTATCAACACGAAAAATAGTAATGCCCTGTTCTACCCAATAAATAATCACCGACTTCAATTCATCCCACAGTTCTTTCCAGTTATCCGTTTCAAAGTTGAAAGGGTAAATGTCCTGGTATTTCTTAGGCGGGTTCTCTGCATATTGAATGGAACCATCGGGACGTTGCTTAAACCATTCCGGATGTTCTTTTACATACGGATGATCCGGCGCACATTGAAAAGCGAGATCAAGTGCAATTTCAATGCGGTATTTCTTTGCTTCGGCTATTAGCTTTTTATAATCTTCAATAGTGCCCAGTGCAGGTAATATCGATTTATGTCCACCTTCGTCACTGCCTATTGCCCATGGAGATCCGGGCTCATCTGACTCAGAGCGTACATTGTTATTCTTTCCTTTGCGATTGACTTTACCAATAGGATGAACCGGTGGAAAGTACAACACATCAAAACCCATGGCAGCTACACGTGGAAGCAATCTGGCGGCGTCTTTGAACGTACCGTGTTTTCCCGCTTCCAATGAACTAGATCGTGGAAAAAATTCGTACCACGAACTGAACAATGCTTTCTTGTCTTCTACCAATATGATGTACTCCGCAGTGCTTGCCTGATTTTCTATTAATGGATAAGCATGAACCGCTTTCGCGAACTCATCACTTAATACCAGTTCTGTTGCTTTTACATAGTTATCTTTATCGGATAGCTTTCTGGCAAAGCCCAGTAGTTGCATATTAGAATCGCCCCCCAGTTGCTTGAGGAATAATGCACCTTCCATCAACTCTACATGCACATCTACTTTGGCGGCTTCTTTCTTTTTAAAGCCATCGTACCAGGTATCAAAGTGATCTACCCATGCTTCCACTTTGAAAAGGTAGTTTCCTTTTTCAGTAACGTAGAAGGAAGCTGACCATTCATCATTGAAGGATGGAATAAGCTCCGCGCTACTCCACTCCTGCGCGTTTTCTGTTTTGTATAACACATGCGCGCGAATGTGATCGTGTCCGTCACCAAATATATTCGCACTCACCTCTACCCTTTCACCAGCGGTTCTTTTGGCAGGATACAATCCGGCATCGACTACCGGCTGAACGTTTTCTATTATTACTCTTACTTTTCCGTTTGACATACTCATTTCACTAGTAAGGCTGTTGTATAAGCCGGTAAAACAATCTCTTTATCTTTTAATTCAATAGTCAATCCTGTAATCGAAGTTTGAAAGTCAACACGATATTTTTCGGTTAACGTAATCTTTACCGCTTCAGCACTCACATTGTGCAGCACCAATACTTTATCCTTTCCTTTCTCACGATAAAAACTGATCACTTCTTTCGATACAATACCCGAAGGTTCAATACTGCCATACGTCAATGCATTGCTTGTATTACGATAGGCAATCCATTTCTTATAGAAGTTATAAATGGATTGAGTATCTTCTTTTTGCTTGCTCAATGGAACCACGGTGGCATCTGTTGAGTACAAAGGAATTTCCCAGGTTGTTTGCATCGGGTCTTTCTTCCCTTCGTCCCAAATGAACGGTTCACGTATGTATTCGTCAGGCTTCGCGCCAAGCATACCAATCTCTTCTCCGTAATAAATATAAGGGGTGCCCGGAAAAGTCATTTGTATCGATGCGGCCAGCTTAGCTTTGGCGATGTCTCCATCCAGTTCGGTGAGCGTACGGTTCTGATCATGATTGCGGATGAACGTAGCATCGGTGTATTCGCCCGAAGACGCATTGTATAAATCAACAATGTCTTTGTATTTATTCACCAGGCCGAGTGTATCATAGCCAGCATTGATGGTTCGGATAATGGAAATACCCAACTCAAAGTTGAAGAGCGCAGGAAGCCCCTTCAGATAAGGCGCTACTTGCTCAGGTGCTCCCTCGGTGTACACTTCACCTACCATGTACACATCCGGTTTTATTTTGGTGAGTTCGTTGCGATACCAGATCCAGAACGAATGATTGTCCTCGGCACGATCAGAAGGATAGATATGCTTGGCAGCATCGAAGCGAAAGCCATCAATGTGCATGTCCTTCAACCAGAAACTTCCGATTTCTACAAACTCCTGTCTAACTTTTGGGTTATCGAAATTCAGATCCGGCATGCCTCCGTAAAAGAAGCCATAGTAATGTTCTTCCTTCTCATCTCCATTTACACTGTGCCATTGGGTAATGTTATCCGAATCTAATGTTGTTTCCTTTTTGGAAATTTCATCTGCAATCGAATCACGATCTGCCCATACATAATAATCTCGGTAAGGACTGTCAGCGTCTTTTATTGCACTTTGAAACCATGGATGATCATAACCGGTATGGTTAAGAATAAGATCGACCAGCACTTTAATGTTTCGCTTGTGCGCTTCCTCCACAAAAGCTTTAAAGTCTTCAACAGTACCGTAGTCGGGATGTATGCCTTTGTAATCGGTGACATCGTATTTGTGATAGCTGGGCGAAGGCATGATGGGCATGAGCCATATACCACTCACACCAAGCTGTTGTAAATAATCGAGCCGCGAAGTCAATCCGTTCAGGTCTCCTTTTCCATCTCCGTTGCTATCCGCAAAGGACAATACAAACACTTCATAGTTTACTCCGTGCGGCCATTGAGCTACCGGCTTATCAGTTGTTGCGCATGACATCAGTAATAAAATTAAGCCAGAGAAATAAAAGAAGCGCATGATCACATCTATTTGATTTTAAAAATAAATGCGCTGTGCGGTGGCACATCCAGTTCAAAAGAAAAGGTTTCATCCAGTCCTACATCGGTACCGCTTCGAAGCAGATCTCGTCCGATATAATTTCCTTTCAGGTTCATTGCCATTTTACCAATCACCTCCGGGGGAAGCTGAATTTTTACGTGCTGTGTCTCCTTGTTGAACCCGGCTACAATAACCAGGCGTTCCTCACCAGAGCTGCGCACAAAAGTAACCACCTGCTCGCTGATGTTCTTTAATGCAACGTTATGTTTTGTAAGATCGAAGTAATCACCTGCTGCTATGGCACGATTAGATTTAGCGAATGTAAGAATGTCGCCATAGAACTGGCGCAGTTGCTTTTGCTCATCGCTCAGCAAACCACCATCGTACTTACCTCCGTTTACCCACTTGTAATGTTCAGGTACAGTCCAATAATCGAACAGTGTAGTGCGGCCATCCTCACCACCAAAGCCTTCAGCACCTGCTCCCTGCTCTCCTACTTCCTGGCCAAAGTAAATCATTACCGGGCCACGGTCGATCAATGCACTCACTACCATTCCCGGCACTGCTTTCCATGGATCGGTAGCAAACTCCGGTGAGGCAATACGCTGCTCATCATGATTCTCCAGGAAGTGCAGCATGTTACGATTGATACCCTCCAGGTTTTTCTGAATATCAGGCACATCGGTTGACTTTGCTTTTTGATTAATCAGTAGACGAAGTGTATCGTAAAGTTGCACTTTGTCATAGAGATAATCGAAGCGACCATTCTCAATGTAGTTTTTGTATTGTGCCGGGTTATACACTTCTGCAATGAAGATGATACCCGGATGTGAAGCCTTTACCTGCGGAATGGCCCAGTGCCAGAACTCCACCGGCACCATCTCGGCCATATCGCAACGAAAGCCATCTACCTTTTTGGCTGACCAGAACATCAGTATCGCCAGCATCTTGTTCCATGTATCAGGCACAGGATCAAAATGAGTGGTGTGATTGTTCTGAATATCTACACCATAGTTGAGCTTGATGGTTTCAAACCATTCATTTATTCCGGGTGTGGCGGTAAACTGATCGTTGCCTGTTGCTTTGGCAGGAGATTCGGCAAACTTTCCATCCTTGGTTGGAAAAGAATTCTCAGGCCCCAGTGCATTGTATTCTTTTGGCGGCTGAAAGGACGTACCTGGCAGATAATAAAAGTTGTTACTTGCCTTGAAGGATACATTCTTGTCATCGGTTTCTCCCAGGTCTTTTACCCCTTCCGGTTTTACATCAGAATGATAAAAACGAGCGACATGATTAGGAACAAAATCAATGATCACTTTCAGGTCTTTATCGTGCGTGCGTTGTACGAGTTGCTCGAACTCTTTCATGCGCTCCTTCACATTCACAGCCAGATCCGGATTAACATCATAATAATCCTTGATTGCGTAAGGCGATCCTGCACGCCCCTTCACTACATCTGCATCATCGAGAGGAATGCCGTCTTTGGTATAATCGGTAAGTAAAGCGTGCTCAACAATGCCCGTGTACCAGATATGAGTGATACCCAATTCTTTAATTCCATCCAGAGCGGCATCATTGATATCAGCAAATTTACCTACTCCATTCTCTTCCAGCGTGCCGTATTTTTTATTAACCAGTTTTGTATTGCCGAAAAGACGTGTGATCATCTGGTAGATGATGGGTTTCCGGACAGGCTTGGTGTCAGAGAGCATAGTATCAGGTATTTTTTCTTTGGGGGCACTGCAGCCCGCCACCAGTAACACGAGTAAGATAGAACGGGAAATCGGAATCATAAGCGCAAACGATTGACAAAGTAGAAATTCCCAGCTTTTGTTTTCCAAAAGACAATAGAAAATCGACCTATCCCCAAAAATAGTACGGGAAAAGCAGGCTAAAAAGGGCATTCGGGTATTTAAATGCGTGAATTCAAAGACGGAAAATTGCAATGCGTTGTGGAATTCGAAATAAAGTGTCCTTATGCAAGGCGCTATTCCTATACATACAACGTCAATTTAAAAGCATGCTGAGTCCGGCAAGGAAGGCAAGTCAATAATCTCATCCATCGATTTGATTTATTGTTCTCCGATATGAAGCAGAATCAATTTAAAAAGCGAATTGAGGTTTTTCAGCTTCGTATTTTGCTTGTCCTGAAGGAGTAAATTCGATCAGCAAAAGATTATCATGACGCGACTCCAGCTTGATGGTGATCAGGCCTTTGTCTCTCAGTTCATGAGCTACATCGGCTGCCAGTGTATAGAATGGTTTAATCGTATCCAGGAAGAAAGTAGCATTCCCTTTTCCACCACCTTCACCCAGCCCGTTGAATACTTCGCTGTATTTTTCCTTCACATACACATCGTCAATCTGTTGAATTCCTTTTAATGTGATCGCACAGGAAACAGATTGTGAAGGAGTGTTTTCCCCCTGCCCTCTTATCCAGCCGTTATCCATCAAGTGCTTCACCAGTTCCAGCGGACTTACTCCTGAATCAATGGCTGTCGCCGAGATATCGACGTACTCATCGGGGTTATTCTGATAGGCATTGAAAAGAAAATACAAAGCTGGAAGTGTGGCTGTTTGAAAACGTTGCGGCATAGGTAGAAGTATTAAATTATAAAGTGGAAATATACACCTAATACCATCAGGAAGTGCGAACTAAGTTTATGTAGTTGTTATTTAGAAATGTGGAAATCAAATCCATAAGCGCTACTGACTATTATTTTTATTCCTGGGAAAATGATAGTTTCAAAAGTAGCTTGCCTAAAATAGTTATCCTGACTTTGGTACCTACCCATCGCCAACTCAATGCTTTTAAACTCTTTATTAAAAAAAAGATTAATTTCACTTCCCCAATACATGTAGAAGTAAAGCCTCAAATGAAATGAAGGTATTGATCTATTGCTGGCATTTCTTTTTCACCGGATGCTAAGTTGCTTATTACATTTCCTCATAAGCGAATAAATCAATCACTAAAAAATAATGATGACAACGAATCAAACAAATACAGAAATCACAAGAAAGATTACGGTAAGAATCATTTTCCGCTTTCTGCTGGGAGGTTTCCTGCTGCTGGCAGGTATAGGTCATCTTACATGGGCGCGGGAAGAGTTTACGGCACAAGTACCGCAGTGGATTCCTCTCAACGATGATCTTGTTGTTGTTCTTTCCGGAGTAACCGAAATGATGATGGGCGCAGCTTTGCTCTTCTTACCAAAATACCGCTCACTAATAGGTTGGATTGTTGCCTTCTTTTTTGTGATTGTGTTTCCCGGCAATATCTCGCAGCTGGCCACACACACCGATGCTTTTGGATTGAACTCGGATACTTCGCGCACCGTTCGCTTATTCTTTCAACCTATCCTGGTTATCTGGGCATTGTGGAGCACAGAAGCATGGAGCGAATGGAGGAAGAAAAGGAAAAAGAATAAAGATTAATACCCATGAGGATCAATCCTCTTATTGATCTCTTATCTAAAGGCACGGGAATTTAAGTTACTGAAGGAGCTCTTTTAAAGGGTTCCTTTTTTATAAAGTTTAAACGAAAGAAACTAATAGAATGGAAGATGTATTAGGGTTAGAATTAAATGAGCTGGAGTGGAATCACATGGTAGTCCGGAGTGTGATCGTTTTCATTTATGCCATTGTTCTTATACGCATTGCAGGCATGCGCACTTTTGGCACAAAGTCCGCCTTCGATATTGTATTTGGAATAACAATCGGAGCACTATTAGGCAGGGCAATCATGGGGCATTATCCCTTCTTTGCTACGTTGCTCGCTTCGCTTTCATTCTCCCTTTGTCACCGCATTATCTCTTACTTATCCCGCTTTCCATGGATCAAGAAATTAACGGAAGGTGAAGCCGTTTGTCTTTATGACAATGGTAAAATGATGACCGAAAAATTTCAGAAGTATTCGATCAAAGAAGAAGACATCGACCGTGCGCTACGAGGAGTAGGCCTGGAAAAACTTGACAAAGTAAAAAAGATCTGGTTTGAAGTAGATGGCAAAATCAATATCATCCAGCATAATCAATAATTCTGATAGCTTTTTCTAAGCTAAATAGTTTCGGGTTCATTCCTACCTAAAACTCTGACGATGGACTCTTTGCTAATTGATTGTGTGAAAGTAATCGTTGCTGAATATCAGAAGTATATCCAACATATAGTTTATCTGACGAAGGACTGTATAAGGCGTAAACAGTGAACATAAAAAAAGCAGATCCAATTTAATGAATCTGCTTCGGTTAATAAATAAGTAGCGCGGGGGGGAGTTGAACCCCCGACCTTTGGGTTATGAATCCAACGCTCTAACCACCTGAGCTACCGCGCCATTTTGTACTTAGCATCTACTGCCTTTCAAAATCGGAGCGCAAACTTACAAACTTTTCGGGTTTTGCAACTATGTAAACTTTAATTTGATGATCTTTAAAAAATCGTATAACTTAAAATTCGAATCAACTCCCACAATGCCCGAAAAAACACTTTTCACTGCCGACTACGAGATTCACGCTTCAGTGAAAATGTTATATCCTTACATACAGTCTGCCAGCGGTTTAGGCGACTGGTTTGCCGATAACGTCCGGATCAGTCCGGAAAAGGTATTCACTTTTGAATGGGATAGTGAGCAACACAAAGCTACCCAGGTAGGGCATCGCGTAAACCACTATAGCAAATTCGAGTTTCTCCCTGAAACAGAGGAAGATAAAGAAGACCCGTCTTACTTTGAACTGCGACTGGAACTCAACGAAATGACCCAAACTACCTTCATAAAAGTTTTCGATTATTCTGACATTGAAGACAAAGAAGAAGTCAGAGACCTGTGGGACGGCCTGATCGAAAATCTTAGAAAAGTGGTCGGTGGATAATTTTACTTCCACAATTCCTCACTCCTGCTAATTTTGCTCTCTTAATTCATTTTTTATGCTGCCATCTATTAATCCGGTTGAAACAGAAACATGGAGAAAACTCACTGCACAATACTTAGTCATGCAGGCCACTCCTCTTCGCGAATTGTTTGATGAAGATCCGGAACGTTTTAGCAAGTTCCATACTTTCTTTGACGACATCTTAATTGATTACTCAAAGAATCTTATCACGGAAGAAACATTAGCTACCCTGATAGAACTGGCTAAAGAGTGTGAACTAAAGTCAGCCATTGATGCCATGTTTCGGGGCGATGCAATCAATCAAACCGAAAACCGATCAGTACTTCATACTGCTTTGCGCAATCGCAGCAACACTCCTATCAAGGTAGATGGAGCAGATGTGATGCCCGAAGTAAATAAGGTGCTGGAGCAGATGAAGAAATTCTCATCTCAACTTATTTCCGGCGAATGGAAAGGATATTCCGGCAAGGCCATTACCGATATTGTGAACATTGGTATCGGTGGCTCGGATCTCGGACCTTATATGGTAACAGAAGCATTGCGTCCTTATTCGAAAGGTATCAAACCTCACTTTGTTTCTAACGTTGATGGAACTCACATCGCGGAAACGCTGAAGAATCTGAATCCGGAAACAACCCTGTTCATCATTGCCTCCAAAACGTTTACCACGCAGGAGACCATGACCAATGCGCAGAGTGCAAAGGACTGGTTCCTTGAAAAATCAGGTAACAAAGGAGAAG
>NNBV01002367.1_pt1 | contig 16483 bp, 18 predicted proteins | sample 1173771 | NCBI WGS metagenome assembly NNBV01 (sample SAMN07173938, study PRJNA388173) | plant metagenome | isolation source: symbiotic tissue sample KVS11 | place: Norway: Troms, Kvaloya island | reverse complement strand
GGGATTCTTTTACAATATAATGCTGCAAAGGGTCTAAGTACATCACGTAAACCTGCCGTTGTGATTCACTTGCACCATGCCGGAATATACCGATGATACCGCCAGATTGGGTATCGGTGTTGATGCGCTGAAATCCATCCCAATGGTTTTCCATGGGTTCACCAAAGCCAATCAGATCCTGACGGTAACTCATGATGCTGTGTGTTCGTTCCATGCGCTGCAGCCAATCTGCATAGGCACGGTATTTTTTTAAATCGGCAGGTGATAACTTGCGTGGATCACCCAGCATAATTGGTAATGCTCCTGCCAGTGATTTAATGTGCATTTCCCATCCTTTATCATCCATAGCTGGATTACCTATAACTAAAGCCGTTGCGGGCACAGCTGGTGAGCGCCACCAGGCCATATTGCGGATACGGAGATCTCCGCCTTCATCGGGCTGGTAAAAATTAGATAGCCAGTCTCCTTCCGCATGTTGCAACATCGCGTAATCAATTAGTTGTAACCCACCCATGGTTTCAAAAGTGCAATCAATAAATAAGTCCGGTTTCGCTTTGTGCAGTTCATCAAAGAGCTTCCACATACTTTCATAATTTACATACATGGATTCATGATGATCAACATGGTTGTCATGGTTTGTTGCATAACAGCCCGACTTAGCAGGATTAAAGACATAGGCACTGCTAACCACCGAAAAGTCAAGCTTCAGGTATTCCAATCCATATTCTACCGATAATTTCGAAAGAATTTCTTTGATATGATCTTTCCATCCTGTGCTAAAACAGGCTGATCGGATATGTTCGTCCACACCTTCGATATGAAGGTTGGCAAAATTTCCATTCTTATCCCGGGCAAACCACTCCGGATGTTGATGATACACTTTACTTGCCGATGAAGCACTGCCCACACTCACCCACAACCCTGGTTTCATGCCGAGCGATTTGATGTAATCAAAGACGGGCTTTAATCCATTGGGGAATTTTTTGTAATCAATACCCCAGTCACCAAGATTATCTTCCCATCCATCATCAATCACAAATTCCTTCATGCCCGCATCAGCTGCCGCTTTTGCTAATTCCATGATCAGCTTCTCGTTGATATCGGTCTTGAACGGATTCCAGGTGTTGTAAACAAAGGTTGGTTTTTCTTCGAGTTCTGAAAGCCGGATGCCCATGTGCTTGCGTATAAAATCAGGAAGCGATGTGTTCAGAATAACACCAGGATCTTTTTGTTTATTATATACCATGGTGAATAAATAAGGTGCCTCAAACGATTCGCCCGGCTTTATCCATTTACGAAAAGGATAACGTGCAGTAGCGTGAGTAAGTCCGGCTACTATTTCCGGAGCATTCCAGAATACCGAAGTGCGTTTCAAGACACCCGTAGCTTCATTACCAATAACAATGCCTGCTTCCCAATCCATGTTATGCACGATCAGCAATGCATCTTGCATGTTACCTTCGTAGGGGCCAATGGATTTCCTCCTTCCGTAATCGCTATAGATCCAGCTAAACGTAGAAGGATAGTATGCGGTAACGTTAAATTTTTCTATATCTACTGATTCTAAATTTAGAGCAGCCGCAGTAAGATTTTTTACTTCTATATTTTTTCGGATAGCGGGGTTATTGGGATAAAGTAAAAACCGGATCGTTACTTGCACTTTTTTATCCTCACTGATAAGTGTTACGGCTGCTCCATTGCCTTGATGATCATCGTTAATAGAGTTGATGGATACGAAAGTCCAATCACTTTTTCCGGAGTAGGTAATTCCGTTTGCATCAAATTGAAAATCGGTATTTTCAGGTTGAAAGTAGTTATACTCACCCGCAGCAGGCCGGTAAGCGGTGGTTATAAAATTGCCTGATGGAGCAGGTAACTTTATGCTGCGCTGCACTACTCCGTTGTCCAAAGTCAACCCGGTAGTTGTCCATTGCGCAAACGAAGATTGAGCGAAAGCAAAATGCATTACCGCGGCAGCAAAGTATAAAAGGCAAATTACTTTTTTCATGTTCCGTGGTCTGATGGTTTAAGTTCCTAAGGTCAACTGTCAATTGATTTAGAGTCGAGCTTTCAAAAGGTTCATCATAAATACATTCACTTCCCATTGATCATAAACCGGCATCTGCGTGTGAGGAAATAAATGCTGATAGGGAGGCGCACCGAATTCAGGAGTGATGGTAAATATTCTGAATCCTTCTTTTCTTCTAAGATCAATTGCCTGCTGCCACCATTGAATGTGGCGTTCCACAATTTCTTTGTTCTCTTCTGCCCGCGGATCCATAACCTGTGGCCCTTGTGTGTGGCCTACACGTGCATGAATATGGTGCGTTCTCCCGAGCGCGGCATCCACCGCTTCTTGCTGATCCTCCAAAAATGTTTCGGCTACGCAGCACCAGTGCGAAATATCCAGGCATACATTCAAGGCTGGCAGTTGATTTAAATAGGCAAGAGTGCCGTGTGCAGAAAAAGCAAACTTGCCCCGATGTGTCTCATGAATAATTTTAACATTGGTTTCTTTACTGATGCGTGCAGCCAACCCGATCAATGATTGATTCTGTTCAACCGTATAATAATCTTTGCCGGTTTGCGAATTGATAAACAGGGGTTGTATTTCGGCCAGGTTATGAAGTCGTTTGGCATAATTAATTTGATGAAGGTCGAAGTCAGCATCAATGGTTTCCCAATGCTGCGCTATCACTGGCAGGTTGAATTTACGAAGTGACTGAACACGTTTCTGCTTCTCATGGCTGTCGAGTGGGAAGCTCATCTCCACGCCATCATAACCGGCATTGATTACTTTTTCGAGGAACAATTCAAAGGGTAACGACTCACTTCCCCAAAGCGGACAAAAAAACTGAAGTTGCATTATTTCCTGATGAGTTGAAGTTCAATTTCTTCCAGTGATTTCCCTTTTGTTTCAGGAATGCGATTTCGCACAAACAAAAAGTAAATGAAGCAGATAGCTGCATGGATTGCAAATGTGATGTGCAAACCAAAGTGTTCTTTTAAAATGGGGAACGATGCCGTTGTGAAAAAATTAGCAACCCATAAACTCAATGTAGCCAGGGCCATCGCATTACTTCGAATACGATTGGGAAATATCTCTGACAATAAAACCCAGGTGACTGGCCCCAGTGTAGCCGAGTAAATGGCAATGAAGCCAAGCACAAATAATAATATCAACAGCCCCGATGCACCCATGTAAAATGAATAGGCTAAGGCAAGGGCGTCTAATCCCAAAAGAAGTGAGCCATACACCAGTAATTTTTTTCTTCCCAGCTTGTCGATGAAAGCAATGGCTACGAACGTAAAAACGAAGTTGACCACTCCGATAATCACTGACTGCAAAAAGGCCGCCTCTGCAGCAACACCTGCCTGTTGAAAAATAACCGGAGCATAAGAGAACAAAGAATTTTGGCCCACCGCTTGTGAAAAGATAGCGACCAATGCCCCGATGAAAACGATGTGCCCTACATCACCTTTAAAAATATCGCGTATGTTTTCTTTTACTTCCGATAAAAAACTTTTTTGAATCTGCGATGCTTCCGCTTGCGCATACGCTGTTCCTCCAATTTTGGAAAACAGTGTTAGCGCATCGGCCATTCGGTTGTTTTTAATCAGCCAGCGCGGACTTTCAGGCACGAAAAACAAACCGAAGAAAAAAAGCAAGGAGGGAAGTGTCTGTGAAGAGAACATCCAGCGCCAGTTATTAATACCGCTATGAAGAAGTAAATAATTGGAAAGATAAGCCAACAGCAAACCCGATACGATAGCGAGTTGATAGAACGTAACTAATTTGCCACGCAATGATGCCGGCGCTACTTCAGCAATGTAAACCGGGCACACCAACGCAGCCACGCCGACAGCCGCACCACTGAGCAGCCTTGCTAAAATGAATACATTAAAATCAGTAGCCCAACCTGTAGCTATACCGGTGATGGCAAACAGAAAAGCGCAAAGCAGCAACGTCTTCTTTCTTCCCAATGCACTGCTCAGTTTACCTGCCAGCAACGCACCGGCAGCTGCACCCAGATTAATGCATCCTACCGCCCAGCCTGTACTGGCTTCGTTGAGATTAAWGTATTTGGTAAAGAAGGGAACCGTGCCGGAGATGATTACCAGATCAAACCCAAACAGGATACCTCCCAATGCAACCACGGCGCAGATGAGGTAAACATATGCCTTGTTATAAGTATAATGGGTTGTGATCGATGATGTGTCTGCTTGCGATATGAATACGGCCATTTTGGGTTTAGAGGTTATGAGATAAAAAAACTATTGACAAATGACAGTTGATAAAGTAGCATCACTTTGTCAATTGCCCTCTGCAGTTTGTCAATTTGAATGGGTTATGCTTTTACTTCTTTTTCCCAACCGGTTTCTTTCAAAGCCAGGTCATCTTCTTTCTTAAGGAAGTCTGCATTCGATAATGATTCAGCTTTCCAGTTCAGAATGGCTTCATCCGGCACTATATCTACAGGCACTTTCCATGAGGTGGAGGGTTCGTTGTAGGCAAGATTGGATTGTGAAGCATAACACGATATCATTGACCAGCGCGGATAGTCTGAAAGGTTAGCTTCTGAGCGGTGAAGCAGATTGCTATGAAAAAATAATGCATCGCCTGCTTCTAACTCTGCATATACCAGCTCCATGGTTTGGAGTGCATTTTTTACCATCTCCGCATCGGCACCCACTTGCTCACCAGAGAAACCATGATTCACTCTTCCTAATTTATGCGAGCCTTTGATTACTTGCAGGCATCCATTCTCTTTATTGGCTTTAGTAAGCCCGATCATTACACTCAGCAACTGATCAGGAAACATAAATTGATTTTTATACCAATAGCCATAGTCCTGGTGCCATTCCCATGCGCCACCTACTTTGGGTTCTTTCTGCATCAGCTTGGAATGAAAATGACAAACCGGTGCATCGCTATCTAATAATTGAGCCGAGCAGTTCACCATTTTCTCACTGCGAGTTAAGTAACCAAACACATCGTTGCCCGGTGTGTACCACAGCGATAGTTTTGATTTCTTTCCGGATTTATCATCCACTTCAATTGCGTTTTTACGCATGGCGTCATCTTCAATGGCCACTGTGTAGAGACGTTTAATTTCTTCGGGGCTGCAAAAGCCTTTTACTAATACATATCCATCGCGGTGAAAGTTTGCTATCTGTGCGGGTGATAATTTAAGCGCGCTCATCTTTTTTTTGTTTGCAAGTAAAGTTTAACCGAAAACGTTTGCTACCTGATTTATGGTTTAAAATGATACTATTCTAACATTTAAAGCATTATTTTTGCTTTTGGAGCAGCATAAAAAATGAAATAATGAAACCGGTACTCGAGCATTTGCCACTCGATCCAGAAGCATCTTTTGTGATAAAAGCATTTGATTACGCTTATTATCCCACGCCCTGGCACTTTCACCCCGAATACGAAATTGTGCTGATCACAGAGAGTTCTGGCAAGCGATTTATTGGCGACAGCATTTCTGATTTCAAAACCGGCGACCTGGCTTTTATTGGTTCAGATCTACCGCATCTTTATCGTAATGACGTGGAGTATTACGAAACAGATTATAATGAATTACGAGCAAAGTCCATTGTCATTCATTTTTCAGAAGCTTCTTTTGGAAGTGGTTTTTTATCGTTGCCGGAAGCGCGTGGGTTAAAAAATCTTTTTTCAAAATCACTTCGGGGTTTGGATGTGATCGGTGCTACACGCGCTAAAGTAGCACAGCACATGCAGGAAATGCTCACGCTCAGCGGATTTACGCGCTGGTTGAAGTTGCTCGAAATTTTAAATCTTCTTTCCGAATCAAATGAATTGACGTATATCTCCAACACGATAATAGCGGGGAAGAACGAAATGGAGTCGGGGCGTATGAATAAAATTTTTGAATACGTGATGAAGAATTTCAGCAGACCGATTACCATAGCTGAGATAGCTGGTGAAGTTCATCTGGCCGAGAATTCATTCTCCCGTTATTTTAGTAATCGTACGCGCAAATCATTTGTTTCTTTTGTGAATGAAGTGCGGTTGAGTCATGCCTGCAAGTTGTTACAGGAAGGTAAGCTAAGTGTGGCCGAAATTTGTTTCGCCTCCGGTTACAACAATCTGTCTAATTTCAACCGGCAATTTAAAAATGTATATGAAGTGAGCCCATTGAATTATGCAAAGCAGTTTTATAAGTGATACGCGTGCACAGTAATAATTGATGTCATCGCTTTGAAAAAAGTTGCAAATAATCAACTGGCTTTATTCGTGGCCAAGGCAAGCCAGAATTCAAGATGATCAGGTCTGGTCAATTCATCAGTGGCAACCTGCGCATCTGCTTGCGGTATTGGTGTGGAGTAGATGCCATTAGATTTTTAAACGTCTTGTGAAAATGGGCAGAGTTGTTGAAGCCGCATTGCTGTGCGATCAGGCTGATGGGCTTATCGGTATCGGCTATGTATTTACAAATTCGCCCGATGCGCATTTCGTTCAGGTATTCAATAAATGTTTTCCTGGTGCGCAGTTTAAAGTAGCGGCAGAACGATGCCGGGGCCAGGTTAGCTACTTCAGCAATCTCGTCTATTGTAATTTCACGGCTGCTGTTTTTTACCAGGAAATCAATGATGCTATTCATTCGCTCGGTTTCCATTTTGTTGGCACCCGTGTGAACGCTCGATTTACTGATAGGCTCTACTTTTTTTTCAATGGAAAGTTCGTATAGTATTTCTAAAAACAGAATGATGCGTTGCATTCCTTTTTGTTGCACACACTGCATGAGTTTAGGATATACTTTTTTTGCCAGCGCAGGCGGAAAGAATAATCCATGCGATGAACGCTCCAAAAGAAGTTTGATGGCACTGGCTTCCGGTGTCTGATAAAAATAGCGATCGGCAAAATCACTGTCGAATTGTAGCACGATCGATTCTGCTTTTAGTTTACTTCGCTTCACCAGGTATTCGGTGTCGTTGATCCAGCAGTGGGGAACGTTAGATCCCAGTAATACAAAATCGTGAGGAGCGAAGCGGGTAGCATTTTCTGAAACAAAACGTGTTCCGTTACTTTTTACGATATACGTCAATTCAAATTCCGGATGAAAATGATAAGGAGCATCAAAATGAGCAACGGCAAATTGCCTTGCATGAAGCGAGGTGTGGGAGAGGGCACTGATTTTTTCAAGCTTTGCCCGCATGAGTAAAAATGTGTGATCGAAGTACGATAAGCGATTGCATTATTTTAAAAGTGTTAAAATAACATAATTTTCAGACAACATACCTTACTTCTTTGCTCCATCAGTCATCTACCTTTGATGAATAATTTTTATCGCCAATTGATATGAAACAGTATTCCGAATCAGAAAAAAAAGCATTTGTAAAAGACCTGCATACCCCTTTTCCTATTTCTAAAGAGGTTAGTGATTTTTTTCGTGAATACGGGTATGTTAAATTAAAAAATGTACTCGCTGAGGAAACGCTGCACTATTATGGTGACATTATCACCGACCTCGTTTTCAAACTCAATACCCTCACCAAGCCATGGGAGGAACGAACTACCTATGAGAAAGCATTTTTACAAATCTTTAATTTGTGGCGGGAGCACGACAATGCAAAAGAGTTTACCTTCAGCAAGCGATTGGCACAAATTGCCACTGATTTGATGGGTGTGCAAGGTGTGCGTCTTTATCACGATCAGGCATTGTATAAGGAGCCCGGTGGTGGAATTACGCCCTGGCATGCAGATCAATACTATTGGCCATTGAGTTCATCACATACTGTTACGGCCTGGATTCCTTTACAGGCTACACCCTCAAATATGGGTCCATTAGCGTTCGCACAAAAAAGCCAGTCTTTATCCATTGGAAGAGATATAGAAATAAGTGACGATAGTGAAGCAGCCATTGCACGTGAATTGAAAGCGGCCAAACTGATCATCCATGAAGAGCCATTTGACCTGGGAGAAATAAGTTTTCATTCCGGGTGGACGTTTCATCGCGCAGGCGTAAACAGTTCGGATAAAGCCCGGAAAGTAATGACCATGATTTACATGGACAAAGATTGTAGGGTAGCAACTCCTTCCAACCATCATCAGCAGAAAGACTGGGATACATGGTTGCCCGGTTTAGCCATTGGTGATGTAGCGGCCAGCAAAATAAACCCGCTGCTGTTTAGTTATTGAGCTTGTTCATTCCCCCTTTTTTAATCGCTGTATTGTAATTAGGTTAAGGTTAGATTTGTGAAAGTAATTTCTAAATAAGCTTAACACCCATGCAAACTGGTAACGAGGTAATAATCATCAATGAGTTTGATGAATACTATCAGCTAACCAACGGGGTCATCCGTGCAAAAAATCCTGACTTTCATATTTACCGGTTGAGTGAGATTGGCAAGAAAGTAGTTTCGAAAATGGGTCCTTTCAAAATAAACTACTTTCATCTTTCTCTTGGCAGTGAGAGCATGGAGGGATTTTTTGCAAAGCTGTTGAAGAGTTCGTTCAATAAAAATCTGGAGCAGGGAATGCAGCGCTGGTTAGATTTATTGAAAAATGAATGCGAGAAGTAAAGCAGTTGATATAGTCACAAACTTGTAATTTTAGAATCGCCTGATTCGCTTAAGCGAATCAGGCGATTCTAAATCAAAGATGAAGTCGTTAGCTCTTCATTGTTTTAGTTTCCAGTCGGGTCTTTCATAGTGGCATGTATATCCACCCGGATTTTTCTGCAGGTAGTCCTGGTGTTCGGCTTCGGCATTCCAGAAATCCACTTCAGGAACGACTTCTGTGACTATCTTTCCTGGCCACTTCCCTGAAGCTTCCATTTCGGCAATCAATGTGTTTGCCGTATCACGTTGCTCTTCGCTTGAATAAAAGATAGCGGAGCGATAGGAGGTACCCACATCATTACCCTGACGATTGCGCGTGGTTGGATTGTGAATTTGAAAAAAATACTCCAGTATCTTCCGATACGATATCACGGCAGGATCAAATTGGATTTCAATGCCTTCCGCGTGTGTTCCATGATTTCGATAGGTAGCATTCTTAACGTCTCCGCCCGTATATCCAACCACGGTGGAAATAACACCGGCTTGATGCCTGAACAATTCTTCGACACCCCAGAAGCAGCCTCCTGCTAATATTGCTTTTTCATTACTCATTCTATCCTTATTAAAGTTCAACTTAATTTATCTAGTAACGTGGAGTCTTTATGAAAAATTCAAAAACCCTCTGCAAAACCGCTATTTGTTTTCAGGTGAATTCAAAACAGTTTCATCTGTGCCCAGCTTCCCATAATGAGTTTGATATGAATCAATTAGTTTTTCATCACCATTACTTCATCAATACTAATTAATTCCTCTCACTTCATTTCATAAAGGGAGAGGAATTAATGGCAGATAATTAGCATTTTCAGCCAGTCTGGAACAGATTCAGCATATGTTTAATTGCACCAGCTGAATGCAAGGCAACAGTCTGTTCCAGGGTTAAGGTTGTTACTTCCGAGGCACGTGTCCGCATGTTTTGCTCGAAACAGGAAATCGCTTCAAGTGTACTTGCATGTTCATTGCTTGTCAGACTTTCATATAATTCCAACGCGTCGAGCATGGCCATGTTTACGCCTTCTCCGGCATAAGGTGGCATCAGGTGTGCCGCATCACCAATCATGGTGAGATTGGACTGCGCTTCCCAATGTTGATCGGTAGGAAAATGATACATTGTTCTTGGTACGATATATAATTCATCTGTAGAAAATAATTCCTGCCACACAGGGCTCCACGATGCAAAATGACTTTTGAACCATGCCCTGACTTGTTTTCTGTCATTGAAATTTACAGCACAGTCCTTCACCCAATTTTCCGATTCATTGCAACCCGTATAGAAGGAAAGACTTCCATCACCTTTAGAACTTAAGATAATAGACTGTTCATCGCCAAAGGCAAATACCTTTCCGCCTTTCGTAAGTGCGTTGAGTTGTGGTGCATTTTTTTCTGCGTGATAGATATTCCCTTCCACAACACCTACACCTGAATAGATGGGCTTGATCGGTGTAAGCAGTGATCGAAGTTTTGAGTTGGCACCATCGGCAGCCACAACGATGTCCGCATACGCTGATTTCCCATTCCTTAAATGAATGCGCCATCCATCGTTTTCTTTTTCCATAGTTTGAAACTGGCTGTTCCATTCTACAGTGCCTTCCTGAAGGGAATCAATCAATAGGTCGCGAAGTGGACCACGATCTATCTCCGGCCTGAAATGTTCATGACCAAAGTTTTCTTCCGGTTTTTCTTCGTGATCGTCCATTACAATGAACGCATTGTGATCGACAATTCGCATTTTGTCTGCACCTGGGCGATAATGTTTTTTGAATTCTTTCATTAAACCTGCTGCTTGCAGCGCCTTTAGACCTGACTCATCATGAAGATCAAGCGTAGCACCTTGCTGTCGGACATTCCGATTGACATCACGCTCATATACCTTCACCCGCGCGCCTTTCTTTTGCAAAAGGCGGGCTAACGTAAGGCCGCCCGGGCCACCACCAATGATGGCAATGATCTTATTTTGTATTCGCATTTTGGAAGTAGTTAATTTTACTGAAGCAAAATTATTTCTTCCTCAACGTTGAAAATTGTATAAATCGGTCACCGTTGTTTTGGGCCAGATCTTTTGGTTTCACTCCCGAAAAACGTCTGATTTCTTTGATGAAGTGAGCCTGATCAGTAAAGCCTTGTTCAGGGAAAAGCTTTCCTTCCTTGATGTGATCGAATGACGCGCGGAAGCGCAGAATAGTGCAGTATGTTTTTAAGGACAAACCAAACCATTCCGTGAAATACCGGTTGATCTGGCGGCTACTCCATCCCGCATGTTCGGAAAGTTCCGCCACTGTTGTCCCGCCTTTTGTAGCATAGATGCGGTCAAAGAGTTTTTTCTTTCGGGGATCAATAGGACTTTGAATTTGAGATTTAATTTGTGCTGTAGCTTTCTTGCATAGCAAATGGAAATCAGCCAGATCATCCCGGGTCAATTCCCAGAATCCCTCTTGAAGTTCTTTTGTACTGTTGGTGATGTCTGAAATACCATGATGAAATACATACTCCGTAGCAGGCAATTTGAAACTCACAGCAAACATCTTTGTCTTTGGAGCAAGTGAGGCATAAGAAGGCCCGCTGTCCAACCCCATAAGGCGGACTTCGAATGGATCGACAGCAGAGTAAGAACACATCAGGTCCACACGGCCATCCGGCAGCACTACGACATCACTGGCATGATCTGAATAATTCTCAATCATCCAAATACTTTCCACATAATCAGAAAGTGATGGATCGGGTACTGCGCTTATTTGATGGATGTTTATGCTCATGCTGCATGAAGATAGTCAAATAGAATTTTTGCGGCCATAAATAAAGACGCTAAACGGAGGAAGTTATTTTGAGATGCAGAATTAAGGAGCAACAAAATTTGATTGGTTATTGGAAAATCTTCCAATAACCAATCAATTCATCAATAATACCAGCCACGTTTTGGTCAAGTAGCTCGGCTTTGCTATTATTAAGACTCATTTAATCAACCAGCCATGGGATTTTCCAGCGAAGCCGTATTCATCAAATCAGCTATACCCGAAGAACAATATACCGAGCTGCTGAGTGAGCTGGGTTTTACCAACATTCTTTTCAAGGGTAAAGCCTATTTCGGTGAAGCGGACGGCCGTGGAAAACAGGGCGTGTATATCGGAAACTATAAAGATTGTACCCTTCTCATTTATGATGACATTCTGAATGGCCACCGAGATCAGAATAACTTCTCTCACGTAGAACAGGTGTTGACATCCTTCCTCCCTGAAAATCATGAGATACTCTCCCTGCTCAATATCGAATCCGTTAATGGCTATTGTTACCACTACATTGTCAATGGTCAAACAAGGCGTTTGAAGTACGGTTCCTACGATGGTGATGCGCATGAGATAGGTGAAGAACTTCCTTTAGAAAAGAGATATTATACCCGCAAGGAAAAGCGCGGAAATGATACGATCTATTCTACAACGTCGCCCGATGGCCAGGTCAATGAATGGACGCACGACCAGATAGGAGGTAGCATCGCTTTTTTACTTGCCGCAATGATGATAGGTGAACGTTATGATGACATCCCGCAGGAACTGGAGATGCATCAGTACATCATCGCAGGTGAACCTGTTAATGGCCAGGCGACTGAAACTAAACCTTTAAAGGATCAGGTAACGCTAATGAAAGATCTTCCAGTAACGGAAGAGTTAATAAATAAGAATGTGGAAAGACTCCAGACAAGAAGTGCAAGAGGCGGAGCATTAATAGTAATAGGGTTGATTACCTTAGTCATAGGTTTTTTTACCTCTATCCAAATGGTGCTCATAGGCGGGGCACTGGTGTTAACAGGATGGCTGGTTAGAAGTAGTGCGCAGAAAGAACTAAAAAAAATAAAGGTATAAACTGTTTTAAGTTGCATTAGTATTAGGAGGTAGTCAGGTGCCATCCCGTCCAATTTCAAATTTTCTATCTTCAGATTCCATTACTCAGCAGCATCAAATTATAGTTGGCTGACTTTAAACCTACTCAACGTAGTTTTCGAAGTATTGAATAGTTGATCATGAAGGGTGTCATTTTTTTTTTGCCGAAGCAATGAGGCCATCAGAACGCGTCTTCTTACAAGCAATGGAAATCTTGATGCCCTTGCATGCATCACTGCCATGGTCGGCTGTCAGCACCCAGCCACCACACCGATAATGATTTGTGAAACTGACGAAGTATCTCTTTCTTTACAAAGAATACCAATTAGTATGTTTTATGAAAAAAGCAGAGGCAACACGTTTCACTATTTTAAAAAAAGCTTTTGAACTGATATACGAAAAGAGTTACCAGACGACAAGTATTGACGATATTCTTGCGACAACACAAGTAACCAAAGGTGCTTTTTATTACCATTTCAAAAATAAAGACGAGATGGGAATGGCTATAATAAACGACTTGCTAAAACCAACACTTACAAGCAGTTTCATTGAGCCTTTGCAAAATGACAAAAATCCAATTGATGCGATTTACCATTTAATACATCATCTCTTGATTGAAGACGAATTTTTAAAAGTGCAATACGGATGCCCTGTTGCCAATTTCACACAAGAGATGACACCCTGGAATGAAGATTTTAGTAATGCGCTAAATGAAATTACCCAACAATGGATTAAGTCGATGACATCCGCTATTGAAAAAGGCAAAAAGAATGGACTAATAAGAAAAGACGTAAATGCCAAACAGGTATCCGTTTTTGTAATGTCGGGATATTGGGGAATACGAAATTTTGGGAAGCTGGATAACAACAAAAAGATTTATCACTCCTATTTAAAGGAGCTTAAAAACTATTTGGTCGCGTTGAGATAATTTTTTTTCTTAAAAACATACCATTTAGTATGTTTTTATTTCATCTTTGCATCGTAAGAAAGAATACGATGTACCAGGCACTCACATTTTACCACTCCATTGTCCGTTGGCTTGTGTTGATAAGCTTACTTTATGCGATTTACAGAGCATACAACGGATATACTTCAAAACGTAACTTCACCAAAACAGATAATGCCGTCAGGCATTGGACAGCGACCATTGCGCATATACAATTGGTAATTGGAATTGTCCTTTATTCGCAGAGCCCAATTGTCAACTATTTCTGGACAAATTTTAAAGAAGCACTTCACAAAATGGATATTGCTTTCTTTGGTCTGATTCATATTGTATTGATGCTAACAGCGATAATAGTTATCACTCTGGGCTCAGCATTAACAAAGCGAAAGCAAACGGACAATGAAAAATTCAGGACGATGTTGGTTTGGTTTTTAATTTCACTCCTCATCATTTTTATAGCCACTCCCTGGCCATTTTCGCCATTAGCAAACAGACCTTATTTTAGATAATATGATACATTTATTCAAAACAAATGTTGGACGATTACGAGTCATTGGCTACCTGGAAGGGATTTCACTTTTAGTATTAGTTTTTATTGCAGTTCCTATGAAACACTACTTTGGAAACGCGATTTTGTCAAAAGCACTTGGTCCAATTCATGGAGCCATATTCCTACTGTTTTTATTCAACGCATTAAGCGTTGGCGTTGAACAAAATTGGAAATTCAGAACCACAACCTGGAAAGTAATTTTAGCTTGCTTCATACCCTTCGGTACCTTCTACATTGACAATAAAATTTTAAGCAGAATCGAAGAGAGCCAATGAGAACCGCATTAATTATAGGGGGAGTACTTCTTCTAATCTATGTATCATACCGAACGTATCGTTTTGCAACACTTGACAACGGATTAGATACTGAAATTGCAAATGGCGCTATAATTTTAGATGTCCGGACAGAGAATGAATATAAAACAGGTCATATTGAAGGTTCAATAAATATCTCATTAGGAACAATCAGAGAAAGATACGTCGAACTTGATACCAGCATAACGTATATAACGTGTTGTTCACACGGTTTAAGAAGTGTGAAAGTGGAAGCTATTCTAAAAGAAAAAGGCTTTAAGCATGTTTTTAATGGCGGTGCATGGACAGATCTTGAAAAAATAGTTATCCGGCAAAAAACAAAAGAGTGACTTCTGTTTTTAAAACAAGTGCGTCATACATTTCAGAAACAAAGACGCTTAAACCACTTCTCGATAAACATCTTGAAAATTTAAAATGGACCATTAGCGCATTGATAGTGTAATGGAGATCATTAATTCCCGCTTTATTCTCACATTGTTGTTATAAATCAGATTACGGGCAGTAGAGCAAGTAATCATTCATGAAAAAAAACCAGGCACTCCTGACATACTGTTGTCATAACACCGCTATAGTTTTGGTATGAAAATTCAATAACTAACAAATTAATAAAACCAGAATGGAAAATATGAATTTCGTATCGTTGAGGATTATCACTGCTGACATTAAGCAATTAGTGCAATTTTTTGAAAAGGCAATTAACGCGACAGCGAAATGGTCAACTGAAGATTTCGCGGAAATAAGAACTGGCTCCTTTACACTGGCAATTGGAAGCACCCGAACATTAGCGTTCTTTGGGGAAGGGGTTGCTCAGTCAGCAGCAAACAAAAGTGTTATAATGGAATTTCTTGTTGCAAATGTGGATGATGATTACGAGAGAATTAAAGATTTCGCGGACATTGTCCAAAAACCAACAACAATGCCGTGGGGCAATCGTTCATTGTTATTTCGCGATCCTGACGGTAATTTAATTAACTTCTTTACACCAGTTAGCCCGGAAGCGATCAGGAAATTTGCTTAGGCGTAAACGTTAGAAAGTAGCAAAGGATATAATCATTTTAGAATTGCTGTATCAATCAGGAAGTGTTTTAAAAAAATCTGCTGAAACGATAGCGAATGCTACAGATGAAAGTGTCATACCATCTGTAGCATTCGTCTATTGTTTAGTTTTCCTTCTTTAAGGTGACCAATAATTCATCCAGTTTTTCCAGTGTTGCGAGCATACCTTGTTCCATTCCCATCTGAATGACGGTTTCCAAATCCGCAAGTGATTTATAGGTGACGATTGTTTCAACCACCGCATTGTCACCTTTGTCGGTAAAGGTCACACGCCATTCTGCACGTGGTAAGTCTTTATTAATTTCACCTTCTGCATTAGAGAATGCATCTAATAACGTGTAGAAATCAATGGGTTTGATTTTCAGATATTCCGTGTAGCCCCAGTATTCGTTGCCATTGGGTTCCACCATCGCATAATGCCAATGCCCACCATCTCTGAAGTCCCTTGATTTTGTTTTGGTAGTCAATGGTTTGGGAGCAAACCATTTGTCCAGCAATTCACTTTTGGTGTGACAATCCCATACCAGTTGGCGGTCGGCTAAAAACTCACGCCTGATAGTGAGTGTATTTTTTTCCTTGTCAGCAATGAAGTCGAAGAGCAAATTGTTTTTCATTATTTTTTCTTTTTAATCGTTGATAATAATTGGTCGAGTTGGAGATAACGGCTTTCCCAGATTTTCCTGAACTGGTTCAGCCATTTATCTATTTCTTTCATCTTGTCGATTTCAAGCTGGTAATAGATCTCGCGTCCCTGCTGCACTTGCTTTACCATTTCACATTCCGTTAGTATTCGCAAGTGTTTTGAAACCGCTTGACGTGTGGTATCAAAGTGTTCGGCAATAGCATTGGGAGTCATGGCCTGTGCAGCAATCAGAACGATGATCGCTCTCCGGGTCGGATCGACAATGGCCTGAAAAATATCTCTCCTCATGGAAGTGTTATTTTAAATTGAAGTTCTTTGCAAGTGATAACAATTCAAGTTATAGCTCAAAAGAAGACTGTGAGCCACTGATCATTTACTTATCATCGGCAGGTATTTCTCCCTGTTGTCGATGATGATCCAAAGAATAATAGCGATGATTGCAAATACAATCGGCAGACCAGAAGGAGCCATGGTGATGTTGGTAAGAAGGATCCCTGTTAAGACGGGTAGGAT
>NNBV01000223.1_pt1 | contig 16494 bp, 20 predicted proteins | sample 1173771 | NCBI WGS metagenome assembly NNBV01 (sample SAMN07173938, study PRJNA388173) | plant metagenome | isolation source: symbiotic tissue sample KVS11 | place: Norway: Troms, Kvaloya island | reverse complement strand
ATTCGTCAAGAATTAGACAGAGGTGGACAGGTATTTTATGTAGTTCCACGAGTAGACGGCATTGAAGAGACAACAGCCAATTTACGAGAAGTGATACCGGGAGCAAGATTTGCGATCGCTCACGGTCAAATGGATGAGAGCGAGTTAGAATCAACCATGCTCACCTTCAGTAATGGCGACGCAGATATCCTTGTTTGTACAACAATTATTGAATCTGGCTTAGATATTCCGCGAGTCAACACGATTTTGATTGAAGATGCTCATCGCTTTGGGTTGGCACAACTGTATCAATTACGCGGTCGTGTGGGACGTGCAGGTATCCAAGCTCATGCTTGGTTATTTTATCCGAAGCAACGAGCATTATCTGATGCAGCGCGGCAAAGGTTACGAGCGATTCAGGAATTTACTCAGTTAGGTTCTGGATATCAGCTAGCGATGCGCGATATGGAAATCAGAGGCGTGGGTAACTTATTAGGTGCAGAACAATCCGGTCAAATGGATGCCATTGGTTTTGATTTGTATATGGAAATGCTAGATGAAGCAATTCGGGAAATCCGGGGACAAGAAATTCCGAAAGTTGACGATACCCAGATTGACCTCAACCTGACGGCGTTTATCCCAGCAGATTACATTACCGATTTGGATCAAAAAATGAGTGCATATCGGGCGGTGGCCACAGCTAAATCTAAATCAGAATTAAAGCAGATTGCAGCCGAGTGGAGCGATCGCTATGGTACTTTACCAGTCCCTGCAAATCAACTTTTGCGAGTCATGGAACTCAAACAGCTAGCGAAAAAGCTCGGATTTAGCCGGATTAAACCAGAACAAAAGCAGCACGTAGTTTTAGAAACGCCGATGGAGGAACCAGCTTGGAATTTATTGGCGGCGAATTTACCAGACAATCTCAAGACGCGCTTTGTGTATTCTCCAGGTAAAGTGACGGTGCGCGGTTTAGGAGTTTTTAAAGCAGATCAACAATTGCAGAATTTGATTGATGCTTTTGGGAGAATGCAAGGTGCGATTCCAGAGGCGGCTGTTGTTTGATCGGTAGAAAAAGATTAGTCATCAAGTGAAAACATATCTCAGACTTACTGAGAAGTAGTTTAGAGTAAAATAAGGTGTTCAAAGCATAGACAATGACGAGCAGTTGAAAAAAGTGGAAACATGGAAACTACAACTAAAAGGCAAGCGTTAATCAAGGCTATTAATGAACAAATAGAACTGGCTTATGACGATACATTGCAAGAGATTTTATCACTGTTGAAAATCCGTAAACAGGAAGACGAGTCCGACGAAAGAGACTTTGAAGAGGGATTAAAAGATATAGCAGAAAATGGCACTTTAACTTGGTCAGAACATCAGCAAAAAACTGCATGAGCTACCAAGTAGAAATTTCCAAAAGTGCATCTAAACAACTCAAAAAGTTACCCGTAGATATTCAAGAAAGGCTAGAGAGCAAAATTCAACAATTAGCTCTTGATCCACGCCCTGATGGTGTAGGCAAATTAAAAAATGGTGAAAATCGTTATCGCATCAGAGTCGGCGATTATCGGATTTTGTATCATATTTATGATGATGTCCTAGTCGTAACTGTTGTCAGAGTAGGGCATCGTAGAGAAGTTTATAAAGATGATTGACACTTGAGTAGGTGGGAATTCCAGATCCAGCCCTTTGAGTATAGTTAGTAGAATTAAAGGAAATACCAACTCAAATTCAACTCATGATAAAAACTGTCGAAGGCATTTATCAGGATGGAGAAATTCACCTCACTCAGCTACCACAAGATATTAGCGATCGCTCCCAAGTCCTCGTTACCTTTCTAGATCCTGGCAAAATTGACCCTACCAAATTACGCCAACTGATTGATCAGTTGGAGACAATTGCTGGGATTGGACAAGGTTTCGAGGAACTAAACGCTAGTCAAACTCGCCCCATTGGGGATTTTGTCCAAGAAATGCAGCAAAAGTATGGCATTTCAGGTTGACATTACCCCAATCGCGGAAACTCAGATTGAGCAAGTTTATCGCTGGTATCGAGAGCGAAATCCTGAATTTGCTGATCGTTGGTTTCGAGGATTGATGAATGCTATTGCTACCCTACAAGAGAAGCCCCAACGTTGTGCTTTAGCACTGGAACATGAAATTTTTCCAGAAGAAGTACTTCAACTTCTATATGGGAAAGCCAAAAATTTTATAGGATATCTAGTTTAGACAAATAGATTAAAGTAGTAATAATAATTCTTGACGTTGCTGTTTACCCAAAGATTGAATCTCCTCAATCAGATTTAGCAGATCAATCTGACTCCACTGCTCATTACGAAGTAAAATCGCTTGTTCCTGTGTCCAAGCGTAAAAATCAGTTTCGTAAAGGCTTGGTGAAAGCATTGGTATCTTTGGGTTTGTTTCAGGTACACCCATTAGGTTAGTTCAACCTCAACATCTTTGCCTTTATTGTAGAACTGCCTTTCTCAAATCGTGGTGATCAATTTCTACTATGAAGAGCGATCGCGCTTTGCTCTCACCCCAAGCGATCGCACCCTAAAAACCCCAACAGAGTGCAAGCAGAGATAATTTATAGTATGACTTTCGTAACGATTAACAGCTATGACTGAGCTACTTGAACAAGCGATCGCCAAACTAAAAAACTTGCCTGCCAATGAACAAGATGCGTAGGCGTAGCCCGTCGTAGGCATCGCGGCGATGATTTTGGAAGAACTAGAAGATGAACGCCGTTGGGATGAAGCTTTTGCTCCTTCTCCAGATATGCTTGCCAAACTTGCAACCGAGGCAATGGCTGAATATCGTGATTTATAAATATTCAAAAAATACTTCAGGTACTAATCGTAATTCACCAGATTTAAAGCGAGAGATATCTATCCATAATGCTTTATGTTTATGATGTTGTGATTCTGAAAAAATTAGACTTTCCAGTTGATAAAATTTTGAATCAGCAAAGTCACATTGATAAAGCTGAATGATTTCATGACCTTGCCTACCGTTAAATGTAAACAGGTTCTCTATACAACCTAGATATTTAATATTCGTTAAGTCTGCCTGAATTTCCTCTTGAAACTCTCGTTCTAAGGCGGCATGGCTGGTTTCGCCAAAATCAACACCACCGCCTAAAGCCCGATAAAATGTTTCTTGTTTTACGGGATCATAGCCTTCAGAAACAAATATGCGTTCGCCATCTCGAATTAGCCCCAAGGCTATTACCCGAATTTCGCCTGCTTTATTCATTTTTGTAACTAATTATCATAAATAGACTGAGGACGACTTTCGCTATCCTCAATAGGCCAATCTGGATTTTCGCCACCGATGTACAATTCTTCAATGGTGACGTATTCCTGACTTAGCTGGGTGAGAGCGTTGATTAAAATATCTAATGCGATCGCATCACTGGTTCCTAAGTCAAACCAACAACGCCCCCACTGTCCCTCATATTCAAACTCACCGATGTTGTGCATCAATGCTAGTAGGCTTTTGTCATAGCCTTGTTCATCATAATTCATGTAGCTGATATCGAGTCCAGTATCCTGCACCTGGAGATTCTCTGCATTAAATGCACCCAATTTACCTAAATAAAACCAGGAATTAAAGACTTCTTCTACATACTGCTTCTCACGCGCAGAAGGATTTGTGCTGAATTTCAGCCAAATCCACATATCAAAAGGATTAATTTCGCGGAACTGAATCTCCATTTTGGTCTAATATCTCAATTACTCTTCTGCAAATAAGCATATCAAAGTAGGGAATGGAGGCTAAAGATTCTTCAGGCTAACAGCACTGCTGCGTTCACGCTCAATTTGTTTGACTAAATCGCCTGGGAGTTGGGATTTTTTAGTCAATGCTTTGTCAAAATTAGCGATCGCGTCCTGGATCATCTCCTGACTTTTTTCTTTTTGCCCCAGTTGTTTAAGGATTTGAGCTTTAAGATAATAAATTTCTGGATTATCGGATGTGGTTTTAATGGCCCGGTTGACATATTCTAGCGCCAGTGGATACCGTTTTAAATCCCGGTAAGCAAGAGCAATACCCCGATCCACTAGATACTGAGGAGCAGCGTTTTGTTTTAACCGTCCCATTGCCTGATCTGGGCTAGCAAAAGGCAAATTAACCGCCAATAGTAAATCCATATAACCCTTGATTAAATTTAGTTCTGGATCGTTGGCAGAAATTGCTTCAGCTTTGTCTAAATATTCATAAACTTGCCGCAGTCGATTAAAGGCTTGCGGCACACCATTGACTGTACCCTCACGAGTAAGAACGACTGCCCCCTCTAAAAAATGACCAACAGCAGTGTATAAATTACCACGCAATGGATCGCTAGAAATCAGTTTTTGTCCAGTTTCTAGAGTTTTCTGGCTGTAGGTGGCTAGTTTAGCCCAATCTTTATTTCCGTATGCTAAAGATGCCTTCATGGCATAAGCTAGAGGTTCATCTGGCTCTTTGGATACTGCTTGTTGCAGATACCGCTCTGCTGCTGGATAATTGCCCTGTTGGAAAATCGCTTTAAAAGCTGCTTCTGTTTGGTCGCCAATTTGATGAGGTTCGCTATTGCGAAACGGATCACCAGCCAGGGAGGGATTTACGCACAGATTAAGTGCGATCGCAGCGCCAAAAGCAGTCTGAGCAAGGGTCGTAAGTCTCGCAGACACTAATAATCGAGGCGAAGAAAACTTTTTAGTCATTTTAACCCTCAGAATAATTGCGGTTGAAATAGTTGTATGTGTTACTTAGAATGTCTCTGCTTCAATCAAAATTTTCTTATATAAAGCTTGACTTTGGTAATTTTTCCGTTTTAGCAGGCTTGTTATAGCGATTGTTTAAGGGTGAGTCTGCCACAATGGAGAAAAAGTAGATGATTCTTGCTGCTAGATTAAGGTGTTAAGGCAGGTAATGTGACAGAAATTTTTCCAGAATTTTCCAGATCCTCTCAATGTAGTTAATCAGTAATTTGCTGACTTTTTGGTAATTTTAACAAATGCTCTATCTCCGAAATATAAATTATCACCCGACAGCGTGCCCAACAGCGATTCTCAAATCGATCAATTTGGAATTAGCACCCCAGCAGCTAGGTCTGATTATTGGCCCGAGTGGTTCGGGTAAAAGTACCTTATTAGAAATTTTGTCGGGATTAGCCGAACCCACTAGCGGCGCACTCTTCTGGCGGGAACAAGAACTTATACCCGAACAGCTACAACAATTGGCTGGGTTGGTGTTTCAGTTTCCAGAACGGCACTTTTGCGGTGGTTCAATTTTAGAAGAATTGCGTTTAGGACATCCTGAGTTAGGGTCAGAACGAGTCAGACAAGCGCTGAGTGAGGTAGGATTAGAGCATTTATCGCTTTCCGCCGCTCCCCATGCTTTGAGTGGTGGTCAGCAACGACGTTTGGCTTTAGCAGTGCAATTAATTCGCCAGCCAAATTTACTGTTATTAGATGAACCCACAGCTGGGTTAGATTGGTCAATGCGTCGGCAACTGGTAAATTTATTAGCGAAACTGAAACAAGATTGGACACTGTTGGTAGTGACACACGATGCTGGGGATTTGTTAGCGATCGCAGATCGTTGCTGGACACTCAACCACGGTGAACTACAATCAGTAGACCCAAAGACACTAGAAGCCAAAGTTAAAGAACCTCTACCGATAGTGTAAGAAAAGAGTAGGGTGACAAGGGGATAAGGAGAATAGCTATGCCCCATGACAAATGACAAATGACATAGACGCTTCTGCGGCTTCCCGCAGGGTACGACAAATGACAAATGACGACAAATTGCCTGAAATGGCAGAAATTTGGCAGCAAACTCTTAATTGGCAACCAACTATCCAACAGCAAGCGCAATTCCAAAGGCTTTATGAGTTAATCCTAGAAGGTAATCGCCAACTAAATTTAACTCGGATCACTGACCCCCAAGAATTTTGGGAAAAACATCTCTGGGATTCTCTGCGAGGAATTGCACCCCTATTATCAGCAAATTTCTCTCCAACTTCCCCTACTCTCATCGATATTGGTACAGGTGCGGGTTTTCCGGGTGTTCCATCAACAATTACTGTACCTAATTGCACAATTACTCTTCTCGATTCAACTCGGAAAAAAATTACTTTTCTCGACAATATATTGACTGAACTTGCCCTTACCAATGCCAAAACTCTTGTTGGTAGGGTTGAAGAAATCGGTCATCATCCCCAGCACCGACAAGCTTACGATATTGCCCTAATCCGTGCTGTTGGGGCGGCCTCTGTCTGTGCAGAATATACGCTACCACTGCTCAAACAGGGAGGTCTAGCCATAATTTATCGCGGTAATTGGACAAAGGAGGAAACAGCTGCTTTGCAAAATGCTGTGAGCCATTTGGGTGGCGTTATTGAATCAATCGAACAATTTACAACACCCCTGAGTCACAGCATTCGGCACTGTGTGTATTTGCGTAAGATAGCCACCACACCGATTGAGTTTCCTCGTGCTGTTGGTGTACCTACTCAAAAACCGCTTTAACTAATTCGTAATTCGTAATTATAAAGCAATACAGTTCAGATAACACCAAAACACTTGTAGAGACGGCGATTTATCGCGTCTCGAAAACCCAAAATTGTTGCCAGTAGTCCTTAACTGAACCCTATTGAATTATAAAGGGTACAAGCGTCCACTGATAGCGCAGTGTAAAGCCTTCTCTACGAGAGGCTACCGCGAACGCTTAGAGCAAGTTCGCGTACTCTTACAGAGAAGCAAGCTACACTTTTAGCGCCTGTCTGCGACACGCTGCGCGAACGTAGAGAGCGTCAGGACTTACGCAAAAATGATGTGAAAGCCTTGATTTTCCGTAGGGGCAATTCATGAATTGCCCCTACATTTCGTAGTTGATGCGTAAGTCCTAAGCGTCTTGTAATTACGAATTACTTTGACAGCAGAGGAAGATCAACTTTTTATTTTTCCTGTCTCTCTCTGTCCCAATGTTTAAGCCAATTTACTTGCTGCTGCAAACCGCTTGTTAATCTCATCCCAATTGACCACATTCCACCAAGCATCTAAATAATCAGCGCGGCGATTCTGGTAATTTAGATAATATGCATGTTCCCATACGTCATTACCCAGGATGGGATATTTGCCTTCACTTAAGGGACTATCTTGGTTAGCTGTAGTTGCTACTTCCAGCTTGCCGCCTTTGTTACGCACTAGCCAAACCCAACCACTACCAAAACGACCAGCACCAGCTTCATTAAACTGTTTTTTGAAAGCTGCAAAAGAGCCAAAATTTTGATTAATCGCGGAGGCTATATTTCCTGTTGGTTCTCCTCCACCTTTTGGCTTCATAATTTCCCAAAACATTGAGTGGTTAACATGACCACCGCCATTATTGCGTACTGCTCTGCGAATATCTTGTGGTACATTGTCAAGTTTTTGCAACAGTTCTTCAACAGTTTTGCCTTTGAGTTCTGGGTGTTTGGCTAACGCTGCATTCAGGTTTTTCACATAAGTTGCATGGTGTTTATCGTGGTGAAATTGCATCGTTTTAGCATCGATGTGTGGTTCCAGTGCTTCGTAGGCGTAAGCTAAGGGTGGTAGTTGGATAGCCCCTGTTGTATTTGGTGTTGTATTTGGTGTTGTGTCAGGAGTTGCAGTGTTTCCCTCTGGAGATTTCTCTGCCAATGCACAAGCATCTAATGTAAAAGCACCCGCACCTGCTGTGAGTAAAAACAAGAAATGGCGTCGATTAATAGTCATATAAGTTTTTGCAGCTAATCCATTAAGTCTCTATTGCAGCTTTTATTTTCTTAGATTCTGGCTACAAAAAATTGGAAATTAGCGATTATTTCTGGTAGTTTAAGAAACTCTTTATAAGATTCTGTCCCCAGTGTTGGGATCAAATACAAATAACTGATTTAAATCAAGTTGTAGAGAAAGGCGATCGCCTGGACGTGGACGCACATCCCCGCCTACTTGAATATTTAACACCACCGCAGAACCAGGTAAGCCAGCACGAATTAAAGTTTCTCTTCCCAGAGGTTCCACCACTTTAACTTCAACTGATAATAGTCCTGTGTTTTGACTACTGTTAGCGGTAGCGGGGCGTTCAGCCCGTTCCGAATCAGTGTTGATTTTTATATGCTCTGGTCGAATTCCCAAATCAAAACTGTGTCCCTGACGCAACCGCAATTTTTCTTTCAAAACTGCTGGAATTGCTAATAACTGTCCACTAACATCAAAACCATTATTTTGATAGATTGCAGGCAAAATATTCATCGGTGGACTCCCTAAAAAACTTGCCACCATCTGATTAGCAGGACTTGCATAAATAGTTTGGGGATCGCCAATTTGTTGAATCCGCCCGCGATTTAGCACGATAATTTTATCAGCCAAAGTCATCGCTTCAACTTGATCGTGGGTGACGTAAACAGTGGTAATGCCTAATTCTTGATGTAACTGTTTCAATTCTGCCCTGGTATCATCACGCAATTGGGCATCTAAATTAGATAAAGGTTCATCAAGTAAAAATACTTGGGGTTCACGAGCGATCGCTCTCCCTAATGCTACTCGTTGTTGCTGTCCCCCGGAAAGTTGTTTGGGTTTCCGATCCAGCAAATGATCTAGAGAAAGCGATCGCGCCACATTCATCACCCGTTCTTGAATGATTTTTCGGTCAACCTTCCGCATTTGCAAGCCAAAGCCGATGTTTTGCGCCACACTCATGTGAGGATAGAGAGCGTAGTTTTGGAACACCATCGCCACATCTCGCTGTCTGGCTGGGATATTATTCACCAAGCGATCGCCAATAAAGAGTTTGCCAGATGTAGCGGTTTCTAAACCTGCGATCGTTCGCAAAATTGTAGACTTCCCACAACCCGATGGCCCGACTAAAACCCAAAACTCGCCATCAGGAATTTCAAAGGTAATATCCTCGATCGCGGTGACGTTATTGAATCTACGCTTAATATCTTCTAGACGAACATTTGCCATGATCTGATTTGATGTTTTCAGTTTGGGATCTGCGGCACTTCCAACTAAGCACTAGGAGGTTTTATCCGCACCCTCCGAGGAACTGTGAGGGTGCTTTACAAGTGTAGAAACTCACAACTCTAATCAGAAATCTTAGAGCCTCATTGACAGCATCGGCATTAGGAAAAACCTCTGCAACATCAGGTTCTAAACGAATTGTTGTCTTACCAAAGCTCTTTCGTTCAGAACCAAATCTTCTGACTTTTAGGCTCTTTAAGTCATACTCTGCTCGCAGATTACAATATGATATTTTTGACTTTTCAGACATCCTTTAAACAAAGTTCAATTACTTCTTTCATATTAACCATCAACTCATCAATTGTTTCTCCCTGACTGTAACAGGCTTTTAGCTGAGGAACTTCCCCGACATAGTAGCCATCTTCATCCCGTTCAATGATGACGTAGAATTCTCGGTTGGTGGAATTGATCATAATTTGTTTGTCCGTAGGCTCAAAATCATTTTTCTGGATTTTTCAACCAAGCTGGGTGAGAAAGTAAAGAAGCAAAAACTCGTACTCCCCGAAGTTGATTAGAAAGGGGTAAGTGACCTTTAGGCGCACTCAAATCCCAAGTAAACTCGTTAGGGTATCGCGTCCAGGTATTACCTGCTTTCCAGCCAATTTTCGGCCAGAAATTCTCCCAATTTTTACCCAAACTTAACCAGATTTCTCGCTGCACTGAAAAACCAAATTTACCTTCGGAGTGGACTAACCAGAGGTTGTTAATGGTTTGCAAGTCAACAGCCGAGGTATTTTCTACCTCAGTAAAGTACAACCATTTTCGTTGTACAGCCGTTGGCCCTGATAGTTCGCACATTTTTTCGATGGTGACGCGATCGGCTGCTTGGAAGTCTTGAACAGCAAGTAGCTGTTGCAAAGAATTGTAGTTAATCCCGCACTCTGATTTTAGAGGTACAATTCCCTCAGGAAAAGAGGAGCGCAGAAACTCTTTGACTTGAGGTGCATCGGAGTTATAAAGGACTTGGTAAGCTTTGCCATCAACCCAAGTCGCTGGGTTCTCACGTCGTTTCAGTAAAAATTCCATCAACACGTCTAATCCGTCATTACCCAACTCAGCTAATTGTGGGATTATCTGTTGTTGGACTTTTTCAGACCCAGCGATTAACGGTTGTCGGAGGGAGTCGATGTCATTAGCAGGGCCTGATAAAATCATTGGGTCTGTCATGCCAATTCTCGTTTTAGCGGTCAGTGAAAGAGCGGTAAGCTATCTGGCTTCTCCAAGGTGAAGCACTGATAGCGAAAAGTAGTTTACTATTTTTAATCGTACAAAATTGCGATCGCTTCACTGAATCCCACACTTAATCCCCAAATAATGTACAAGGGGAATAGGGGGAAAATCTGCGCCTTATGGCTTGGTGAACACAAGACACAGCAAAATATACAAGCCTGCCACATAAGGTTTTTTTGAATAGCAGCGTATCGATTAGGAGTGTGTGAACAATGTACGAAAAGATTACCCCCCCCGCAGCCGGAGCAAAAATCACCTTCAAAAATGGTGAACCAGTAGTACCGGACAATCCAATTATCCCCTTTATTCGCGGCGACGGCACAGGTATAGACATCTGGCCTGCTACCCAAAAAGTCCTCGATGCTGCGGTAGCCAAAGCATATAAGGGTCAGCGTCAAATTAGTTGGTTCAAGGTTTACGCTGGAGACGAAGCTTGTGATTTATACGGGACTTATCAGTATTTACCTCAGGATACTCTAACAGCAATTGAAGAATATGGTGTAGCTATTAAAGGGCCTTTGACTACTCCCATTGGGGGTGGGATTCGTTCTTTAAATGTAGCGCTGCGACAAATTTTTGACTTGTATGCCTGCGTGCGTCCTTGCCGTTACTATGCAGGTACGCCCTCACCCCACAAAAATCCCGAAAAGCTTGATGTAATTGTTTATCGGGAGAATACAGAAGATATTTATTTAGGCATTGAGTGGCGACAAGGTAGCGAAATCGGCGATCGCTTAATTAAGATTCTTAACGAAGAACTAATCCCCGCCACCCCAGAACATGGGAAAAAACGCATTCCTCTTGATTCTGGTATTGGCATCAAACCCATCAGCAAAACTGGTTCTCAGCGTCTAGTCAGACGTGCCATCAAACACGCCTTACTATTGCCCAAAAACAAGCAACAAGTGACTTTGGTGCATAAGGGCAACATCATGAAGTACACCGAAGGCGCTTTCCGCGACTGGGGTTATGAACTAGCAACTAGTGAATTCCGCCAAGAAACTGTCACTGAACAGGAATCTTGGATTTTGAGTAACAAGGAAAAAAATCCGAATATTTCCTTGGAAGAAAACGCCCGCCAGATTGAGCCTGGGTTTGATAATCTTACTCCAGACAAGAAAGCGCAAGTTGTCAAGGAAGTTGAAACTGTTCTTAACACAATTTGGGCAACCCACGGCGATGGTAAATGGAAAGAGAAGGTTTTGGTGAATGACCGGATTGCTGACAGTATTTTTCAACAAATCCAAACCAGACCGGATGAGTATTCGATTTTGGCGACAATGAACTTGAACGGCGATTATTTGTCTGATGCCGCCGCCGCCATTGTTGGTGGATTGGGAATGGGGCCAGGGGCAAATATTGGTGATTCTAGTGCCATATTTGAAGCTACCCACGGCACTGCACCCAAACACGCCGGCTTAGATCGGATTAATCCAGGTTCAGTGATTTTGTCTGGTGTGATGATGCTGGAATTTATGGGTTGGCAAGAAGCCGCAGACCTAATTAAGAAAGGTTTAAGCGATGCGATCGCAAATAGTCAAGTCACCTACGATTTAGCCCGGTTGCTAGAACCACCAGTTGAACCCTTAAAATGTTCTGAATTTGCCGAGGCAATTATTCAGCATTTTGGTTAATTGTCATTAGTCATTGGTCATTGGGACTAATAACTTCGATATAGCAGTTCTCGTTTCTGTGAGTTGCACCCGTAGGGGCACGGCATGCCGTGCCCCTAAACCAAGCGATATAATATAAGTAAGCCCGTGCTATTCAGCTAGTGTGAAGCGTTTAGCCTGAGCAATACTTATAAATTCTCCTCTCAAGCTAAATGCTATGGCACCTGCCCATCGGAGGCGATCGCACTTATATTCTAAGATGTGTCAGAAATTGGTATGCTAAAGGCCAAGACTCGCTATGAAAGCAAACAATGCCTGCGCCTACTATCAACCCCACCATCACTGCCTTTCCCTTGACAGCTGTAGTCGGTCAAGAAGCAATTAAATTAGCCTTGCTGTTAGCAGCCGTTGATCCTGGTTTGGGAGGAGTAGCGATCGCAGGTCGTCGCGGTACAGCAAAATCTGTAATGGCTCGTGCTATCCACGCTCTCCTACCGCCCATTGAAGTTGTCAAAGGTTCAATCAGTAATTGCGACCCCAACCACCCAGAAGAATGGGACGATCAACTTTTGGCGGAGTACGGAGACAAAGACATTCAAGATGTGCCCGTCGAAATTATTCCCGCACCTTTTTTACAAATTCCTCTAGGTATCACCGAAGACCGACTCCTCGGTTCTGTGGATGTTGAAAAGTCGGTAAAACAAGGTGATACTATTTTTCAGCCTGGATTACTTGCTACAGCAAACCGGGGTGTACTCTACGTAGATGAAATTAATCTATTAGATGACCAAATATCAAATCAGCTTTTAACAGTATTATCTGACGGACGCAACCAGATTGAACGGGAAGGGATTAGTTTTCAGCATCCGTGCAAATCCCTATTTATTGCCACCTACAACCCAGAAGAAGGCGGATTACGAGAGCATTTATTAGATAGAATTGCGATCGCACTTTCTGCTGACGGTGTCCTCGGCTTAGATCAAAGAGTAGAAGCAGTAGAGCAAGCGATCGCTTATTCTAAATCTCCCCAAAACTTCCTCCAACAGTACAGCGAAGACTTAGACTCCCTCAAAACCCAAATCATCTTGGCACGGGAATGGTTAAAAGAAGTAATCATCACCCATGAACAAATTGCCTACTTAGTGGATGAAGCCATTCGCGGAGGAGTTCAGGGACATCGGGCCGAGTTATTCGCCACGCGGGTTGCCAAAGCTGCTGCGGCTTTGGAGGGACGAACAACAGTTAATGCTGAAGATTTGCGCCGTGCTGTGGAACTGGTGATTGTACCACGTGCCACAATTGTCCAGACACCACCACCAGAACAATCACCACCACCGCCTCCACCCCCACCGCAACAGAATCAAGAAGAACCCCAGGACGAATCAGAAGAGGAAGAACAAGAAGAACAGGAAGAAAAGGAAGAAAATCAAGAGCAAGAACCCCCCAGCATCCCGGAAGAATTCATTTTTGATCCAGAAGGGGTAATTCTTGATGACAACGTGCTGTATTTTACTCAAATGGCGAAGCGGCAAGGTAAATCTGGTAGTCGCAGTGTCATCTTTTCCGATGACAGGGGACGTTACATTAAGCCGATGTTGCCCAAGGGAAAAGCGCGACGCATTGCAGTAGATGCCACCTTAAGAGCTGCGGCTCCTTATCAAAAAGCGCGCAGACAAAGACAACCAGATAGAAAAGTTATTGTAGAACAACCTGATATTCGCTCGAAACGCCTGGTACGCAAAGCCGGGGCGTTGGTAGTATTTGTGGTAGATGCTTCTGGCTCAATGGCCCTGAATCGAATGCAATCGGCTAAAGGTGCGGTGATGCAACTGTTAACAGAAGCTTATCAAAACCGCGATCAAATAGCATTAATTCCCTTCCGGGGAGAACAGGCGGAAGTGTTATTGCCTCCAACACGTTCTATTGCTTTGGCGCGTAACCGTTTGGAAAGGTTGCCCTGTGGTGGAGGTTCGCCCCTAGCGCATGGTTTAACTCAAGCTGTGCGCGTTGGCTTAAATGCCCAGATGAGTGGAGATATTGGGCAAGTTGTCCTTGTAGCAATCACCGATGGGCGGGGTAATATTCCCTTAGCGCGTTCTTTAGGTGAACCGATGGAACCAGGAGAAAAGCCAGATATCAAAGGAGAATTATTAGAAATTGCTGCCAGAATTCGTGCTTTGGGGATGCAACTATTAGTAATTGATACGGAAAGTAAATTTGTATCTACTGGCTTTGCTAAAGAATTATCACAAACAGCAGGCGGTAAATATTATCATTTGCCGAAAGCGACAGATCAAGCTATTGCTGCTATGACCAAAGGTGCGATCGCTGATTTAAAATCTCGATAACTAGTCATTTGTCATTTGTCATTTGTCAGTTGCTTTTCTACTAACCACTGACCATTGACTAATGACTACGATCCAGTCGGCATTACCTGTGGTTGCAAATAGCAAATTAAATCTTGAATTCCCTTTTGCAGATAGCGTGTTACTGTCATTGGACTAGTGCCAATATTCTTCGCAGCATCCTTGCGAGAAAGTTCCTTCAAAAACACCATTTCAACTGCCATGCGGGGCTTTTCTTCCAACATATTGATTGCGCCTTGGAGTTGTTGGCGTTCTTCTTCTTGTTGCAAAAGAACATGAGAACGAGGACAAGGAAGTGCTTCACCCAAAGTTATTTGGCAATCGACATAGTTCACTGCGGTCGCATCTAAACTCAAAGGCATCCGGTTTTGAGCAGCTAACTTAGTTTCTTGCCATTCTTGTAGAGATACCCGAAGTTGCTTGGCAATTTCAGCATCCTTGGGCGGACGACCTAAAGACATTGACAAGTCCTTGCGAACCTTTTGTCCTTCATTGTACAGTTCTTGCCAACGACGGGGAATTTTTAATAGAGTACTGCGATCGCGCAAAAAGTGCAGCATCTCACCGCGAATATATGGCACTGCAAAGGAACTAAAAGCATATCCTTGACTGGGGTCGAAGCGCTCAATTGCCCTAATCAAACCAAAATAACCGATTTGTTCTAAATCTTCATAAGGTTCATTACATTGATGGCTGAATTTATGAGCCATCTTCCGCACTAAGCCAGTATGTAACTGTACAAGTTTATTACGAAGTTTAATAGAAGGATTCTGGTGGTACAAGTGTAATAATTCTATACCATCAGTTCGTAAAGAGGACTCACTTGTTGCCATATACATTCCTTTGTTGTAACTCCTATTCCTGAGATAATGGAGTTGCGTATATTTTCTTCTAAGCTGTTATTATTTTGCTTAGTCAGGGAAGAATAAGCCATCGTCGTTTCACTGAACTTATGAGGGGTCTAACTCCATAATTCAGTATTTGTACGCATGATTTTGCTAACCTCTCTGTTGCAGGTTATTTTTGTTTTTCACATAACTCTTGAATGGCACATAATCTTTAGCTTTTGCAACAAAAACTAGCTATTTATGCTGAACAATGCATAACTGACCGAATAGCCATCTGTCATAGTGAGAGCAACGTGAATTGGTACTGAATTAATTGCAAAAGAAACTGGGCAACTTTATCTTTTAGTACGCACCGTCATTAATAAAGGTCGAAAATCCAAATTGAAAGTTGGGTTGAAGAACAAAACCCAAGCTACAGAAAACAGAATTCTGACCTATTATTATGGGGATTTGTACTTAGTTATATAAATCCTTGGCTGTTAACCGCAAAGATTGGTAAGAATAGGAATAAGCAGAACGTTTTCCTAAAAAACAGTTTTCAATATGAGCAATACCAGTAATTTTCGTGAAGCTATCCGTGAGGCTAAATCTCGCGCTCTCGTTGGCCCAAACGTGATTGCCAACGCCCTCCCCTACGTCGGCGGTGGATTAGTGCTAACGGCATTAGGAACCTACGGCGGTTTAGGAGTTATCCGTACTAACCCCGAAATATTCTTTCCCACCTTCATTGGTGCAGTGATTTTGGAGTTAATTTTGTTCTTTGTTGCCCAAAATGTTGCCCAAAAAGGTAACAAGGGTCTTGCGTTACCCCTGTTGGCAACCTACAGCCTCTTGTCTGGATATACCCTCAGTGGCTTGATATTTGTCGCTTTGAGATCCCAAGGTGTTGGCATTCAAGGCATTGGTTTAGCTGCCCTTGGTTGTGGTGTCACCTTTATTTTCGCCCGTCAAATTGGTTCAAATCTCTCTGAACAAGATGGGATGGCTTTGACGAAAACCATCAATCTTGGTGTTATCGCTTTGGTGGTTGTGTGCCTCGCCCAATTTGGGTTTGCCATGTTTGGTGTTTACACGCCAAATTGGTTAGAAATCGCCATCTCAGGTTTAGGAGTATTTCTGTTTGTTGGAGTTTCTGTTGTCGATTTCTACATCTTGCCCCGCACTTACAGCGATGACCAATATCTGCCTGCTGCTTTGTCGATGTACTTAACTTACATCAACTTGTTTGTCTTTATCTTGCGGTTGCTAATTGCCATCAATGGCCGCGATTAATTACCTGTAGACACTAACAAAAGTAAAGTTTTATAAAGTAAAACCCGTGGTTAAATTTTTCGCAACCACGGGTTTTTCATCGTTTTAATAGTAGAAATAGTAAAATATGTAGATATAATTTTTACAAAGCTAAATGAGGTACATCAAAA
>NNBV01003195.1_pt1 | contig 16516 bp, 8 predicted proteins | sample 1173771 | NCBI WGS metagenome assembly NNBV01 (sample SAMN07173938, study PRJNA388173) | plant metagenome | isolation source: symbiotic tissue sample KVS11 | place: Norway: Troms, Kvaloya island | reverse complement strand
GGCCGAAAGAGCGGTCATCTTTTATCCTTTCGGAGCAGGATTAGACAAAGACCACACCATCGAACAAGGCACTCACATGAAGGCTCCCTGGAATGATGTTTTCATCTACAAAGTGAATGAAATGTCAACCGATGAGAACATGGATATTCTTGATAAAAACGGGCTTTCCATCCATATCGATGTTTCGGTACGTTACTTCCCGGCTCCCGACAAAATCGGTTACATTCATGAAAAGTTTACCCGCGACTATGTGAATGTCCTGGTGATTCCCGAAGTACGTTCTACCGTGCGCCAGGTAATGGGTCGCTATACAGCCGAAGAAATTTACTCCACCAAAAGAGCGGAAGTGGAAACCGCTATCCGCAATGAAAGTGAGAAGATTTTATCAGCCAACAATGTAAATGCTACCGCAGTTCTTATTCGCTCCATTGTGTTGCCCGAACAGATTAAGGGTGCTATCGAGAACAAATTACAGCAGGAACAGGAAGCGCTGGCCTACCAGTTTCGCCTGGATAAGGAAAAGAGTGAGGCGGAGCGTAAACGTATTGCCGCAGAAGGTGAATCGCGCGCCAATAACATCATCAACAATAGTTTATCTGATAAGTTGTTGAAAATGAGAGGTATTGAAGCTACATTAGAGTTAGCTAAGTCTCCCAACAGCAAAATCATCGTTGTTGGCTCAGGCAAAGATGGCTTACCGATGATTCTGGGAAATAATTAATTCATATCAAATCATTTTTATCTGATTGACCTGCGGAGTATTTTAGGGCAAATTAATTGAACGATACATGGCTAAGACTGCACAACTGATCATTGACGGGAAGACATATGAGTTCCCGATCACTGAAGGAACAGAGAACGAAAAGGGAATTGATATTAGTGAATTGCTGGAAAAAACGGGAGCCGTTACACTTGATTTAGGTTACAAAAACACTGGCGCGACAAAGAGTGCAATCACTTTTCTGGATGGCGACAAAGGAATATTAAGATACAGAGGATACTCAATTGAAGACCTGGCTGAAAAGTCAAGTTTCCTTGAAGTAGCTTATCTATTGATTTTTGGTGAGCTGCCTGCTACCAATCAATTAGGCAAATTCACCAACGACATAAAAACACATACGCTTGTTCACGAAGACATTAAAAAGATACTAGATGGGTTTCCATCTACTTCACATCCGATGGGTGTATTGGCTTCGTTGTTCTGTGCACAAACAGCTTTCTATCCGGAGTCACTTGATCCGAACCGTTCTACTGAAGGCGTTTACCTGAGCATTGTACGCTCGCTGGCAAAGATGCCTACGTTTGCTGCCTGGGCATACAAAAATGCTGTCGGCCACCCGGTTAACTATCCTGACAACTCACTGGATTATTGCTCCCGCTTCCTGAAGATGATGTATGCATTGCCTGCTGAAGATTACGAAGTGGATCCAGTTGTAGCAAGCGCATTAGATAAGCTTTTGATTCTTCATGCCGATCACGAACAAAACTGCTCTACTTCTACGGTTCGTATTGTGGGTTCTTCAAAAGCGAGCATCTACTCTTCGATATCTGCAGGTATCAACGCCCTGTGGGGACCATTACACGGAGGTGCAAACCAGGAAGTAATTGTGATGCTGGAGAACATCAAGAATGACGGTGGAGATACAGAGAAATGGATCAACAAGGCAAAAGATAAAAACAGTGGCTTCCGCCTGATGGGCTTTGGTCACCGTGTTTACAAAAACTTCGATCCGCGTGCCAAGATCATCAAGAAAGCAGCTGACGATGTGTTGAAGAAGCTGGGTGTTAACGATCCTGTTTTGGAAATTGCACAAAAGCTGGAAGAAGCGGCATTGAAAGATCCGTATTTCATCGAGAGAAAATTATATCCAAACGTAGACTTCTACTCGGGCATCATCTATCGTGCATTAGGTATACCGGTAGACATGTTCACCGTCATGTTTGCAATGGGCCGCCTTCCGGGATGGATCGCTCAGTGGAAAGAATTACGTGAGAACAAAGAACCTATCGGTCGTCCTCGTCAGATTTATACAGGGCCAACATTACGTCCTTATGTAAGCATTGATCAACGCAAATAATCAAAACGAACTTTCTATATTTAAGGCTGGCTTTCTAAACCAGCCTTTTTTATTTATGCCATTAGCTGACGATTTTCAAAATGCAGTAAGCGCTTCACAACAGCTTACCAAGCGTCCTTCCAATGAAGAACTTCTTGACTTGTATGCGCTTTTCAAACAAGCAAGCGAAGGTGATGTAACTGGCGATCGCCCGGGAGGATTTGATTTTAAAGCCATAGCAAAATTCGATGCATGGGCCGATAAGAAGGGATTATCCAAAGATCAGGCAATGCAGAATTATGTGACTTTAGTGGATAAGCTGAAACAACTTTACTCCTAAGATAATCACTATCGTTTGAATCTTTTCTATCAACCGGATCTGCCAGCTGGCGCTCTTCACCTGGATGAAGATGAATCGCGACATGCTATAAAAGTATTGCGCTTAGAGGCAGGTGATCTTCTAGATGTAACCGATGGAAAGGGGATTCTCTATAAATGCCGTATTACCAAAGCGGATTCAAAAAAATGCGGTTTTGATATTATCGAGAAGATTATTCAGAACAAAAGAAGTTACTCCATCCATATCGCGATAGCACCCACCAAAAATGCAGATCGTATTGAGTGGTTTGTTGAGAAAGCAGTAGAACTTGGAGTTGATCAAATCAGCTTTGTGCTCTGTCAAAAATCAGAACGCAAAAACATTAATATCGAACGTGTTCAGAAGGTCGCAATCAGTGCAATGAAGCAATCTCAGCAGAGTGCATTACCGATTCTCTCTCCTCTCCTTCCTTTCAAGCAAATAGTTAGCGATAACGCTGATCAGAAATTTATCGCTTATGTAGACCAGGAGAATTCTGATCATTTGAAAGACAACGTCACGAAAGGAAAAAATTACCTTATTCTCGTCGGTCCGGAAGGCGATTTTTCCAATGAAGAATTAGCACTCGCTTTTCAAAACGGTTTTATAAAAATAAGCCTTGGTCCTAACCGGCTAAGAACAGAAACGGCAGGCCTTGCGGCCTGCCATATTCTTAATCTTGTCAATCAGTAATTTTATTCCTGTATTATAACACGCTGGGTGGCTCTGCCCTTTCCTTGTATTACTTCCAGCACGTACATTCCATTTTTTAATGTCTCTGTCTTGATCTGAACTTCTTCTCCAATCTGCTCGGTGCTTATTTCTGCTTTGTAAACAATTCGTCCTGTCAGGTCAAATAATCTCACGATCATGGCATCCTTCTGCCCGCTGTTTACTTTGAAGTTGATGTTAGTGTATCGGGTCGGGTTAGGGAATACTCTTAGCCCTAACTGAGGTGCTCCCGTGTACTCCAGAACAATTGTTTTGCTGAATGAAAATTTGCCATCAAAATCTACTTGTCTCAATCGGTAATAATTTTTTCCGTATTGAAGTGAAGCATCTTCGTACATGTAATCAACCGCACTTTCTGTTGTTCCATTACCATTCACTTTACCTATCACCTCAAATTCACCACCATCAAACGAACGTTGTATTTCGAAGTAATCATTGTTCAATTCTGATTCTGTTTTCCAATATAAGTAACCCTCATCTCCTACTACTTCACCTTTAAACCAGGCAAGGGAGATTGGAAGAGGATTGGCAATTTCCGTTGAACCTAATGTTACAATATTCTCACTGAATGAGAGATTTGCTGTTGATACAAAAGTACCTCTGGCTTGTGTATGTGAAGCTCCTGGCTGAAAATTAGTTCCTCCATTATTAGTCCAGTTCACTCCATTCCAACTCATCACTTTTAAAGCCTCGCGTTGAGCAAGGTTAGCAGATACATCACTTTCAATTCCCCAGCTTAAACCAACTTTAGCAGTTCTTCCATTAGATGTAGCACTGCCGTCTGAAACCCTCCAATATTCACCATTGGCAATTCTCAAGACAAGTGGATCTGCTGAGAGAAAATTATTAACCGGATTGTTTCTTGGAGCAGGTGCCGCAGCTACAGCTCCTGTTGCCGAACCTTGTATATATTCCATATCCCATGTAACCGTACCTGTTTGTGCCAATCCGTTAACTGATGCGCTTCTCCAAACTGATGCCTTACCAATTGGAAATGTAAAACTCTGTCCATTATTAAGAACCTTATAAAGTTTACCATTCACAAAAGAAGTACTCTTTCCTTCAACGGGATTCGATACGGCTCCCAGCTCTAATAAGAACGTGTTTGATCCGGGGGTTATCAGACCCGAGGTCAACAAAAGTTCGCTGACTACCGTGGTATTTCCCAAAACGGTTAGTCCGTTGGAATTATTGATTTCAAGACGGTTAAACCCTCTTGTGCCTGTATAGTTTCCTGTTAAGGTCTGAGTACTTGATCCTCCAAAAGTAAATCGTTGTCCTGTAGACCCTCCTGTTCCGGTAGAAATAGTAGCTACTGCCGCAACATCCATATTTCCATTTACCTGGATGATATTTGTTGATCCTGATCCAGGGTTAAGTGTTCCTCCGCTAATAGTAAGATCACGCCCAATTGTTTTCAATCCACCGTTTCCTGAAAAATAAGTGCCTGCTGTCTGAACAAAATCACGCGTAACGGAAAGTGTTCCCGCAAAATTATAAAAGCCCACTGCATTCATGAGAACATCATTTTGCACAGTAATTGACCTGTTATTAGGATTACCGAATGAACCGCCATTCAACGTAAAGTTATTACAAATGGTGATATCATTGTTTGCAAGTGTTTTAGGGCCAGTGCCTTCCAATGTTAATCTTCTAAGAAAACTTATGCTTCCTAATATTTCATAGCTTCCGGTTCCACCATAAATCAAGCCTCCACCTGAGCAGGAAAAGAAATCATCATACACTGCCGCGGGTAGTACTGCACTTCCTGTATTACTATCAATGCGTAAATCACCCGTTCCGGTTACTGTTCCTAATCGGTGACCCACCGAGCCTGTTGGAATCGTAATTCTTGCCCCTGCGCTTATCTGAGTTTCATATAAGTTCAATGAACCACTGGCTACATCAAAAGTAAGGTTATGACCTGATTGAACGATCACTGTAGCTCCTCGGGGAGCACCACCACCAGGAACAACTGGTGTATAGATAGCAGCATTTGCATTCCCTGACATGGTAGTGGTATAAACAGGAACATTATCAGGAATTGCTACATCAACACCGGCGAAATACTCAGCTGAGATACCACTATCCGTGACACCATTAAAAACGAATGTAATTACATTGAGTGTTTCATCTACATCCGATGTCGTAAATTTATTAATCAGTTTAGAAGGATTATTATCAGTAAGAATCCTGGCAGCAATATAATCCGCTTCTGTATAAGGAGCCGTAAAAGAAACCAAAGACTGTACATAAGAGAGCGTCATCGCTGACTTAAATGTGTTTGAAACATTATCAGCGTTGATGATCCAATGATACTGCAATACATTGTTCAGGTCATTAAATGCTGCAGGCGAGGGCAACTCGGTTGCAGGCAAATTATCATCCACCACACTTGGGTGCCTTTCATTTGCCGGGCGAACCGTAATAACAGGAGTTGATCCACCTGACATGACAGAGCCTGTCGTGTTTCCTGCTGTACTGAAATTAAAAATTACAGGAGTGTAAGCAAGTTGTCCCACAGGGAAAGTAAAGTCTGTAGTGTAATTCAATGGAAATTGCTTCCTCACTCCTTTGTCTGTAAATGAACTATTCGTCTGAATCATGTTAGAAACAGAGAATGGAGACACAGGGGTTATCGTTGCTGCGGTTTGAAGGAACAACAAGCCGCCACCAATATCAAATACGCCTTGCTGAAGTCGAAGTCCGGTAGTTATATCGAAATTGTATCCGTTACCATCAGGAATGATAACTCCAAATGCATTATTTATGGATACAATCCCCAATGTACTTGTCCCTAGGGCAGACCTTCTTAACTGTTGCTGCGCTGATCCCCCAAAAATTAATCCTGATCCACTTGTGCTGGAGATCGTACCATCCAAAAGAGCATGACGTCTAAGGTTAATAGCGAAAGAAGAAGTCGATATGCTACCTGCCAATATTTTCAAATCCTGATTGATGGTTATATCCTTGGTTATAGTGAGTACTCCTCCCCCGGTCTTTACAAAATCATAGAAGTTCAATAATGGAGTGAGCCCAGAAATGGCAGCAGCACTTGTATTGGTGAAAGTCGTTACGTTCGAGGTTGGCACATAAGAACCGTCCACAGTAAAATTCCCACCTATTGTGAGGTTCTGATTATTTGCATTTAAAGTAGTTGAACTGCTTACTATTAAATTACCATTGACCGTAAGCGGAGTAATGTAAATTTTAATTACTGGATTGTTCGATCCTGCGATAGTCAGGTTATTCAATATGGCAGTGGACTGAATACCTATATTTTGAGAATTTGCTCCTGATGGCGTGGACGCATTCCCTATTGTAATTGTTGAGTTGCTAGTGATTAAAGAGGATGACGGTTCGAGCCACAGAGAGGGAATCGAACTGCTATTAATGCCTTGAACTACCGTAAAGCTTCCGCCCGAATGATTAAATTGACTTCCCGGATTTAAAACCTCAAATACTCCTCTGTTTGTAAGAGGTGCTCCCCTGCTTCCTACTACCACAGTACCCGCTGATTGGGTATATTTTAGTGATCCAGTCGCGTTTGAAGGGCTACGTCTGACCTGACCTCCAATGGTAAGATTACCACCAGTCACTTCAATTGCTGAATTGCCTGAATTAGAATATTCTATATAATTAGGAAATCCAACTCCGGAATCAATAGTAGCCGTACCTCCACTTATTCTCAGCAATCCATCCAATACAATATTGGCATTGACATTGGTAAGTGTTGTACTCACTGCACCCGAACGTATTTCCAAACCTGCAGTACTTGGAATATTAAAATCGCCTCCACCTGAAGTAAGCACGACTGATACCGAAGCATTGTTAATAATAAACAATCCGTTTTGTAACAGTAATGATTTTGTTACTAGATTGGTAGGCCCATTAATTGTAAAATTAGAATTAAAGGCTGCTGTTGTTGAAACAGAAGTTCCCTTATCTACAGTTACCGAATAAAATTGTGGTGTATCTCCAGAGGTATTTGTTAGTACCATCGAATTAGCACCGAATAGATTCAGGTGAATCCGATCATTAGTTGAGCTGGATCCTGCCTTAAATCCATTACCATTGGTTGTATTCTGCCGGAAATTGCCATAGAGATTAAATGTATGCGTGATGGGAGTAGCACCTGGACTCCCTACACTAATCAGCGCAGCATATCCATTCCCCAACAATAGATCACCAAAAACAGTCACTGTTCTTGGAGTACCTGTGTTAGAGAACCGAAGTTCACTACCGCCGCCACTATCATTACCGTTTGCATTAGACCTAAAAAAACGAAGTCTTCTGTTTACTGTGATATCGCCAGTAGCCCCTGTGTTCAGAACAAGGTTAATATTGCCAAGCAATTCAAGATCGCCATTCACTGTAATGTTATTAGGAATGGTCGAACTTTTATCCTGATTACCCCAACCATCTGTCGCCATCATTAAATTGGGATATGCGGCTGGAGTGTTAACATAGTTCGCATTGCCCAATGTACTTTCGTAAACTACATACGATGAGTCCTGAAGATTAAAAGCTCCTAAATCAACATTCGCAAAAGACGGATCCGAAAGGTTCCCTCCAGTACTTCGGATCCAAAACATTCCCTCTCCTGAAACTTTACCCTGAAGCAATTGTCCTTGTGTACCCAAATTATTAATACAAACAGTGGGTCTGAATTGAAAATTATAGGCGTACACCCTTGCAGTAGGATTATTCGAGACATCCAACATTCTATTGAACCGAAGTTCTGCCACTGCTTCATCCGCATTATTTATAGCAATGCCATGAGGTCTTCCATTATTGCCAGCCGGATCTCCGAAAGGAACCCAACCTACTACAGCAATATCTCCGGCATGAGGATAATCTCCGGCAGCAGTTTGTCTGCTATCATGAACGCCATAAGCTCCATTAGTTCCAAAAGTCCAATAATTTCCATTTCTCCAATCGCGCTGTGCTGCGTCTCCAAATCCATAGCTATAAAACACCCTAGGAGTTCCTGTAAATCGTGTTGTGCCTCCAGCCGTGTAATTGGCATCTTCTAAAACAAATCCTGCACCAGCACCATTAAAGGTGATCACGTTGGTTGCATCATTTACTTTGTTCACATCATTTTCAAATGAACGAGTAAAAGGTGAGGTGTCCAGCACTTTCCCTGGCACATAAGCGGCTTCAGATCCTCCAACATCAACGGTTTCATAAGTAAATAGGTAAGACACTGTCGGTCTTGCGGTAAAATTAGAAGCCCCTGCTCTCCAGTAATAAGCCAGGATGTTTGCTCCCCCAGATAGATTAGTGGTTTGCAAAACACCATTAACCGGACTAATCTTAATGAGACCATCGTCACTAAATGAAGAAAAGGTTGCTGTAACCGGAGTGTACTTACCCGCTACTCCTAATGGATAGAACAAAGTTTCATTCGCATCCAAATACAGCTCCAGTCCTCCATCAGACGCATTCGCAGAAGTCTGTATCATTTTAGATACACTGAATGGTGCGCCTGCCAGAACTGCTGCTGCTCCATTCAATGTTAGTTTAAAGGTGCCTATGTTGAATATCCCCGAGGTCATAGTAAGAGTACGGAGTAGGGTAAGGTTACCTGTACCTAAAGTAATTACGGGAGTCGGATCAGTATTATTAAATTGCAAATTATGAATGGATGCGGAGGAGGAATTTAATGTCTGATCAACAGTACCATCCAACAATAAACTGCCTGTACTTGTACTTTTACCAACTACAATACCATTTCCCAGTATGACAGTACCTCTTGCCGAAGCAGCAAAAGTGGAGTAATCAAATACTCCTTTGTTTATAGTAAACGTACCATTCACTCTGAGTGCAATAGCGTTTCCTGTACCGATTACCACTTCATCAGTAACATTGGTTTTATCAATTACCAGGTTATTAAAAGATTGGGTAGCTGCCGTATTTCCAAAAACAAGTGAACTCACTCCATCACCATTAATTGTAGTGGTATTGGTTCCAAACAAATAAGCTCCTCCATTTTGGATTTCGAAATTACCGCTTACCGTAACATTCGCATTATTCGTAGTGAAGCTTGCATTATTCTCAATAGTAAAGTCATTGAATACAACCAATGGTTGGATAGCTAAACTAGGTTCAGCCGCTCCTCCACCTGTACCTGATGTTGTACCTAATAATTGAAAGGCTCTTGCCCCTCCGGTAGCCCTCATAACCACATTCCAGAATGAGGCTCTGGAGTTTACCCTATAAGTAACCCCCAAATCAGCCTCCATGACTACTGTTCCACCAGTAACATTTACGTTAGCTGGAGCAGAATTAATAAATATTACTCCTCTTAAATTACTTGTCCCCAGATTGCTTGCACTTTGAATTGTTAAAGTGCCTCCGCTCATATTAAATACATTTCCCGTATAGGTGAGACTAAAAACAGCATAATCATCAGAAACGGTATTACCTGTTAATGTTACATCACCTCCTGATTGAATATAGCTACCCACTGCGCTCACTCCCGCTATAGAAGTTCTGATTTGATTGACTGTAACCGTACCTCCTTCAACCCAGATTATTCCACTTTCACGTATTGTGATACCACTGCTTATCGGAGCTGATAATACTCCTGAAGAAACTCTCAAGGTTCCATAAGGGACAATTGCAGTTCCTGATGGTTTAGTTACTGAACCTCCGTTTACCCAAATCTGAGCACCCTCATAAATAGAATAGTTGCTAACAACATTTAAAGAAGGTATATTGACATTCAGCCCTATTTCTACGGTACCTATATTCAAACCTAATGCATTAAGATTGGTTCCATTTCCATTGGCAGTAGCATTTGCTTCATTGATATCATAGTTTGCCCTGCCAAATAGATTAAAATTAGCAGCTGATGATGCCGAAATACTGGCTTTGTAGGTATCATCTATCCCCTTACTTATTTCAATCCGATAAAAACGCGTGATTCCATTACACTGAATCTGCTGATCACGCGATGCGCTCAAAATATTTACATCAACAATTCCATCTGTTGCTTCTGCACCTGATGGATTCGCTGCAGTTCTTTGGGTGAAATAAGCTGTCCCACCATCATTTATGAAATCACCGTATAGGTTAAATTCATGGCGTGAATTAGTATTGCCAACAGTAATGCCTCCTGACGAAGCCACAGTGACATTACCGTTTACAGTAAGCGTTCTGTTTGTAATAGCGACATCATTATTAAACTTCAATATTCCGCTCGCTATCGTCAGGTAACCATTAAGAACATAATCGTTCTCTAATGTTGCTACACTGGAGCTACTTGATAAATTAATCTCAACATTCCTGAAAGTACGAGCTGCGTTTAACGAAATTCCCGTTCCGTTTATTTCTAATGTCCCTCCAATTACCGTATTAGCAAAATCGGAAGCGTTGCCTAAAGGAAAATTATCAATAGCTCCTGCAATCTTAATCCGGCCACTACCCGATATTTTCACAAAATTGTGCCCTGTTGAAGACAATAAATCTAATGTACCAACTACATTTACGCTATTCACCTGAACACTATTAATATTCATGGTAATCGTTCTTCCTGATGTTATCTCAACATTATCTGTAGCCGATGGTATTTCATTGGATGGATTAACAAACAAAGGAAATATACCACCATCCAAAGTCCAGACGGTAGGATCATTCCAATTGCCTGATTGATAACTGTACCAGGTACGATTGCTTACTCCATTAACAGGACTGGCGGTTGAATTTAATGTTCCTAATGTATAAACACCATCAGATAAATTTGAATCGGCAACCCGGAAAACAATCTGATCTCCTACGAGTGTTTTATCTGAACTGGCAATAGCCGATACAACATCGTAATTATTAGTACCGGTATTGAGCTTCAGTAAAACATAATTATTTTTATTCTGAGGGAACTGTCCCGCGATACCCTCACTAAAATCAAATGCTATGTTTACATCGATACCTGATGCTGGTGTCCGATCAATAAACCAAGTGCGGGCCCAGCGCTGTACCACGCCACCCGTACCCAGATTAGAGGTTGACGGCACATTATTTACACCATCATGGGCAGCCAATACAAATTCACCATTTGCATCAAGAGTTCCTCCGGAAGGAGATAAAATGAACCCTTGTGAGTTGGCTAATGAATGGGATGTTCCCCCGTTGAATCCAATCCCTGCCAGGTCAAAATCATGATTGCCGTTTCCCGGTGTATCTCCCGCATAGAAATCGGTTGAAGGCAAAGTAAGACCGTACTTTGCTCCTAAATAATTCTCTATAATCTGACGTTGTGCAGTATTGAGAGTTCCCTTAAACAGGATCACTTCTGCAATCTGACCTTCAAAATTCTCACTTGACGCCTGGCCATCTAAACTACCTATAAAAAGATTTGCCGTACCATTGGGAATAACAGACGGACCGGTTACTGATTGTAAAGATGCTCCGTCAAGCAATCCATCTATATTAGTTCCATTGACGACCAATGACAATATATCTACTGTGTTCAGCGCAATGGTGTTGACTGACGATAACGTATAGGTTACTCCTGCCGAGGTGACCCCCTGATACCGGGGGGTATTGGAAATCTGAATTCCATAAGATAAGTTGGTTGACGCAGCTGTTCGTTTTGAAACGATACCGGCGGTAGCAGGAGGAGTAGTGGGCCTAACTACAGTTATGATTGAAAAATTGGAAGAGTTATCTAAGTTATCATTATCCGGTACCTGTAAAAAATAGTTTTGCCCACCAGCACCCGTAACTGGAAAACTGATTGTGGGTAGTGAATTAAAATTTACATCAGATGAGTTAAATGTCGGACGGGATGCCCCCGCTCCTGTTGCTGAGTTGTTATTGCCTGATTGATCGGTCCAACTATTGACCAATCCTCCGGATGAGGATACCCCTGTGTTTGCTTTAAGCCATAAAACATTTTGCGGTTGCCCCGTGGACCCAGCCGCATTTCCAACTCCTCCAGGCCCTGATTGGGCAAAAACGACACTTTTCGCGAAGAACGCAAAAGCCAGAGCAATCAAAGCCAGTCTCATATGTACAGTTTTAGGGTATTTTAAATATCAAAAGTACGAATAGGATATCATAAATGGATTGCTTACGCCACCTTTTTTTTCCTTCATTGATTACCTTTGGGTTGCTAAACATTGATATGACCCAATACGAAGCGTCAAAGCTTATCACAGAACTGATCGAGAAAATTAACTACCACAGTGAGCTTTACTATCAAAAAAGCAAAACCGAAATCAGTGATCAGGAGTTTGATCAGCTCCTTTTACAGCTAATACAGCTTGAATCGCAGTTTCCGGAGCTTCGTGAGCCTGATTCTCCCACTCAGCGCGTTGGCGGAACAATAACAAAAGAATTTACTTCGGTAATCCATAAGTATCCTATGCTTTCCTTGGGTAATACTTATTCGAAAGAAGAACTGGAAGACTTTGACAGTCGCGTGGCAAAAGGCCTGGATGGCGAATCGTATGAATATTTTTGTGAACTGAAATTTGATGGTGTTTCCATAAGTCTCACTTACGAAAATGGCTTATTGGTGCGTGGAGTAACACGTGGCGATGGCGTACGAGGCGATGATGTGACCTTGAATGTAAAAACCATTCGCTCTCTTCCACTGAAATTGAAATCGAAAGATGTTCCCTCCTCCTTTGAAGTACGTGGGGAAATATTTCTACCCAAAGAAGTATTCAGGCAACTGAATAAGGAACGCGAAGATGTGGGAGAAGAAACGTATGCTAATGCAAGAAACACAGCATCTGGTACAGTGAAGATGCAAGACTCTGCCGAAGTAGCGAAACGAAAACTGGATTGCTATCCTTATTATCTTCTTGGCGAGCAGGTAGAAGTAAAAACACATTCAGAGGCTATTGCTAAGCTGGAAGCATGGGGATTTAACGTTTCTCCTACTTATCAGAAATGTAAAAACATAAACGAGGTTATAGAATACATTAATACCTGGGAGAAGAAACGACTGGAGCTTCCATTAGAGACAGATGGTGTTGTCATTAAGGTAAACCGCATTGATCAGCAACAGCAGTTGGGGTTCACTTCGAAAAGTCCACGATGGGCGATCTCCTATAAATACAAAGCAGAAAGTGTAAGCACCCGATTGAATGGCATTACTTACCAGGTGGGACGTACTGGTTCCATCACTCCTGTTGCTGAACTTGAACCTGTATTTCTCGCGGGCACCACAGTAAAACGTGCTTCACTTCATAATGCAAATGAAATTGCCCGACTGGATCTTCGCATTGGCGATTATGTGTTTGTAGAGAAGGGCGGTGAGATCATTCCCAAAATAACAGCAGTAGATCTTGATAAAAGACAAAGCGACCTTACTCCTGTTGTCTACATCACCACGTGCCCTGAATGTGGCTCTGTGCTGGAAAGAAAAGAAGGAGAAGCTAATCACTATTGTATGAATGAGAAAGGGTGTCCTCCACAGATTAAAGGACGCATCGAACATTTCATTCAACGAAAAGCAGTAGACATCGATTCGTTGGGTGAACAAACCATAAGGCAATTGTTTGAATTAGGACTGGTAAAAAGTCCTGCTGATTTGTATGACTTAACCAAAGAGGATTTATTAAAACTTGATAAAGTAAAGGAGAAGTCAGCACAGAACATGCTGGCTGGTATTGAGCAATCCAAAGCTCAGCCTTTCGAAGCGGTCTTATTTGGAATTGGTATCCGCTATGTAGGCAAGACTGTGGCTGAAAAATTAGTAAGGCATTTTAAGACCATTGATCATTTGGCGAATGCTACATTAGAAGAATTGATAGCAGCGCCCGAAGTAGGTGAACGAATCGCGCAAAGTGTTTTTGATTTCTTTCGTGACAACGAGAACATAACCGAAGTACAGCGATTAAAGAAATCCGGGCTTCAGTTTGAATCATCGGCCAAAGAACCCGAAAGAGTAAGTGAAGTATTTAATAATGTCTCGTTTGTTGTATCCGGAGTATTTGAAAGCTATGAACGCGAACAACTTCAGGACATCATCATTGCCAATGGAGGACGTATTCTTTCTGGCGTGTCGGGCAAACTCAACTACCTGCTTGCGGGTGATAACATGGGGCCATCAAAAAAAGAGAAAGCAGAAAAACTGGGAGTGAAAATTATTTCTATCCAGGATTTTGAACAAATGCTAAAAGGAAGTACCAATGAATAATCTCGTTCCTTTGAATTGTGCCATGTAATGAAAAAATGTAGTTTGCGGCCATGTTTAAAATGAGTTTTCTGCAAATGCGTACCAACGCTGCTCTCAAGAAGAATAATTTTCTGAGAGGAAGTACTCCTTATAAGCAAGCGCAAAGTTTTGGCATCATTTTCAGCGTGGAAGACAAGCAGAAACATGATGACATTAAAGAACTGGTGAAGAACCTGGAGCAGGATGGCAAGAAAGTGAAAGTGCTGGAGTTCCTTCCCAAGAAAAAAGAGAACTTCGAATTTCTATACGATTTCTTTACGATAGAAAACCTTACGTTCTGGGGCAAAATTGATTCTCAGCAGGCTACCCGTTTTTCAGAAACTCCTTTCGACTATTTGTATTATATCGATAGAGAATCGAACCCGCTGGTATTAAACCTGCTTGCGCAAAGTAAGGCCAAGTGCAGGGTAGGCTGTTTTCATGAACTGGAAAGCTCGTTCTATGAGTTGATGATTGAATACAGCGGAGCGACCAAGACGCTGATCAGCAACATGTACAATTACACAAAGCAACTGAAATAATTTTTTGTATGAAAAAATTCTATGGCACCGGTGTGGCCCTGGTCACTCCTTTTTTGGAAGATGGAAGCATTGATTTCAAGTCATTGAAAAAACTGCTGGCCCATACTGCCAAGGGTGTTGATTATTATGTGGTATTGGGTACAACGGGAGAGTCTGTCACACTGACCAGTGAAGAAAAGAAGAAAGTACTTGAGTTCGTTACCAATAATAATACAAAAGGATTGCCTGTTGTGTATGGCATTGGAGGCAATAACACCAGTGAGGTGATACAGGGTATAAAGTCGACTGACTTCAAAGGTGTCGATGCCATTCTATCGGTGAGTCCCTATTACAATAAACCTTCACAGGAAGGAATCTATCAGCATTTTAAAGCGATTGCCTCCGTTTCACCTGTCCCGGTTATTCTATACAATGTACCAGGCCGTACTGCCTCCAATCTTACCGCAACAACAACATTGCGTTTGGCAGAGCATAAAAACATTATTGGAATCAAAGAAGCTTCCGGCAGCCTGGAGCAATGCATGAACATTGCAAAAGGCAAGCCGAAGGATTTTCTTTTGATCTCAGGCGATGATCTGCTCACTTCTGCTTTCTACGCGATAGGCGGTGCAGGTGTGATTTCCGTTTTGGCCAATGCGCTCCCCTCTGTTTTCAATAAAATGAAAGTGCATGCACTTAACGGAAACATACCGAAAGCCAGCATGGAGCAATTTAGGTTGCTTGAAATCAATGGGCCGATGTATGAAGAAGGAAACCCCGTAGGTGTGAAATTCTTATTGAATCAATTAGGTATTTGTTCACCCGAAGTACGCCTGCCTTTACTTAAGGCATCGTTGCCCCTTCAACAAAAGATTAAAGCTGCTTTTGACAGCTACAAAACAAAAAAGGGATAATCCTTTCAGATTATCCCTCTATAATAATAGAGCGAAAAATTATTTAGCTTCTTTATTCTTCAAATCCTGAACTTCAGCTCTGATCGCCTGGGCGATAGCTTTAAGATCCTGCATGCCCTTACGAACACGAGTTCCTGCTGCACTGTTAGCTTTGTTATAAAACTTGTCAGCATCACCTTCCAGGGAAGCAATCAAGGCCTTTAGTTCTTCAAATTTTTTCATTTTTATGGGATGTTTAGTTGAAAAAAGGTTGTTTTCTTATGCCAATTTAAATAAAACCTTCAAAAAACAAGCTTTAAACCCCATATATTTAAACTGCTTTCGTCACCGATACCAGCTCTTCCTTGCGGTAGAAGCCTTCATCCAACTTGGTTTTCAAGGCAGAAAACGCGGTTAAAGTCCGTTCCACATCCTCCATAGTATGAGAAGCAGTAGGTATAATACGGAACATGATAACATCCTTAGGTACAACAGGATAGATCACCACCGAACAGAAGATACCATAGTTTTCGCGTAAATCCATCGACATATTGGCTGCCTCGCCTACTCCACCTTTAAACAGAACTGGTGTTGGAGGTGTTTGCGTTTCGTTAATCGAAAAGCCTCTTTCCTTCAATCCAGACTTGATGGCTTTCATGATGGCTTTCAGGTTCGYGCGCAATTCAGGATGCTTTCTTAGCAGTTCCAAACGCTTTAAACCACCTATTACCAAAGGCATTGGTAACGACTTAGCATAAATCTGCGAACGCACAGTATAGCGC
>NNBV01000080.1_pt1 | contig 16677 bp, 15 predicted proteins | sample 1173771 | NCBI WGS metagenome assembly NNBV01 (sample SAMN07173938, study PRJNA388173) | plant metagenome | isolation source: symbiotic tissue sample KVS11 | place: Norway: Troms, Kvaloya island | reverse complement strand
TGTATGAACTTGATTGTACGTAATTAAATTAATTCAGGATATCAATTTATTATATGGTTGGCTATAACTAGACAAAAAAGAAGTTTTATTGGTACTGAATGAACACCAAATAAGGTTATTGCTCGTATTGGCACTATTGAATAGCAGGAAACATATAAAGTTAATAGTGATTTAAGTCTATCGGGATCTAAATTTGATCGCTAAGAAGCATTAATTATTGATGATTTAATATTTTCTCCAGTTTCTGTTAACTGTGCCTCTGCTTTTACATAAGCTTTCTTCATCCAATAACCTCTGGGTGGCTTTTCTACCCCATAAGCTTTACACCACTTTTCTACAGCCTTATCAGACACGCCAAAATCTCTCCCAATTTGTGCAGTTGGCTTTTCCCAAACTAGTTTTTCTAGTTCTTCTTTTGATGGCCTTTCAACTTTTCTGGTATGAATTCTAGAATCTGGGTTAACCTTTCTAGTTGTTAAATCAACACCAAACTCCTTGTAGGTTCTCTTAAGTGCTACTTCAGTAAAGTCTGTAAAATCCTCCCACCAGTAAAAAGGATTGGGTGATTTAGGCGGCGTTGTCCTGATACCGCAACCACCAAACGTGATTGATGGATACACTACTTTGTTTATATCTGGCAAATAAAGGCCATAAAAATCAAAGTCATCAGATTTGTACTTTTTCTCATGACAACCATTCTTGTCTGCCCAATTGCTTTTATTTTTCAGTGTGCCATCACAACTGTATTTAGCTTGAATTCTGTAACATTTGCCATTTTTGTAGGCAATCAAATCAAAGGGTGCATGTTCAGTTACTACTGGTACAAAAACCGAATATTCTTTCTCTACTAAATCTGCTATGACTTTAGCAGCTGCTAGATCACCCTTGTCTTTTGTGTGGTGCATTTACATGAACTCTTAAGCCTATTTGGTAAATTACCATGAAAAAGCTTCTTTAGGGTTCGTATTAAGTTAAAACGAGCGCGGCAGGGTTCGAACCTGCGACCAACGGATTAGAAATCCGTGGCTCTATCCACTGAGCTACGCGCCCAACATAAATTCATGGCTCCCTAAGGAGTCACCTACACTATTATATCGTCTTCACCTACCAAGAAGCAATCAAAAATTGCAGATTTACTACTAGCAAGGCTAAGATGCTAGTCGCTAGTTAGTGCAATCTACACCGAAAACGAAACAGATGGGGTACTGGTTTAGATATATTGAGTTGTCAAGGGGTTATTTGCCTGTTAACGCCAACGCCCTCTGGGCGGCTACCTTCGGGAAGGATTTGGCGATCGCTAGGCTCATTTCCACAGTATGCTAGGTAATTTCAGCCTTGGCGATGCTGCCAAATGCCATTATATATTCCATATTAAGAGTGCCCCTGTGAGGAGTTATTTGCTAGTGCCATGTTTATTCTCAAACGGCAGGATGTTGAAATATCAAGCATTCAGCACCCAAAAAAGGATCAGCAGGTGCCGATTCTCAATTATCAAGGGCAGACTTTTCGCTTGATTAGTGTTTTCAAAGCTAGTCAAGAGGAAGAAGCTAGAGCCTTATGGAGAGAATTAACGGATAACCGAGGTAAAGCCTGTGTTTTACTGGAGGAACCGGAACGTTTTAGCGTTTGGGGCAAAATCCGTTTAGAGCAGCTGGATAGTGATACAGGGGGTCATGGCAAAACGGCAATTTTAATCCAAGCCGGTATTTTGCTGTTGCAGGGTGTTTCTATCGACATTGAAGAGTTTTTAGGTGCTAGGCAAGCTGCATTATTTGAAAAAGATATTGCGGAGGTGTTCAAGCAGAAACAATTTCCCCAAGCATCCTCCCTAGAAGCGGTTAAATATTTGGTATCTACTAATCCTTTGCCGACAGCCAAAATACCTGATTGGCAAGAAAATCATGTAGTTATCCTATTACAAGAACTGCATCGATTAGGAAAGGGCTATTTTGGCAACGCTAATTTTACCAAACAAGTGATTTATAAGCTAGAAGATATGCCAGAAGCCGAGCGATCGCTGTTTCTCAGTTGGCTGAATCAATCGCCTCTGGGTAAACTATGGCAGTAGCATGGAAATTTTTTCACAAAATTCCTGCCACTGGCACTTGCTTTTGGTGTCCGATTGTGTATTACCTGACAGACATACTGCTAGATATACAGTCCTTTAACTCAAAATACTGCCAGAGTGCATCTACATAAGTCTTGCTCCTATGAATAACTCTTACGAGAATTCGTTCCTTTCTAAATCAATTTTCAATACTCAGAACATTGTCTTAGCTAATATTGGCTGGGCCGTACTGGCACTGCTATACTTTTTGTTGTTTAGTGCCAAAGTTCCTGGAGCAGATGGCATAGAAAGCCGGGCCGAGTGGTATGTGATTGGCACAAATATTTTTGAAGCTTTAGCTTATTTGGCTGCCAGTATCTTATGCTTGAGGAACTGGCTTAGTCCGCAAATCGTCAGTGGCCGGAATGTTTGGCTCTTAATTGGGTTAGGTATGCTTTCCTATTTCGTTGGGGGGATATTTTTCGGCTATACCGAAATAATTTTAAAAAATGAACCGGATGTGTCTTTAGGCGATATATTTTTTGTACTGACTTATCTATTACTTGGCGCAGGCATGATTTTAGCTGTGGCTTCCAGGCGAATCAATCTGGAAAAATGGCAGTGGCTAATAGTGTTAGCAATTGCAGTGTTCGGTAGTTTGTTAGCATGGTGGATTTCTATGCAACAGGAAACACCCACAGAACTACTAGTCGCGATTTTGAATTGGTTTTATGTAGTTAGCGATGTAGTTTTGTTAATTATTGCTACCACTCTGCTCTTAGCCTTTTGGGGGGGAAGAGTTTCCCAGTCTTGGCGAATGATTGCGGCGGCGGCATTTTCGCTTTACATTGCAGATATGTGGTTTAAATACGCCCAAGGCCCCAATTATCAAAGTGGGGAGATATTAGAAGTGTTTTGGGTGTTTAGTGGAGTGTTATTTGGCATGGGCGCTGTCTTAGAATATGACGCATCACTAAGACGAACGCGGCGTACCAGTGGAAGGAAACGAGCTTAGTAAAGATTTTGGTATCTACCGTGAGAAAATTAACAGACTCTGACAAGCAAGAAATTCTTAAGTTATATCGAGAGACTGCCGAAACAACCTCAACTTTGGCAGACCGCTATGGTGTGAGTAACTCGACAATTAGTCGCCTGCTCAAAAGCACTTTGCCAGAGGATGAGTATGAATACTTGGTCTCTTTAAAGCGGGCTGCGAGAACTCCTGAGGGTAGGGCGCAGGTAAGTTACGAGCAGTTACCCCTGCTGACTCAACCAGAGCCGGAGATAGAAGTTCCACCCATCGAAAGCCCACCTGTGGAAGTACCAAAGGTTGAGCCACTGCCACGTCGGGTAATTCATGTAGAGCAGGAACTTTTCTCTGAAGAAACGGCGGAGTCAATTGCTGCTAGTAGACGGGTGCGGCGACGTCCCTCGGCGGCGGAAAAACCGAAGCTCCGAGTCACAGAAAAATTAGAAACTCCAGAGCCAAAGCCGCCGGAAATAGTCAGCATCCCCATCCCACCGCTAAAGAATGAACATCCAGGAGCGGCCGTCATCGCGCAGATGCTGGGCGAAGATTTGCTCGACGAATCAGAGGATTTGGATGATTTAGATGATGATGATTTAGAGGATGACGACTTTGAGGAAGAAGACTTTGATGACGATGACTTGGATGACCAAAGACCTTTAGTCACAAAACGAAGACCAGGTGAAGCATCAGTTCAAGTTTTACCTCTGTCGATAGCCAATTTACCCAAAACTTGCTACCTGGTAATTGACCGTTCCTCGGAATTAATTACCCGACCTCTCAAGGACTTTGGTGATTTGGGGCAAATTCCCAGCCTGGAAACCCAGCAAAGAACTTTGCCGGTCTTTGATAACCATCGTGTGGCCAAGCGTTTTTCTACAAAGCGCGATCGCGTGATTAAAGTTCCTGATAGTAAAATGCTCCATAAGGCTCGGACTCATTTGCAAGCTAAGGGCATTACACGACTGCTGATTGATGGTCAGGTCTATTCTTTGTCTGCGACAATTTAGAGGTCATGAAGACACCTGCTGGCTATGGTGTGGTATTGGTGACAGCTAGCAACATGCAGGAGGCAGAAGCAATTGCAAATGCCCTTGTGGAGGCTAAACTTGCTGCTTGTGTAAGTCTGTTACCAATCCATTCAATTTATACCTGGCAAGGGGAACTGCATAAAGAGCAAGAATGGCAATTAGTGATTAAAACTGATTTGGCGCAATTTCCGGCAATGGAAGCCAAAATTAAGGAACTGCACTCCTATGAAGTGCCAGAAATTATTGCTCTACCAATTGTTGCCGGTTCTCAAGCCTACTTGCAGTGGATTTCTCAGCAAGTTAAAAGTAAAGAGTGAGGAGTGAGGAGTTATGAAAATCTTAACTACCTCACTCCTCACTATCAATTACTAACTCTAAGCGTCAACAGCTGCAAACGCTTGCGATAATTTATAATTTCAAACTAGCTGTAAACAGCCCTTGCAAAACGCTCTGCCAAGTAAATAATGTCTTGTCTACGAGCAATTTGGTTCATCCATTGTTTAGGAATATTTTCCACCCCGTAGTAAATTCCTGCTAACCCACCGGTGACGGCGGCGGTAGTATCAGCATCTCCGCCTAAGTTGACAGCTTTCAAAACCGCCTCAGAATAAGACGAGCTATTTAACAAACACCACAGGGATGACTCTAAGGTGTCAATCACATAGCCACCAGAATTAATCTCTTCTACTGGTATCTTGTCAATCTCACCACTGAAAACTCTGCCAAAATGCGGCTTTTCTAACAAAAATTCTCGGACAGAATAAATTGTTTGGATATCTTGCAATCCTTGTAAATATGCTGTTTGAGGGTCAGCCCCTTCCAAGAGCGCCACTGCAATACTAATATAAATGCCACAGGCCATTTGCGATCGCGCATGAGCATGAGTAATCGCCGAAACATCATGCACCCGCGCCAGCAATTCGCCTAAAGTGAAGTTTCTGTGACAATAAGCCATCGGCAAGATTCTCATCAACGAACCATTGCCATTACTATTTTCAACCTTTCCACCCGCCTGATGGGGAACAACTCCCTGTTTCAGGCGCATAATTGCTGTGTGGGTAGTTTGACCAATATCAAAGACATCGCCACGGGGAGTCCAGTAAGCCTCCTTGTACCAGCGCCAGAAGGAATTGGCTATAGCATCCAACGAATACCCCCTACAAAGGCATTCTGCCAAGCAAAAGCTTAAGGAACTATCATCTGACCAAGTTCCTGGTGGTTGATTCCATGTGCCATAACCCTGCATCGTTGTCACTGGAGATTTTACTCGTTCAGCGCGGCTAGTAAACTCCACCGGCACACCCAACGCATCACCGACACATAAACCCATCAAACCAGACAACGTTTTTGTAGCGGTTAGCATTATTCAATCTCCACAAGAATTGCTCAAAATTAACTTTATAGATTCCCTCTATAGCTTGTTGCAACGGATGCTACAGCCGACTTTTTCATCATCTGTGAAAAGCTCATCAAAAAATTGTTAGTCAGGTATTTGATTTACCATATCCTGACTTAGTTTTAGTTCCAAATATTGTGACAGTTTTAAAAGCGTCTATTTTTGGAACAAAGAACCCAAAGCAAAAGACATTGAATGTAATTATAACAGCTAATTTATTATTATCAGGGATAGTTAGCCTATAAGTCATAGGCATCAATAGCAGCATTTATTCAATAAAATCTGGGAAACATTTGGAACATTATCAAACGATTTTCGACTGGGAATATACAAGTAAAAAATACAAAATTTGGTAAAAATTATGAAACGCTTACTCAAGTCTTTCTTGACAATTTCTGCATTGTCTTCCTTAATAGTTGCTCCTCTGGTTCTATCATCTGGTAAAGCTTCTGCTGAAACCAAAAAGGGTACTGATGCTAGTTATGTTGGTGCTGGTGTTGCAGCTGGCGTTACCAGTGGCGGACAAGGTATCAACGATGATGCCACCTTTGGCGGTAATGTTACAGGTCGCGTGAAATTAGGAAATACGCCATTTTCTGCACGTGGTAATGTTCTCTGGAGTGATAAAACAAGTGCCATCATCCCAGAACTTTCTGTGGATGTGCCAATCGCTAATAGAACTAATGCCTATTTAACGGGTGGTTATTCTTTTGTAGAGAAAGATGGCTCACCAACTCCTATAGGTAATAGAGATTCGGTAGTGGTAGGTGCTGGTGTTGAATCGGAAGTTGCTAACAATTTCCTCGTCTACACTAATGCCAAAGTAGGACTTGGTGCTTACCAAAATAGCGATGCTTCTGCTGTTAGCATCAATGGTGGTATTGGTTATCGCTTCAAATAAAAGATTATTGAGTCCTCAGTCAGTTTATACTTTACTTAGTACTCAGGACTCAGCACTAAAAACTCACTACTCCCAAAAGCTGGTTTTGCTAAGTATTACATCACTGACAAAGCCAGCTTTTGCCGTGGTAAAATTAAAATATTCCTCATTATTCCGGCCGGATTACCGGGGATCAAGTAGCCGAAGGGTGCTGATTCGGCGTCTACTAATGCTTTATTGAGAATACTATACAAGTCTAATGGTTAAATCTGCTCCTTCCCCAATCGCTAGCCGTAAGCCTTCCAAAGTAGAAGGAATCAAGGAAAATAGTAATTTTTTGCGTGAACCTGTAGCAACTGAGATTCTTCAAGACACTACTCATTTTACTGAAAATGCGGTACAGCTTTTGAAGTTTCACGGTTCTTATCAGCAGGATAACCGCGACAACCGCACCAAGGGACAGGAAAAAGATTACCAGTTTATGCTGCGGACAAAAAATCCGGGTGGTTTAGTACCGCCGCAGTTGTATCTGGCTTTAGATAAAATCGCTGATGAGTATGGCAACCACACCTTACGAGCAACTACCCGTCAAGGTTTCCAACTGCATGGTATTTTAAAAAAGAATCTTAAATCAGCAATTGCCACAATTGTCAATAACCTGGGTTCAACTTTGGGAGCTTGCGGCGACATCAACCGCAACGTGATGGCACCACCAGCCCCCTTTAAAAATCGCCCAGAGTATCAGTATGCTTGGGAGTATGCCCAGAATATTGCTGACTTGCTATCAGCGCAAACAGGTGCTTATTACGAAATTTGGTTAGATGGGGAAAAGGCAATTAGTGCTGAGGAGAACCCAGAGGTGAAAGCAGCGCGACAGCGCAATGGGAATGGCACAATTATCCATGACAACGAAGAACCGATTTATGGCACGCACTATATGCCCCGCAAGTTCAAAATTTGCGTGACAGTGCCAGGGGATAATTCGGTTGATTTGTACTCCCAAGACCTAACGTTGGTAGTAATTACCAATAAAAAGAAACAGTTAGAAGGATTTAATATTTTTGCTGGTGGTGGTTTAGGTAGAACCCACGGTAAAGAAGAAACTTTCGCTAGGTTAGCAGACCCCATCGGTTATGTGGCGAAGGATGACGTTTACGACATAGTGAAAGCGATTGTTGCTACCCAGAGAGATTATGGCGATCGCACTGACCGTCGTCATGCCAGACTAAAATATCTAATCAACGATTGGGGTGTAGATAAATTCCGTACCCAAGTTGAAGAATATTTCGGTAAACCAATTGAAGCCTTCAAACCACTGCCAGAGTTTAAATTTCACGACTTCCTCGGCTGGAATGAACAAGGTGATGGCAAGCTATTCTTAGGAATTTCCATTGAAAATGGTCGAGTCAAGGATGAAGGTTCGTTTCAACTGAAAACCGCCTTGCGGGAAATTGTTGAACAGTTCAACTTACCCATCCGTCTGACATCCAACCATAACGTGATTTTTTACGATATCGAACCAGATAGCAAGGAAGCTATTCAAGATATTCTCAGCCGTCACGGTGTCGGAGACGACCCTAGTAAAATCGAACCTTTAGTACGGTATGCAATGGCTTGTCCGGCTTTGCCTACTTGCGGTTTAGCAATCACCGAATCAGAACGCGCAATACCGGGTATTTTGGAGCGGATTCGCGCTCTGTTGGATAAACTAGGTTTACAAAAAGAACATTTTGTGGTAAGGATGACAGGATGCCCCAACGGCTGCGCTCGTCCTTACTTGGCAGAATTGGCCTTTGTCGGTAGCGCTCCAGAATCTTACCAACTATGGTTAGGGGGTTCGCCAAATCAGACTCGACTGGCACAACCTTACACAGAAAAACTGCACCATAATGACCTAGAAAGCTTCTTAGAGCCGATTTTTGTTTACTTTAAGAAATCTCGGAAATCTAAGGAAAGCTTTGGTGATTTTTGCGATCGCGTTGGTTTTGATGCCATCCGCGAATTTGCTAGCACCTACGAACCCCAAACAGCCAATGGTACAAGTAAATCACGCCATCGGGTGAATTTGAAAGAAGAGGTTTATAGCAAGTTGAAGGAAGTAGCAGAAAGTCAAGGTAAGCCGATGACTCAGTTGGTAACTGAAGCGCTAGAGGTTTACTTCCAGAATCTTTCCTAAGCCAAACAAGTAATTAAACGATAAATGGACACAGATAAATCCATCTGTGTCCATCTTTGACTTTATATTTTTGAAATTACCAAATCTCATGTCTCAACTGCAAAGAATTGCGATCGCACCCTCCCAACTCCAACAAGGACAAATTTTACTTACAAAAGAACAGCAGCATTATTTGGGCCGCGTGTTGCGCTTGCGTGAAGGCGATCGCTTTATTGCAATGGATGGTATGGGAAAATGGTGGTTGGCGCAGTTAGCAGGGGAACAAGCAGAGGTTTTAGAACCGCTTTTGGTGGAAACTGAATTACCTGTATCAATCACGTTAATGGTGGCGTTACCCAAAGGTAATGGATTTGATGAAGTAGTGCGGTGTTGTACAGAGTTAGGAGTAACTTGTATTGCACCAGTATTAAGCGATCGCACTTTACTTCATCCTAGTCCTCAAAAGCTCGAACGTTGGCGGCGCATCGCTGCGGAAGCCGCCGAGCAATCAGAGCGTTCTTTTGTGCCGACAATTTTAGAGCCTGTTGCTTTTAATACGGGTTTGTCATTAGTCATTGGTGATTTGTCATTTGCAAACAGCCAGCAATATATCTGTGAAGCACGTGGTGAGTTTCCCCATTTAAAACATTGCTTACAGCACAAAGGACAAATGACAAATGACAAAGGACAAGAAAGAATTGTCATTGCTACTGGCCCAGAAGGGGGATGGACAACACAAGAAATTGAGAATGCGATCGCATTTGGATTTCAACCTGTTTCCCTTGGTCGCCGCATCTTAAGAGCAGTTACAGCCCCAGTAGTAGCATTATCCTTGATTACCGCAAGTTGTGAAGTATAAATGATGTATAGCTCACGCAAAATTACTTTTGCGCGAGACATCACTCCAACGTGCATTAAAAGTAAGTGATGATTGAGCAAGTTGCGATCGCCTTTGAGCATAAAGACTATCAAACAGCAGCTAAATTACTCAAACAGCTGCAAAAAGAATCGCCCGAAAATCCTTGGGTGCAATATTATCTCGGTCGGCTACATGAAGTATCCCAAAAGCCTCAAGATGCAGAAAAAATTTATCGGCAACTGCTGCGAGATACAACGAATGTAAAAGTAGTAACCCTCGCACGTCAAGGTTTGCGACGGCTACAAGAAATGGAGCTAGAAGAAAGACAAAGAGCTATTTCTCAAGCAACAGCCCAACCGGATAGCACCGAACTTGGAGTACTAGTTTTAGAACCACTCAATAACGAACTGAAAACAGAAGCCTCTCGAAAATTCGCCGAGATTATGCAGTTAGACCCTTACACTGCAAGGCTCTTACTACCAGGTCGTGGCTGGAGGTTGTACCGCACTGGCCAAGTAGGAGAACTAAAATTTTACGGTAAACAGTTACAGCAGGCTGGCATTCCTTGCTTTTGGGCAACAATAGCTCAAATTCAACAAATTCAAGTTTATCAAGTCAAATATTTCCAAGAATCTACACCACAAGCTAGTGTTGTTTGCCGTAACGAGATAAATCAACTCGGTTCTCTCACCTTTGACTGGTCAGAAGTGACAGCACGAGTAGTAGGACTTTTACCTATTTTTGAACAAGTTATAGATGTTGATGCCCGTCGTAAACTGGAATGGAAAACTCAAACACAAGACTATGCCCAGTTTTGTGATTTACACCTACCTGATAGACGTTGCATTCTCCGATTTGATGATAACGGCTATGAATTCCAGCAAGGTTTAGAAATCATTCCCCAAGCTAGCCAAAATACAATCAGAATTAATTGGAATAGTCTATCAAGTTGGATTGACCAGCAACTTCCTCAAGTCAAAATTTGGTCAGATTTCACATCCTTTGCAGATACAACATTAGATCAAACAGAAATGCTGGGTCATATCAAGTCTCATATTCATTTGTTTCGCAGGGAACAGACTAATTGGGACTCAGCTTTTCATTTATATAGTGGACTGGTGTTTGTTAAATAATTCGTAATGGGCTACGCCCCGCTACGCTAACGTAATTACGTTACTGATTACCTACCTTAAGAACTAAATTCACAAATCAAATAGGATATATCAAATCTATGAATACAGTAAGTGATAAAAACCAACAGTTAGGGGGTTTGTACGTTCAATCTCCTGAAGGAGAGCAACTAGTTTTTCCACTCAAACATACGGAAGTTCTAGCAAAAATTGCAGGTAATCTATCACGAGTTGAGGTGATTCAAAGTTTTGAGAATCCCTTTATGCAGCCTTTAGAAGCAGTCTATATCTTTCCGTTACCCGATGAGGCGGCAGTGGATGATATGGAAATCAAAATAGGCGATCGCATCATCAAAGGTAATATTAAAAAACGTGAAGAAGCTGTAGCCATATACGAAAAAGCAAAACAAGAAGGACGCACCGCCGGACTTCTAGAACAGGAACGAGACAACATCTTTACCCAGTCTCTAGCTAATATCAAACCTGGTGAACAGATTGATGTGACAATTCGTTACACCGAAAGTTTAAAATTTGAGGCTGGAAACTATGAATTTGTTTTCCCGATGGTAGTGGGGCCAAGATATATTCCGGGAACGCCGATAGATAGTAGCGGTGACACAGATCAAGTTCCTGATGCTTCCCGCATTACACCGCCTATAGTCCCAGAGGGAACGCAATCGCGTCACAATATTAATGTCACAGTAGAAATTGATGCAGGTTTACCAATTTCTGAAGTGCGTTCTCCTTCCCATCAATTAAAAATTGAACACTCAGGTCAAATTGTGCGGATTCAATTAGCCGGGGAAGATAAAATTCCCAACAAAGATTTAATTCTCCGCTATCAAGTTTCTAGTCAAGAAACTCAATCCACAGTATTAACCCAAGCCGACGATCGCGGCGGACATTTTGCAATATATCTGATTCCAGCTTTAAAATATTCCACTGATGAAATTGTCCCCAAAGATGTTGTATTTTTGGTGGATACTTCCGGTTCTCAATCCGGCGATCCGTTATGGAAGTGTCAGGAATTGATGCGGCGATTTATCAATGGGTTAAATCCCAACGATACTTTCACAATTATCGATTTTTCCGATAGAGTCAGACAGTTATCGCCAACGCCTCTGCCAAATACATCAGAAAATCGTGCCCAAGCGATCGCTTACATTAACAATTTACAAGCTGATGGCAGCACAGAAATGCTCAGTGGCATTCGTACAGCCATAAATTTCCCCACACCCATCGGAAGATTACGCAGTGTCGTACTTCTAACCGATGGCTACATCGGCAACGAAAATGAGATTTTAGCAGAGGTACAACAGCACCTCCAACCAGGAAATCGCCTTTACAGTTTTGGTGCTGGTAGTTCAGTTAACCGTTTTTTACTGAATCGCATCGCCGAAATTGGCCGGGGAATATCCACAATTATTCGTCATGATGAACCCACGGAAGAAGTTGCCGAAAAGTTTTACAGGCAAATCAACAATCCTGTACTCACGAATATTCAAATCTCTTGGCATGGTGACACAGAATCGCCTCTGATTTACCCAGCGATAGCCCCTGATTTATTCAGCGAACAACCATTAGTTTTATTTGGTCGCAAACAGGATAGAGCCAAAGGTAATTTGCAAATCTCCGGCATTGCTGCGGGCGGTAAGAAATATGAAAAAACGTTTAACCTCAAATTTGATGAAACAGGAAATCTTGCTGTAGCGCAGTTATGGGGGCGTGCTTGCATCAAAGATTTGATGAATCAAATGGTGAGCTTTGAAACTAAAGCTGGTGTAGAAGCGGTTACAGAAACAGCCTTAACTTATCAATTGCTTTCTCAATACACCGCTTTTGTGGCTGTCAGTGATGATGTGCGGGTTGAACCAGGAAGCGAATATGTGTCTATGCAAGTGCCAGTAGAAATGGCTGAAGCAGTTAGTTACCTTGGTGGTGTTCCTGCTGGTATTTTTGGGAGTCAAACCTTAACCTTGAAGGCAGCAGCGCCAGTTTCAGAAGAAGCTCCAGATTTTCGACGGCAAAAGCGATCGCCACAATCTCCACTAGCCAAAGAAGTCGAGATATCTTTGAGCTTTGATTTAAAGGAGATGGAACGAGATGAAATCTTAGATGCAGCTATCAACCATCAGTTAGAGGTCATAAGCGTTACTGGTTTGGATAATACAGAAATTGCTGACCTAACCCAACACCTTCAACAACTAAACTTTCCTTCAGGCTTCAGTGGTGAAATCGTCTTTGAGTTCACCGTCAACAAAGGTCGGGTAGAACGGGTAGTTTTAGATGAGGAAACCTCGACCCTAAAAGATGCAGTTGTAGTGGAGAAAATTAAGCGATCGCTCCTACTTTGGAGAGTTCCCCCATCTACAACTGGCAAAGTTATCTTAACCTTGCATATTCACGTTTAATCTATAGAGATCGTAAATTTACGGTCTCTATCAATTGTTAGGCGTTTTAACTTGACGTGCCATTTCTAAGTAAGCACTCATATTCGCTCCTGGACGGCGACGACCATTAGAACTAGTAGTCGAAGGAGCAAGATATTTTGGCGCAAAGGTAGTTTCAGTTGGCTGCTCTTTGATTACTTTGGCTGCTGCGGCTTTTGCATTTTTGCCAGGTTCAACTTTAAGACCCTCAGCAGTCTGGACTAGCTGAACATCGGCTGGTTTGGGATTTTTAGCTGATTTTCCCTTAGCTTTAGCTGCGGTAGTTTTTGTTCCATTCAATGAATCTGGTTTGGATGGAGTTGGTGTTTCTGATGTAATTGTTGCCGTTACTTTCTTAGCATTCGATGCAACTGTCTCTGCTACTTTCTTCGCATTCGATGCTACCTCTTTAGCAGCATCTTTAGCAGCATCTTTGGCTTCGTCCAATTCCAAAAAGTAGCCGTTGCTTTTCTTCTTCCCTGGTAACAGTCCGGTAATGAAACCCAGAATACCTGAAATTAACTTTTTGATAAAATCCATTACAATTACTCCTGCCTTTTATTGGAACTCGACCGTAATTGTTAAAAATTACGATAAAATGTTACATTTTCTACTTTGCGTCACACCATTGTGGTGACAACCCTTATAGGCTTGTGCTTAATTAACATTGTAGTAAAACTACAGGGCAAATGTTCTCTTGCCAGCACTTGCAACCTGTGTACACCGAGAATTAATTATTAAATTTTACTGTAACTAAGAGCAAGATTCTGAAAGCAAGCTTTGCAAAAATTAACATTTATTTGCTTGGTAAATATTTATTGAGTTGAAGCAAACAGTTTACTCTCAACTAGTGGGAAGAGTGTCATCGCCTATTTATAGAGAGCGAAGTAATTAGGCTAAATTTTATACAAGTCTCAGAGAAAAGCATTTCAGTTTTGCAAAAATATCTTTTAAAGAATCCGAAAAGGAATAACTTCAGTTTGTAGAGCAGTATGTACCTACAAAAGTGAAATACACCATTAATTCAGCTAGATTTTGTAAATGAACATTGAAAATCAACAACGCAATCCTGTCTTGTTAATACATGGGATTGACGACACAGAGGCAGTTTTCCATAGAATGGCGGCTCAGTTAAGACTACAGGGTTGGCCTGTATATTCCCTGGATCTCGTACCTAACAATGGTGATGTGGGTCTTGATGAGTTGGCAAAGCAAGTAGCAGATTATGTTACAGCCACCTTTGCGCCAGAACAACGCCTAGATTTAGTCGGCTTCAGCATGGGAGGAATTGTCAGCCGTTACTATGTCCAGCGACTGGGAGGAATTAACCGCGTGCAGAGGTTTATCACAATCTCTTCACCCCATCATGGAACTGTGGTTGCTTATGGTTCCCGGCGTCCTGGATGCTTACAAATGCGCCCCGACAGCATTTTTCTTAAGGATTTAAATTCTGATGCCGTAATATTGGGGCAGCTAGATTTTACATCTATCTGGACACCTTATGATTTAATGATTGTTCCAGCGAATAGTTCACAAATGTCTGTAGGAAGCGGAGTCACAGTACCAGTTGCTCTACACCCTTGGATGCTGACAGACTTCAGGAGTTTAGCAGTCGTTAAAGCAGCTTTAGCAAAGGGTATTAAGCTGCCCTTGGAAAATAAACCATCTAGCCAATAGCCAGGATGCTTACCACGCTTGATTTATTCGTCTTTAAATTACGAATTACTTAACTTCTATCTCCAATTTGTGTATGTTCGTAACTCCCAAAAATCGCCTCTGGGTAACGATAATATTTGAACTCTATAAGATTATAAAAAGGATCTTCTAAAAAGAAAGTACGATGCTCAAGAGGAGAACCAACAAAGCGGTTTTTGGTTTCTTCGCGAAAAAGTAGCTGCTGTTGTTGTGCCCTTTCTAGTAAGTCTTGCCAGTCACGTTCTTGAGTAAAAATTAGCCCAAAGTGTCTGGGATAGATAGTGTGTTGCGGTATCAAGGGTTCTTTGGTAACATGAGCCACTAGTTGATGACCGTAGAGATTAAGAATCAGGGCGTGATGATTTTCACGACCAGGAATGCAGCCCAAGCCATCCACATAATATGCTTTTGTTTGGGCAATGTCAGTCACAGGAAAAGCCAGATGGAATAAAGTTTGGCTCATAGCTTGTGTGGAAAAGACTAGTAGTTGATGCTATCTACAATTTAAAGTGTAAGCTTGATAACAAGTTGGAGTTCGATACGCCAACTTATTAGATGTGTTTTAGCCCATCGCTTCAATTGGGTGAAGAGTCCATCCGTAAGTCTAAATTTACCAAGCCTGCAACTGAATACCTGATCAAAGATAGATAAGTTAATTAATGATTTATTTTAATAAAGATTTTTTCAAATTTTACCAGATTTAATGAGATAGTCTGGCATTAAAACAGGCTTTTTGGGTCAATGATGATTCTAAACAAGTTATTCTGGTAAGATTTTGGCAAAACTACTTGTAATTAATTCTTGATGTTTTCTTTAATTGACTCTGCCAACCCCTGGTTAGTGGGATTAGGATTAAACACGATTTTATTGGGTTTAGCTGGGATTGCTCCGAAAAAGCTCCTTACTCCAGCAGGATTATTCCACGCCTGGTTTTTGGCCATCCTAATTTGGGGAACTTTAGGCTGGCAAGGATATGCAGTAGTAATGTTCTATTTTCTGGTTGGTTCTGGCGTTACCCGCATTGGGATGGCACAGAAGGAGGCAGAAGGAATTGCCGAAAAGCGTTCTGGGGCAAGAGGCCCAGAAAATGTTTGGGGTTCGGCTTTGACTGGGGCGCTGTGTGCCTTGGGAGTAGGGCTGCTCAATTCGGGATTTCTTGTACCTAGTCCCCAATTTGTAGTCCCCAATCCCCAGTCACTATTATTGTTAGGCTATGTAGCGAGTTTCAGTACCAAGCTATCTGACACCAGTGCTAGTGAAGTCGGTAAAGCTTATGGTAAAAGTACCTTCTTGATTACCACACTCCAACCAGTGCCTCGCGGTACAGAAGGAGCGGTAAGCTTGGAGGGAACTTTAGCTGGAATCGTGGCTTCTGTAGCGATCGCATTTGTGGGTTGGGGAGTTGGTTTAATTGATCTATTAGGAGTCGCTTGGTGTGTACTGGCAGCATTTATTGCCACTAACTTAGAAAGTGTAATTGGGGCAACATTGCAATCTAAGTATACCTGGCTGACCAATGAAGTGGTAAATATTTTTAATACATTAATCGGTGCGATCGCGGCTGTGCTAATTGCCTGGACATGGATAAATATCATTAAGTAGATCGGTGAAAATAGCATTGGGCATTGGGGAGCCAGCGCCGTGGGCGGGTTTCCCGACTTGAGGCGACTGGCGTCGTTGGCCAAAACAGTTCCTTTTTTCCGCTACCGCTAACAGCACTCAGCACTCATGAGGGGCATTGCTAGAAAATAAGCAATCTGCCTTACTACTGTAATAACGCTGATATTTTCAATCCTGTTTTGTCCCAGCTAGACTGTAAAAGTAAGCATGGGAAATTATATTATTTACTAGTTACAGCAAATTTAAGGTTGGGGAAGTACATAAGCTAAGTCTCAAAGCCATACATAAAGCCTGTTTTACTTCTGACTTCTCAATTCTGACTTCTGAATTCTGCTGTATATAATTTTCTGACCATCTAGATGTAATTAATTCATAAAATCTTTATCATATTTATCCATCCATAACCAG
>NNBV01002333.1_pt1 | contig 16764 bp, 14 predicted proteins | sample 1173771 | NCBI WGS metagenome assembly NNBV01 (sample SAMN07173938, study PRJNA388173) | plant metagenome | isolation source: symbiotic tissue sample KVS11 | place: Norway: Troms, Kvaloya island | reverse complement strand
CTTTGGGCGGCGACTTTATATTTGGTTTGGACATACATTAAGTCCATAGTAAAAGGTTAAAAAAAGATGGCGCAAAAATACATGGTAGCACCTGAAACAAAAATGTATTTTAATTAATTAAACCCGCTGAAAATTCCATAAAATCAKTMTTTATCAGAATATCGTTTTGTAAAATAAGTTTTTTAATGTCTTTAATTCTGAAAGCAAATGATTTCAAGGTGCAGGGAGGAATTCAGAAACCCTGGGTTAACCCGTTGAGGCACAGAAAAGTTAGTGACGCTCAGCAATAACTACATGATCAATAAACAATTATAGACCGTTATCTCGATGCAATGATCACCCGTTTTCTGAATGTCTTTAACGAGCCGTTCGTGTTAAATGCTTCAAACCAAACCAGGTAATATCCACTCTTCGCTTTGGTGCCATCATCACGATCGCCGTCCCACCGAAAAGCACCATCCTGGCCGATGGTTCCGTTGTTCACGATTTCTTTTATGGCTCTCCCCTGCTGGTCATAAATTTTTACATTGGCCACATAACCACTTTCTTCAAACTGAAACTGTATTTGTGCAAAATCATTTCCCGGCACCTGCATTGAAAAAATTTCCGGAGACACCTGCACTTGCGCATTTGTTTGCTGATCGGATCGGGAGTTAGAATTGATGAACCCCGGAGTGGCAAAGCCTGCCGCTGCCGTAGCTGAGCGCCAGTTGGCTGCGTCATTGGTGGGTTGCGTGAAAGAAATTCGCTCCAGAGAAACACCTTCTTCGTCCTTAATTAATGATGAGTGATATTTCTCTGAGTACATGAAATGATCAGTCGTTTTGCCTTCACTGCTTATCAATGCAATATTTCCTTCATCATCAGGCAGGCTTGGTAAAGTGGCTGGTAAAATTTTCTCTGACACACTTTGCGGATAATGATTCTTTAGCAATTCACCATCAGAAGTAAACACCATATACTCCGCAGGGTGAAGAATGTAATCATCCGTGGTGATCACTTTGGCATTCACTATTTTCCCATCTTCATAGTTGGCAAGCTTTGCATTTTTTAAGCTGATGTATTTGGGTGACTGATTATACACCTCCACAAAATCAACTCCTCCTGTGCGTGGATTAAATAATACTTCGTTGATCAAAAGATCCAAACTATCCGCAGCTTCGGGCAAGGCAATTTGGGCTCGACTATTTTCTTCCTGAATCGCATTTCCATTGCAATCATAGACATCAACCAGGTGTATGGAATATAATTTTCGGGCTTCAAGTTCCTGACTTAAATCAACTTGAATTTGCCTTAATGATAAATCAGTGAAGAATGCTTTATCTATTTTCACTTCGGGTGAGAATAAAAAAGAAGATACGTTGACCGGCCTCTGTAATTTTTCATTAAACTGAAATAATAATTGATGTGAAGCTGACGGAGTAACTCGAAGAAGCCGAGGTCCGGTTAAATCAGGTTTGTTTGCCGATACAGAATTCAGTTTTCCCGGAGATCCTCCACGCTCATCTTCTGATGCCACCCAGTTTTCTTCTTCGCCACATGTGTTGGCTGTGTCTATTAATTCCAATGACCAGCCTCCGTCTTTCTTTTCATCATCGCGATGCCATGCTGAAGAATAACTGACCGAATCAATTGTTTCTCCCAAAGTATTCTTTAACACCAAAGGTTCGCCATCATTGTTCAACGAAGGAAAACCACTTACTGGAAGCACTTTCACATCGGGTGAAAACTTTGTGGCATTGGATGTAGATGTGAGAATGAGGAAAGCGCCAGGAAGCAAAAGTGTTGAAGACAACGTTGCCACGGAATTAGCATCGGATAGTTTCCAACCTGCCATGTCAAAAGCATACGCTGACCGGTTATGTAGTTCAATATACTCTGCCTCTGGCAAATCAACTACTGGCGTTGGGTCGGCCATGATTTCAGTAATCAGAATATCTTTCAATTGAGATGGAACTACCTTAAAATATTGAAACGATTTTTCAATGACTGATGAACTGTTTCCTGCTACATCTTTTACCGCTTGCACAGAAATCAAATTATTAACTGCATTCTGAAAATCAAGTTGAAACGTAAGCTGAACTGATTTTCCATCAGCAAGAAGGAGGGCAGAAGATGGATTACCTATTGAATTATTTACGATGTAATTCAATACATTTTGTGAAGAGGAAGCCTGCAGTTTTTCATCAAACACCAGACTCAAGGTATTCTGATTCACAACCTGAAGCGATTGAAGAGTGGGTGGAGTGGTATCAACAATAATGTCTCCCGCATAGATATCATCAAAGAAATGCCTGTTGAAAAAGCTTGCCGTTGACTGTTGAATTTTAATACCAAAGAAAGCGGATGTGGTGAATGAATTATCCGTGACTATTCCTTCTCTCACAAACTCAGTTCCTCCTGTAGCATCCCGCTCCAGCGACCATTGGCTGGCCGCATTACGGGTTACTTTTATGCGAAGCGAATTGTTGGATGTATTGGTTATTCCATCCGTTCCATTAATCAATAGCGTTGCAACACCTGCCGTTATCTTGTACAGACTTATCTCATCGGGTGTTCCGCCAATGCGAACAAAATATCCATTGTTGTTGGTGCTGCTCAGGTTAGGTTGCGCGGATGTCAGGTAAACATCAACATAATTGGTGCTTGAGGTATTCAACTGAAGATTGACAAAAAAGCTCCACTCTGCATTCAATGCTTTTGCTGAAGGAGTACTGATGTAAAAAGAAGAGCTGGCAATGGATGAATTGGATCTTAATTGTGCGGTTGAAACAACCCAACCGGAAGCGTTGTCAGCTGTCCAGATCGGATTCGTTATGAAATCTCCATCCGAAAAATCATCGGTTACTTGCCCAAACGTTAGTAAGGACATGAAAAACAAAACAATGATGAATGTTTTTTTCATAGCATATTGACTATCTGTTATTTTTGTCGCCTATTAAATTTACAAAAAAATGAGATTAGCTGTGGTAGGTGCTACCGGTTTGGTAGGCCAGGAGATTTTCCGAGTGCTTGATGAGCACAATTTTGAGTTTGACGAATTATATCCTGTTGCTTCGAGCAAGAACGTGGGTAAGGAACTTGAATACCGTGGTAAGAAGTACGTAATTAAGAGTATGGAAGAAGCAATACAGCTTGCTCCGGATATTGCTATTTTTTCTGCCGGTGGAAATACTTCATTGGAATGGGCTCCCAAGTTTGCTGCCGTGAAGACTACCGTTATCGATAATTCTTCTGCGTGGAGAATGGACCCGACTAAAAAACTGATCGTGCCGGAGATCAATGGCGATACGTTGCAAAGCGAAGATCTGATCATCGCTAATCCGAACTGCTCTACTATTCAGATGGTACTGGCTTTGGCGCCATTACACAAAAAATATAAAATCAAGCGTATTGTAGTATCTACTTACCAATCGGTAACGGGCACGGGCAAGGAAGCCGTGCAGCAGATGATGAACGAACGCAAAGGTGTAGACGGACCTAAAGTATATCCACATCCTATTGATATGAATGTGCTGCCTCACATTGATGTATTCCTCGAGAACGGATACACTAAAGAGGAAATGAAGATGGTGAACGAAACCCGTAAAATACTGGGTGATGATTCGATCAACATTACGGCAACCACGGTGCGCATCCCCGCTATCGGAGGTCACTCTGAAGCCGTGAACGTAGAGTTTGCCAATGAATATGACTTGAAAGAAGTACGCCAGATTCTTGAAAACACTCCCGGTGTAGTGGTGCAGGATGATGTGAAGAACAACGTCTACCCTATGCCTATCACTTCGCATGGAAAAGATGAGGTGTTTGTTGGTCGCCTGAGAAGAGACGAGTCGCAACCAAAAACACTGAACATGTGGATAGTGGCGGATAACCTGAGAAAAGGTGCTGCTACCAATGCGGTGCAGATTGCGGAATTTCTTCGTGAAAAAGACCTCGTTTATTAATCGATAACATCACTTTTGCTAAGAGCCTGGTTTGCCAACCGGGCTCTTTTGTTTGCACTAATCTTTCCGTAAAAACGTCTATCAACCAAAGCGGTTCTTTTTCGTTTTAATCTCCAACTTTTAAAAGTGAAGAATTCAGTATTTTTGTAAATCAATAACCCAAAAAATATGAGTAAAGGATTAATCGCAGTACTTGCCATTGTAGGTATTATAGTAGTTTTTGTAGGAGGGTTCTTCATGTGGGGAACGGGAGTGTACGATAGCGCAGTAAAAGCGCAAGAAGGAGTAAACAATGAATTCGCTGACGTTCAGGCTGCTTATCAGCGCAGAGCTGACCTGGTTCCTAACCTGGTAGCTACTGTAAAAGCGGCTGCGGAAAATGAAAAAGGCATTCTGACTCAGGTAACACAGGCACGTGCAGGTATAGTAGGTGCTAAAACTCCTGAAGACCTGGAATTGGCCGGACGTAAAATCAATACAGCTATTAATCTTGCATTCGAGGCGTATCCACAAATCCGCTCAACAGAAAACTTCCAGGAACTGCAATCTCAGCTGGAAGGGACTGAAAACAGAATCAACGTAGCCCGTCAGCGCTACAATGCTTCGGTAGCTCAGTACAACACGTATGTGAGAGGTTACTTCAAAAAATCAGCATTGAATTTCTTTGGTGATGGCGAAGACTTCTCTCCGCGCAAAGGCTTTGAAGCCTCTGCTGGTTCAGAGAAAGCTCCTGAAGTTAAGTTCTAATACAATAGCCACGAATGCACGAATAATGCAAAAGACAATTGTGCATTCGCTATTTTTCAGAGGTATCTGTAATTCAAATCAGAATACATTATAACAAAAAAGAGCCGCTCCTTAAATCAAGGAGCGGCTCTTTCATTTATAAGCCATTAATGCAAAAACATTCGGCATTCGCGGCTATTTCAGGGATTAAACCTTCTTCACTTCTTTCATTTCATAGCTTTCGATCACATCACCTACTTCGATGTTGATAAAGTTTTCGATACCGATACCACAATCAAATCCTGACCTTACTTCGCTTGCATCGTCCTTGAAGCGTTTCAGTGTGCTCAGCTTACCTGCATACACCACAATACCTTCACGGATCAGGCGTATCGGGTTAGCACGTTTGATGGAGCCATCAGTAACCATACATCCTGCAATTGTTCCCACCTTAGAGATTTTGAATACCTCGCGAACTTCAGCATTACCTACAATCACTTCTTCAAACTCTTTCTCCAGCATTCCTTCCATCGCAGCCTTCACATCATTGATTGCATCATAGATGATCGAGTAATGACGGATTTCGATTTCTTCGCTCTCTGCCAGCTTGCGGGCAGAAACAGAAGGACGTACCTGGAATCCAAGGATAATTGCATCGGCTGTTGAAGCCAGCAATACATCGGATTCGGAAATCTGACCTACTGCTTTATGGATGATACTTACTGCCACCTTCGGTGTAGTCAGTTTCAATAATGAATCGGAAAGTGCTTCCACCGATCCGTCCACGTCACCTTTCACAATCACATTCAATTGCTTGAATGAACCGATCGCAAGACGTCTTCCGATCTCGTCCAGTGTAATGTGTTTCTTGGTACGGATACTTTGCTCGCGAATAATCTGACTGCGTCTGTTGGCAATTTCTCTTGCTTCACGATCCGATTCTACTACCTGCAATTTCTCACCGGCTTGTGGAGCTCCATCTAAACCAAGTACCTGCACTGGTGTAGAAGGTTCTGCTGATTTCACACGCTTACCGGTGTCATCAAACATCGCTTTTACGCGACCGTAATTGGAACCTGCAAGAATGATATCTCCTACTTTCAATGTTCCGTTCTGAACCATCAATGTAGTTATATAACCACGGCCTTTATCCAGCGTAGCTTCTATGATAGAACCTGAAGCTTGCTTGTCCGGATTGGCTCTTAGGTTTAATATTTCTGCTTCCAGCAATACCTTTTCAAGAAGATCACTGATACCAACACCTGTCTTCGCAGAAATTTCCTGCACCTGGTATTTACCACCCCAGTCTTCCACAAGGATATTCAACTTAGAAAGTGACTCACGCACCTTCTGAGGGTTGGCTCCCGGCTTATCAATTTTATTAATCGCGATAACAATAGGAACTCCTGCTACCTGCGCGTGATTGATCGCTTCTTTTGTCTGAGGCATTACATCATCATCGGCAGCTACTACAATGATTGCAATATCGGTAAGCTTGGCACCCCGTGCACGCATCGCGGTAAACGCTTCGTGACCTGGTGTATCAAGGAATGCAATCTTATGACCGCTCTTGGTCATTACATCGTAAGCACCAATGTGCTGAGTGATACCACCCGCTTCCTGAGCTGTAACCTTTGTATTTCTGATATAATCGAGCAATGAAGTCTTACCGTGATCCACGTGACCCATGATGGTAACGATAGGAGCACGTGGCTGAAGATCGCCTTCAGCATCTTCTTCCAAAGCTTCTTCTTCTTCACCTTCTGTGGTGGTGAATTGTACTTCGTAGCCAAACTCATCGGCAATTACAGTGATCCCTTCTGCATCGAGACGCTGGTTGATCGAAACAAACATACCAAGGCCCATGCAGGTAGAGATTACCTCATTCACCGATACGTTCATCAATGAAGAAAGGTCATTCGCTGAAATGAATTCAGTTACCTTCAACACTTTTGATGATTCATTCTCTTGCTGCAGACGTTCATCTTCCGCATCAGATACAGCCTGACGTTTTTCTTTACGATACTTAGCTCCTGAGAATTTCTTCTGACCTCCACTTAACTTGGCCAATGTAGCGCGTACCTGATCCTGAATTTCTTTTTCAGTAGGTTCTGCTTTTTGCACACGTGGAGGAAGTGGTCCTCTTCGTTGCTGAGAAGCCGGTGCCGGACGTTGCCCGGTGCCCTGGCCGGTGTTCTGACCTGGATGTGGACGCGTATCCGGAACATTTGGCAAGCGCTTGCGGGGGCGCTTGTGCTTATTAGCATCATTGTTATTGTTCGCTGCTGCAGGCTGTTCTTTTTTCTTTTCAACAGGCAGCTCTATACGATCAACAACTTTAAGCCCTTTCAGCTTATCTGCTCTTGCAGTAATTAATTCTTTTTCTGGCTCAGCAACTGGTTCAACAACGGTTACTACTGGTGGAACAACCACTGCCGGTTCAACCTTTTTCTCAGGTTGTTTTACTTCAGCAACAGGAGTTTTTTCAACTTCCGGCTTTGGCTCAACAACTTTTACTTCTGGTTTTACTTCCGGCTTAACCTCTGCAACCTTTACCTCTGGTTTTACTTCCGGCTTAATCTCCGCCTTAACTTCAACCTTTATTTCTTTTACTTCCGGAGCTTTCGGCTCTTCTTTTTTCTTCGGATCGAGATCAATCTTGCCAAGCACCTTTATGCCTTCCAGCTTAGGTTTTTCGCTTTCTACTTTCTCTGTTTTTGGCTCTTCTTTTACAACAGGAGTAGGAGTAACAACTGTTTCTTTCGGTTTTACGATGTCCTTAGATCCAAGGTTCTTTATTAAAATTCGATCTTCTTCCTCTGTTTTCTTACGGGGTGCTTCTACTACTGCTGGTTGCTGGATGCTAACATTTTCTACATGTTTTGTTCCAATGGAAAGATTCGAAGCCTCTTGCTTTTCTGATGCCGATGAGGCATACTCTTTTGACAACATGGCAAACTGCTCAGCGGTCAATTTCGTGTTAAGGTTGTTCTCCACGATAAAGCCCTTCTTGGCAAGGGACTCTATGATATGATCCTTACCAATATTTAGCTTTCGTGACGCCTGCCCTAACCTAATACTATCTTCTGCCATGCTCAAATTTGACTATGATTTACCGGAATACCGTGTTTTTACTATTATTTTTTATTCAAATTCCTTCTTCAAAACCCCGAGTACATTCTCAACGGTCTCTTCTTCCAAATCAGTTCTGCGAACCAGTTCTTCCTTATTTAAACTCAACACACTCTTGGCCGAATCCAATCCGATGCGTTTAAGTTCATCGATCACCCAGCTTTCAATTTCATCGCTGAATTCATCGAGATCCACATCTTCTTCATGAATTTCATCCAGTTCGCGGAACACATCGATTTCCATACCTACCAAACGGCTGGCTAATTTGATGTTCAATCCGCCCTTACCAATAGCTAAAGACACCTGGTCTGGCTTCAGGTAAACCGAAACCCTTCCTTTTTCCTTGTCTATTTTAACACTTACAATCTTGGCCGGGCTCAATGCACGAGTGATGTAAAGTTCGAGATTTTCGGTGTAGTTAATGACATCGATGTTCTCATTCTGCAACTCACGCACAATAGCGTGAATACGCGATCCCTTCATACCCACACAAGCTCCAACAGGATCGATACGATCGTCATATGATTCTACTGCCACCTTGGCACGCTCGCCTGGCTCACGTACTATCTTTTTGATGGTGATCAATCCGTCATATACTTCCGGTACTTCCTGTTCGAAAAGACGCTCCATGAAAACCGGAGAAGTTCTTGACAAAACAATTTTAGGATTACCATTCACCATTTCCACTTTGTGAACAATGGCTCTTACATTTTCTCCCTTGCGGTAACGGTCCTTAGGAATCTGCTCGGTGCGCGGAATAGCAACTTCATTTCCTTCTCCATCAGTAAGCAATACTTCACGGCTTAACGTCTGGTAAACTTCACCTGCCATGATTTCGCCTACAATATCCTTATACTTCTGGAAAAGAATGTCTTTTTCAAGATCTTTTACCTTCTGCATCAGGGTCTGGCGGGCGGTGGTTACGGCTCTGCGGCCAAAATCCTCAATTCCTACCTGCTCAGAAACTTCTTCACCCACTTCAAAATCAGGTTCAATTTTCTTGGCTTCTGTCAAGCTGATTTTATCGTGATCCCAGATGTCTTCTGAATCATCATCAACAATCTGACGAATGCGATAAATTTCCAAATCGCCCTTGTCCGCATTGATAATGATGTCGAAGTTATCGTCCACACCATATTTTTTGCGAATCATGTTACGAAACACATCTTCAAGGATGCGGATCATGGTTGGTCGGTCGATGTTCTTCTGTTTGGCGAAGTCTGCAAACGACTCAATTAAATGGGTAATGTCCATCTCAATTATTATTTAAACGATACCAATACAAATGCTTTTTCTACTTCTCCGTAAGGAAGCTCACGGCTCTTTATTTCCTTCTTCTTTCCTTCTCCTGTTTCCTGATCAAGAGTAATCTTATCATGATCCGATGCGGTCAGTTTTCCCTGAATGATGGACTTGTCTTTCAAGTGCACCTTCAGGCTACGGCCCACATTTTTCTTAAACTGTCTTTTCAATTTAAGCGGCTGGTCAAGGCCTGGCGTAGATACTTCCAATAAATATTGGTCATCTTCGATCAGGTTGGTCTCATCCAGAACTTTGGATAACTCACGGCTGATGTGGGTGCAGTCATCAATCGTTACTCCATTGTCGCCATCCACAATAATCATCATCTTCTTAGCAGGTCCTTTTTTTAGGGAATAGATCACATCCACAATGAAAAGACTCTCATTGGTTAATGTAGCCTGGGCTAAATCGCGGATTTTCTCTGTCAATTCCATAAAACAGTATAATAAAAGAGGGGACTTTTCGGTCCCCTCTACTTGATTTCTATAAGAAGTTGCTGCAAAGTTAATTGATTTTTATTTTATCGCAAATAATTGTGTTCTTTGGCTGGTATTGGACGTTGCTATTCATGTGTAAAACAGTGCGATTATTAGTTGCAGGCTTTGGCTTGCTTCTCCTTGCAGGTGCCTGCAAAAAAGAAAAACCAAAAGATGAAAAACCGCTCCGGCAGGTAAGTGTTCCGGCTTTCAATGCCGACTCGGCCTTCGCTTTCGTAAAGAAGCAGGTGGACTTTGGCCCGCGTGTGCCCAACACCAAAGCGCATGAGCAGGCAGCCAATTATTTCATTACTCAATTACAGAAAGCAGGCGCCACAATCATAGAGCAGGATTTTGAATCGGTTTCTTTTGATAATAATAAGTTAAAGCTCAAAAACATCATCGCTTCTTTCTCTCCGGATAAACCGAAAAGGATACTCCTTGCCGCACACTGGGACACCCGTCCGTTTGCCGATAAAGATGAAACGAAGAAAGATGCACCTTTTGATGGAGCCAATGATGGCGCAAGTGGTGTGGGCATTTTGCTGGAGCTGGCCAGGGTAATTGGGACAAGTGCAGCGCCTGATGCTGGCATTGACATTATTCTTTTTGATGGGGAAGACTGGGGCGAAAAAAACAATGATCCGAAAGAATATGAACTACCGAAAGGACAGGACTCCTGGTGGTGCCTCGGTTCACAGTATTGGGCAAAGCATAAACACAAGGCCAATTATTCTGCTCACTACGGTATTCTGCTGGATATGGTGGGTGCGAAACGGGCTCATTTCTATCGTGAAGGATTGTCGCTGGAGTTTGCTCCACGCGTGGTAGAGAATGTTTGGAATACCGCTGAACGGATTGGCTACTCGGATTATTTTGTGAAGCAGAACGTAGGTGAGATCACAGACGATCATCAGTTCATGAATCGCATAGCAAAAATTCCTACAGTTGACATTGTTGACTACAAACCGGGCATTGGATTTTTTGGTGATTATCATCATCGCACAAAAGATAACATAGAGCTCATTAATAAAGAGACATTAAAAGCAGTGGGTCAAACATTGATGACTGTTATCTATTACGAAGAGGCACTTTGATTTATATATTATGCCGCAAAACAAAATTGATATTCAACTTATAAAATCAGAGTTAACCTTTTCCACCTCACGCAGCAGCGGCCCGGGCGGACAAAATGTAAACAAGGTGAATAGTAAAGTGACTTTGAAATGGGACATCAGTCAATCTCCCTCTTTGACAGACGAATTGAAAAGTCATTTGCTGAAAAAACTGGCTTCACGTATTACTACAGAAGGTATACTGATGATCGTAGCACAAGAAAATCGCTCTCAGATTCAAAACAAGGAAGAAGTGGTTGTGAAGCTTGAAAAGCTATTGATCAAAGCATTTCAAGAGAAGAAACCCAGGAAGTCTACCAAGCCCTCCAAATCTTCGGTACAAAACCGGATAGAAAAGAAAAAGAAAAACTCGGAGAAGAAGCAGTGGCGTCAAAAGATTGATTAACCTTTCTAACAGGGAGGTGCTTTTATACTTTAAAAATGTGCTCTCATCATTAAGTATTACTTTTTCTTCCATTTCATACATCTGTTTGGTTTAGCGCTGCGGCCTTGCCACATTTCTCCCCAGTATTTTCAGTTGCTGTTCGTCATTCGCTATTAAAAGTTAAACAATCACTATTTTTTGATTGCGTTCGGCAAGCAGGGTTCACATTTATTCTGTCATTCCCTGATTGAATAAAATTTTCGGATTAGCTTATCTGAGGAGTTAACTGCCGTCCGCTATTATTCAAATCATCAATATCCAATCCGGTTAACAACAGGGTAAAGAAAATATTACGTTGGAAAGTATAGCCGGATAACACCACTGTGTGAGAACTGAGATGAATCTATTTTTGTATACCCGATTCACAAAAAGTAAAATGAAAATTTCACAAACCGTAAAAGTAGCTGCACGAAGAAGGAAGAATGCACTCATCATTGCGGTGCTGCTGATCGCATTTATTCTCATCGTTCGGTTTTCATCAGCGCAAACTCATCCGTGCTCTTTAACTATTTCAAAAAATGAAATTTTTAAAGGGAGTAGAGTACAGCCTTAGGTGATCCTGAATCAGGAAAAGATTTTAATGTGAAAACAGATCAGATGGAGATCAGCGCTTCTCTGATAATTAATTTGGCCGGAGGCAATGGCGGTGAGGAGGGTATTAGAGAAGGAAAGTCATACTTAACTGGTCAATTATACACTGCAAGAGTAATGGGAGATGATGGATTTACAGGCGTGAAGTTGACAATGGAGGGAATGATGGAACCATGAAACTGCAGTGTTTTAAAGACAAAAGATAATTGAGCTCAGCTCTGATCGAACAACAGGAATCGAATAGCTTAGTATAAAAATATTTTGTGGGGGTCTGAAGGGGAAAGTCCCGGGTGAAAATCCGGGGCTTTTGTTTTTATAGCATCATGATCTCAAAACAAATATGTGATGTCTTAATATTGCGGATTAGATTGTCGAAATCTTTTATGAAAAAGAAAGAATGCCCTTCGTGCGCCATGAATATTGATGCCAAAAGTAAAGTGTGCCCAATTTGTGGGTATGAATTTGCAGAGCATAGCACATGGATAAAGTGGGTGGCCGTTATCCTGTTGATTGTTTTCCTTTTGAGCTACTTCATTTTTTAATAGATCACAGCTTCTCCCATTTTTTGTTCATCGCATCTAATGCACCCCTGGTCGCATCTATTAATGTAGATGCTGACGACTGATATAGCCAATATGAATTTCCTGTACCAGTTTGATGATGGGCTGTAATTATTGTTTTTGAGGTTGTGGTTTGTAATAGTTTTAAGTCTACCCTGTAGTTACTTCGTCCTCTTATCTGTGGAATACAAATGAGAACCGCATCATAACTATCCATCAATTCGGTACCGAGAAGTGATTGCTCTAATGCATGCAAAGAATACGAAGCATACCTCTTATCCAGAATTTTAAATTCAAAAAATTTCTTTTTAATTAATTCTTCTGCCAACGTTTTGGTGAACAAAAGATGCTCTCCTTGTATTTCCTGATCAGAAAAAACCACATCATGGGCAATAACAACAGCCACCGAATGAATTTTCTTTTCCGGTCGATAATGCAATGTCGATCCCGATCCCAGGAATGCACAGGAAGAAAAAGTAAGTGCCGTGAAAAAAAGCAATAGTCTCATTCGTTCAATTGGTCAGACTCTTCAGATGTTCTATTTCCCTTCCCCGTTTGTCATTCTTTAGTATACCAAGCAAAAAACGAACTGATAGTGTGTTACCATCCAGCGAAGTTCCCCCTTCATTACTATAGTTAACAAAGTTATGCCTCACCTCTAGTCCTGTATAGGTTCCATCTCTCGCAAACAATCGCCAGCCAATACCACCATTTATATTTAATGAGTTGATGGATTTACCCTTTACATCATTTTTTGTATCGGACTTAATCGCATCAAATCCATCATAAGCAATGCCTCCTATTCCATAGATTTTAGAGTTTTTATAACTCTTCAACTCATAGCCAACATCTAAACCTACATAGCCACCAAAAAAATAATTTGTAAGAGTAGGGGTTCCTTGATACTGTACAGAATAACTCTCTTTTGCTTTCCCAAACTTAAATTCAAAAGTAAGGTCATAAATCATCCTCTTCTTCCCCATTCCCATATAAAAACCAAACAGAGGATGAGTTCCTAGTAACTTATTCGTGCCATATGGAATCCACGCCCCTGTATAAAAACCCAGGTCCATCAATGCTCTTTTTTCTATTCTTTTTACTTGCGATTTATAATAACCTGAAAGAATAGAATGGCACGATTCACTGGTTATCGCTTCAAAGAATGTAGAGAATTGATCTGTGTACACTAATAACAACTGATACTGTGTACTGCACTGATCAGACGAAGGATTTAATCTTGCAATGAGTTCTGTGGCTAATTCTTTAGTAAATTGATTATAGTCGAAAATCAAGTCTGGCTCATCAAAATATTCTAAAAAAAGTTCTCTTGGATTTTCATGAACCGAATCCATCAGTACTTTAAATTTTTCATCCTCAATATAGCCCAACAATGATTGATAGTAACTAAAATCAAAATAGGTATCTTTGAATTGATTGTCCGCTATCTGAAGTAGCGTTCGTAATCGCATTCCAGATTCGGTTCTTCCACAGTCATACTCCCATTGATTGAGCAGAGAATCAACTTTATCTCTGTTCCCGTGCCGATAGAGCTCGGGCAATAATGACAATGCACTTCGCGATGTGGTATAACATCTGTTCTCTCTTTGCTGACCAATAGCATAAAAGGAACATAGTAGTACCATGATAAAAGGTAAGAGGCGGGCCATGGGGTTAATTTGCATTCTAAATATACAGTATTTTTTTCCCGTTTGGTCGAACAAATCTTCGCGTTAGTAGAATACACAGCAATGAATGTATAAAGCAGCAGTTGATGCATTAATCCTGGCCCGGTGTTGGCAAGTCTAAAGGAAAATAAAACAAAACGATTATGAAAAAGAATGTAATGCTGATTGCGCTGATGTTAGTGAGTACTTTCATCTTCGCACAACGTAAAACCCATCATGGTAAACCTCATCATGACAAAAAAAGACATGACCGAACTGAATACCTGAAAAAAGAATTGCTGCTGACGGATGAGCAGTATGCCAAGGTGAAATCAATCAATGAAACTTTTGCAAAGCAATTCATGGCTATCCGAAAAGATACTGCCATGTCACAGGGGAAAGCACAAACGCTCGCTAAGAAAATAAGAAGTGAGCAGCAAACACAATTAAAGGGGGTGCTTAATGAACCTCAATGGGCAAAACTCAATGAGATGAAGCACAGAGGTCCGCATGGTGGCAAAGGTGATAAACGCCCATCACGTGGCGGCAGACCAGGCCGTGGCGATGCTCAACAGGAGCACGAAGAAAGAGGCTAAAAACAAAAAACCTGAGCTCATCACTCAGGTTTTTTTATTCTCTTATCAGCACTATTAATTATTGACTTTGATCAGTTCTACTTCAAAGATCAACACAGAGTGAGGAGGAATCTGGCCACCCGCACCACGCTCACCGTACGCCAAATCTGACGGAATATACAATTCCCATTTATCACCTTCATGCATCAGTTGCAATGCTTCAGTCCATCCTGGAATTACTCCATTCACATCAAATGATGCTGGCTCTCCGCGCTTAATTGAGCTATCAAACTCTAATCCATCTATTAATTTACCCGCATAGTGAACCGTCACATTTTTGTCAGCGGTAGGTTGTTTGCCTTTGCCTTCTGTCAGTTTCTTGTACTGTAGTCCGCTTGCAGTAGTTACTACTCCTGGTTTCGTTTTGTTTGCATTCAAAAAATTAACGCCTTCTGCTTTTGCTATTTTTGTTTTGTTTTCCATTGCTTGTTGCATATAAGGTTGAACAATCATAGAGCACTCCTGCTCTTGTATTTTTAATGGCTTACCCAAAAACACATCGGTCATTGCAGCATTCAACGCATCTACCACCAGTGAGTCGCCACCCTGTCTCTTCACATTCGAACCCATCAACACACCAAGGCTATAGCTTGCTCTTTCATGAATTGTGTTCAAACTAACTTCTTTTGGTTTTTTCAGTTGTTCGATCTCCGCTTTCAAGGCAGTTACTTCACTGGTTAATGAAGTGACTTTTGCCTGCAACTCTTTTTTAGACTGCGCAAATGCCGATGCACTTATCAATACAACTAAACAAAAAATAACTGATCTCATATTTATAATAATTGAATAAGCCGCAAAGAAAAGAAATAATGTCTTTCTCTGAAACCTGTTTTCTGCAACTTGTTTCATTTCACTTACTCTTCAGTTTCCAGACTTTGAAGCCGGTGGTAGTTCCGTAGGGTTCAATTTTAAATTCGCTTCCGTTAGCAAAAGCTGTTTCTGTCAATACTGCCTCCCCATCATTCGCAAAAACTTCGATAATGGGAGAGTCAAGGAAAATACGCAGATGCACTTTGCCCTCTTTAGCTTCTAATGGTGCACGATCAATGCTCAGGAAATCAGGATGGAAATCAATCTTTCCGCTTTTGGTTCGATCAATGAACAGTTGTTTCGCTTTACTATCGTATCCAATAACGGTTTCCTCTTCCCCGCTTTTGAAAACTTTTATTCCCGCATCGGTATCTGCTGCAAGGTCTATTTCTATTTCCAGCTGTTTACCTGCTGCCTGCGATACTTCTTTTATTTCTTCACCACGAAGAGTGACTGCCTCTTTGATAGGTTTCTGAACGAGCCTGTAAATATTTCCTTCTTTCCTTAATGCCAGTTCTCTTGGTAATGACATCGCACCCCGATAACCTACTGTTGGAATTTTATTCCCATACGCCCAGTTATTAGCCCATCCTATCATTACTGTTCGGTTCTCTTCAGCTGGTAGATGATTAAAGATGATACCTGCATAGAAATCCTTACCGTATTCTACATACGATGTGTCTGGCTGGTCTTTGTCTTTGATAAACTTATTCCCATCAAACTCGCCAACAAAATATTGCATACCTACAAACTTTGGCCCGGCAGGATGGCTGCCCGATAAGGAGAGCACCCATTTCTTTTTGCCTTGTTCATTCTCTACCGGCAGCTGATATAAATCGGGGCACTCCCAGATCTTTGCGGCATCACCGGTTCCGCCAAACTCACTCATCAGCTTCCATTGAGTGAGATTCTTCGACTCATATAGCTGTACTTTAAATTTGTCCGGCACCACTAACACCATCACCCATTTTTTTGCTGGCTCATGCCAGAATATTTTGGGGTCACGAAAGTCTTTCAGCCCGATATCCAACACCGGATTTTTATCATACTGTTTCCACGTGCGGCCTTTGTCATTGGAGTAAGCAAGGTTTTCATATTGCTTTAATCCTTCACCGTTTTTATGAATGTGTGCCGTGTAGATGGCAACAAGACAATCTTTGCCTTCGCATAATCCACTTGTGTTATTGTCAACCACAGTAGTTCCTGAAAAAATCATCGTGCTATCTCCCTGCGCATTTACAAATTCAGGAATGGCAACGGGCAGATGTTCCCATGTCAATAAATCCTTACTTACTGCATGACCCCAGCTCATGTGTCCCCACGTCATCCCGTAAGGATTATACTGATAAAAGATATGGTAC
>NNBV01000230.1_pt1 | contig 16902 bp, 18 predicted proteins | sample 1173771 | NCBI WGS metagenome assembly NNBV01 (sample SAMN07173938, study PRJNA388173) | plant metagenome | isolation source: symbiotic tissue sample KVS11 | place: Norway: Troms, Kvaloya island | reverse complement strand
GTTATGGAATTTATTCACATATTAATATAATTAAGTCTCTTCACTTTTTGAACTCCCTAATTCTTCCATAATATCAAGGAAGTCGTTGATTAGTTTTGGATATCTTGTGCTTCGAGAAGACAAATACCCAAAGCAGTTTTTAAAATTCCAATTGATTCGGCTTTTGAATAATTACTCAATCTTAAAAACTTAATAACAGATTCTTTTTCGGCGGATTCATTCAACATTTTGTTCAACTTTTCAGTTAGCTCATTATCTTTATTCATAGTTTGTTTCAAATTTATAAAAGGCATAATGTTTCAAAAATTAAATATTTATCAGATTCTTGAGCCATTAGTCTCATAAAAACCATCTACAGCAGTTATACAATTATTTATTCATTAAACCAAGATTACTGACTTATTTTAAAAGTCGGTAATCTTGGTATTTCAATTTTTACTAATTAGATTTTATTGCTAGAAAATCCGATGCTGTACACACAAGTTTCAAAAGTTTCTCTTACACTTTGAAGCAAATTCACAGTAGTTAATCTTCAACCGCTACATAAGGTTGTGGTTCCCGCGATCGTTGGGCAATTTGTTCTCGTCGATACTTTGCAAGTTCGCTGTAAAGCCTCTTACGAGAGAGATTTACACTTCCAACAGGCTCATGGTCTAGGAGTGTATGCCAAGGGGAAAACAATATACCCTCATCTAAACGTTTGCGTTCTTCAAAGTCAAATTTTTGACTGGGAATACGGACAGTTGCAACTTTGATAAACGGTGAATCTGCTTCTTGCCATTCCTGAACGTGGTCTTCAATCGGCGTTTTTTCATCGTCTACATAAAACTGAATTAAAAAGTCAAAAAACGCTTCTCGTCCTTCTTCAGTCAAATATTGTACCAGCGTTTCTCGAAGGTAATTTTCCGATTCTGGAAGTGTTTCTGGTGGTTGTTCAGGCTGTTGAGATTTAACAGATAATTTTACAATCCGCTCACCAAATTTAAACGGAGCCATGCTCCAATATTGAATCAAAAGTGGATTTCTTACCTTTCGGCTGCCAATTTTTTGCAAGATAGCAAAGGCGTAAGCAAGTTCTTCTAGCCGTTCTGGGGAAAGTTTTCCACTACCTGCTTGAGAAAGATCGGCGTAATCACGAACGTCTTTAGTCAAAAAAATAGGATAATTGTTAAGTATAAAATCTTGGGTTTTTTCTTCATCATCCAGGGCTTTTTGCCCTTCCACATTCATCACCTTGATGGCGATACCGCGAACATCAGGTTGGCTATCGGAGTTGAATTTACCACGTTTTTCAGGCGCACCACCACTAGATAAACGAATCCACGCAGGATAGGTTTGGGGCGTTTTGAACAAGCCTACTCTCAGGTCTTCAGGAAGATTGGGTTCAATAATAAACTCTCCCCAAAGGAGTCCATGACTTTTGCTATGAATTTGGCGGAGGTCTGGGCCTGTTTTTTGTTGAGCTTGGAGGCTACCTGCGATAATATCGTCGATTATTGCTTCCTGCTCAGTGGTAGATGATGTTGGGTTAGTCATAAAACATTTTATGAGATGTCTTCATTATCCTGAATCCTGGAACCTTTATGAGTCAATCCGGTTTCCGTATAAATAACTTGTAGTGGTTTATCCCAAGGTTCAATAAGTATTTGGGACAAATAGGCAAAATCAAAGACAATTCCGATAGTCGGCTTTGTCTGCCACTGCGGTAAACTGAGCAAGCGATCGTAATATCCACCGCCATAACCCAAACGATATCCTTGATAGTCGCAAGCTACACTGGGGACAAGAATCAAATCTACTTCAGCAGCATCTAAGATTGGAGCATCGGGATGTGGTTCAGTAATACCATAAGCGCCGCTTTGGACAGAATCATTAGGTGTCCAAATATGCCAATATAAAGATTTCTCTACGCAACGAGGAAATCCCCAACGGTATTTGGTGTTTGCAAATAGTGGACTGAGGTCAGGTTCTTGGCGAAAGCTGAAATAAGCAAGTATTGTTTTTGCTTGGGTGAATAAAGTAGAGTTTTGTAAATGAGAGCATAAGCGATCGCTTTTTTCTCTCCACTCTCGAACAGACATTGATTGACGTGTTTTGAGTAAATTACGGCGTAGTTCTACTTTATTTAGCTGATGATTAACTTTGTCCATAAAAATAATAAGCTGGGCAATGCCCAGCTTATAACACACTATATTCACTAGCACATTGTTATGCAGCGTGTTGACGATACCACTCAATGGTATTCTTTAGCCCTTCTTCAAAACTCACCTGAGCCGTGAAATTAAAGGCTTGTTTGGCCCGTTCAGTATCTAAACATCGGCGGGGTTGACCATTAGGCTTGTCAGTTTGCCACACAATTTCACCCTTAAACTCCATCAATTCGCAGATTAGAGTTACTAAATCAAGGATGGAGATTTCATAACCTGTTCCCAAGTTAACTGGTTCTGATTCGTTATAGAATTGAGTTCCCATAACAATCCCCCGTGCTGCATCTTCTGAATACAGAAACTCACGGGTGGGACTGCCATCACCCCAAACTGGGAGTTGCTTTTCTGCATTAATTTGGGCTTCGTGAACTTTGCGAACTAATGCTGGAATCACGTGGGAACTTCCTGGGTCAAAGTTATCTTCTGGCCCATATAAATTTACTGGCAGTAGGTAAATCCCATTAAAACCGTACTGCTGGCGGTAAGATTGCAATTGAACTAAAAGCGCTTTTTTAGCAATTCCGTAAGGGGCGTTGGTTTCTTCTGGGTAGCCACTCCAAAGGTCATCTTCTTTGAATGGCACTGGGGTAAATTTAGGATAGGCACAGATTGTACCAACACAAACGAATTTTTCCACTCCGGCTTGATAGGCAGCGTGAATTAGGTGCGTACCCATGATCAAGTTATCGTAGAACAACTCTGCGGGTTTTTCGCGGTTCAGACCGATGCCACCGACATGAGCTGCTAGATGGATAATTATGTCTTGCTGGTCAACTGCACGTTGGCTATTTTCCCAAACGCGTAAATCGCAATCGTGCGATCGCGGTATTGTAATCTTCTCACGATCAGCCCCTGCTTTACACAGTTGATCTATCACCTGACGACCTAGAAACCCCGATCCACCAGTGACGAGAATGCGTTGATTTTTTAGTTCTAAGGCGGTCATATTTTTATCCTCTGTGATGCAAATCAGAAGTGCAAAGCGCCCAGTTTTTGACGAATAGTCGCAATATCATCTGGAAATTGTGAACCATTTCCATTGGGTGAAGTCTGACCCAATGCTTGTAGGTCTGCTTCTACCATCAGGGAAACTAGTTCTTCAAAGGTTACTGATGGTGTCCAGTCCAAATTCTGGCGTGCTTTAGTAGAATCGCCAATTAACAACTCTACTTCGGATGGACGCAGGTAACGCTCATCAAACTCTACATAATCTTCCCAATTGAGATTCACATAACTAAATGCCAGTTCCAAAAACTCCCGCACCGAGTGGGTTTCACCAGTAGCAATTACGTAATCGTCTGGCTGGTCTTTCTGCAACATCGCCCACATTGCTTTAACGTAATCCTTCGCATAGCCCCAATCTCGTTTAGCATCTAAATTACCCATGTAAATTTTTTTCTGCTTACCAGCAACGATACCAGCCACTGCCCTAGTAATTTTCCGGGTTACAAAGGTTTCACCACGTCGGGGTGACTCGTGGTTAAAAAGTATACCGTTACAGGCAAATAAACCATAAGACTCACGATAATTTACAGTTTGCCAGTGGGCGTAAACTTTCGCACAAGCATAAGGGCTGCGGGGATAAAAGGGCGTTGTCTCAGTTTGAGGTACTGCTTGTACCAAACCGTACATTTCTGAAGAACCCGCCTGGTAAAATCGCACCTGAATTCCAGTACGATGCTGGTAGTCTCGAATTGCTTCCAAGAGACGCAGCGTCCCCATTCCTACAGTATCCACCGTGTATTCTGGTGAATCAAAGCTGACTCTAACATGGGATTGTGCGCCGAGGTTGTAAATCTCTACTGGCTTGACTTCTTCTAAAATGCGCCGCAGCGTTGTACCATCTGTCAAGTCACCATAGTGAAGAAGCAACCGCACTCCATCTTTGTGCGGGTCTTCGTAAATGTGATCGATGCGGTCTGTGTTAAAGGTAGAAGTCCGGCGAATAATGCCATGAACCTCATAACCTTGTTCCAACAAAAACTCACTTAGATATGAACCATCTTGACCAGTAATACCAGTAATCAACGCTCGCTTCTGTTGCGTCATGCTTAATTATCCCTTATTGTCTTTGACTAAAAAGCTACAGGAAATATAATACAACCTAGCAGCTAATTGCTGAATTGCCTAATGGGAAACCTACGAGTTATTGTTGTTAGAAGACTTTTTCTGTAAATAAATATACTTAATAACAAATAAGTTTAACACGTAAGCCAAACCTTAGATAGATGAAAGTTGCTTAAATATATGTATCTCTTCTTTTACCAGATAGATCAAGATTATTTTTATGGATGTTATTTCTTTGTCAAAACTTCATATATATCTGGTTTTGTGAACACTTAATAAAATAAGTGTTTTAAATTTAGACTTCTAGCAAAAATCAAAATCAGGGCAAAAAAAACCACAGATGAACACTTAGAGAAGTCTAAGTTTTAAGTAGAAAGACGTAAATTGTAGATAAATATATAAAAAACAATGAACAATCGTTTGGTCTTAGGGCAAGAATTGGTACTTAGGGGCATTAACTGCCCCACAGAATCTACCCTAAGTAGTTAGTCAGTATGCCCCGTTATTTTTGGGCAGAATGACCACATCAACAGTTTTCAAGATGATCCATAAATCAAGCCAGAAATTCCTAAATTTGACATAATGCAGGTCTATTTGGACTCGCCGAGGGTAGGGAATATCATTACGCCCAGATACCTGCCACAAACCAGTAATTCCTGGACGGATTGTTAAAATCTCATCAATGTGACAACCGTATTTTGGCAGTTCTTCTGCTACCAAAGGTCGAGGGCCGACTACACTCATGTCCCCTTTTAAAACGTTCCAGAACTGGGGAAATTCGTCTAAGCTAGTAATTCGCAAAAATCGACCAATTTTGGTAATCCGGGGGTCTTGTTTTAGCTTAAAACTGCTTTCAAATTCTTGTCGCAACTGGGGCGATGTTTCCATCATTTGCACGAGGATTTCGTCCGCATTGCTTACCATTGTTCGGAATTTAATACAATTAAACGCCTTGTAATTTTTCCCTACCCGTTCCTGGACATAAAAAATTGGGCCTTCTGAACTAAAAGCAATCAGTAAGGTCAAAATTAAGTAGACGGGAAAGAACAAAATTAACACTGACAACGAAAACACTATATCGAACAGTCGCTTGGCAAACTCGCCGTTTAAACCCTGAAAAGATAAACCTTTGGGTTTAACTCTTGGCGTCTTTGTTTTTTGACCGCGTTTTAAGAAAGTACGCGTAGACGCTCTAGTGTCTTGCCGTACGCCCCGCTTGCCGGAGAGGAGTGAGCTCTGGGCAGTCATCATACTCCTTAATAATCCACACCACACATAGTCCCAATATTAAAGCCAAAATGAGGTGCTTCTGGGGGGAAATTGCCAAAAGCCTAAAAAAATAAGACATTAACCAAGACCGTCATTGCAAAAACAGTCTTTTTTCGTTGCACTTGTTTACAAAAGCTAGATAACGATCTGCAAAGATTTGCGGTGAAAACTGCGCGGCGTGCGATCGCATATACTCAGAACTGAACGAACCCTCATACACTTCAAATTTTTCTACTGCCTCCACCAAAGCTGCCTCTGTTTGCGTTTTGAAGAATATACCTGTCCCTGTATCCGCACAAGAGCGGATATCTCGCACTGTTTCTAAAGCACCCCCTGCACCATAAGCAATTACTGGCGTGCCGCAGGCCTGTGCTTCCACTAGGGCAATACCAAAATCTTCACAAGCTGCATACACAAACGCCTTAGCCCTAGACATATATTTTTTTACCACATTATCGGGTTGCCAACCGAGTATTTGGATATTTGAGTTTGCCATCTCGCGAATCTTGTTCATTTCATCTCCTGTACCAATAACTACTAATGGTCGTTTTAGTTGATTAAAAGCATTGACAATCAACGATATTTGCTTGTAACTCACTAACCGAGAAACTGTCAGGTAAAAGTCCTCTTTCTCCGACAGAAACGGAAATTCCGCTATATTCACTGGTGGGTAAATGACTGTTGCTTCTCGTCGATAGCAACGCCAAATCCGCCGAGCTGTATGCTGCGAGTTGGCAATGAAGTAATCAACGCGATTGGCACTCAAAACATCCCACTGGCGCAAACGATGTAATAAATATCGCGTCACCCACCCAGGTAAGCCACTACCCAGTTTGCTGTAGCGAAGATAATCAAAGGTCAAGTCCCAGGCATAGCGCATAGGGCTGTGACAGTAGCAAATATGCATCTGTTCGGGAGTGGTCAGGATTCCTTTGGCAACAGCATGGGATGAAGACAGAATTACATCATAATGCCGCAAATCAAGTTGTTCAATTGCCAAAGGCCACAAAGGTAAGTATTTTTGTATACCGTTGCGGGCATAGGGAAAGTTCTGGAGAAACGTCTTGCCAATCTGACGCTCGTACAAATAACTTTCTCTATTGCTGGATTCAAAATCTATGAGAGCATACAAATCAGCATCAATGTGATTCAAAATTTCTCGTACAACGAGTTCGGAACCACCGGTGGCTTTGGGTGTGAGCCACTCATGAACCAGAGCATATTTCAAGGGCACAGCTAACTTGAATAAATGGAAGATACAAAGGCCAACTTGATGACGTTAACTGAAAAGTTTCCCCTTGTGATTAATTAATGGGAAGCGCCCAGATTAGCACATAGGACGCAATCTTTCCCTCAGAGGTTCCAGATGGATGCTGCAACCTGATAACCTCAGAATGGGGGATTCGGTATGGGGCATTGGGCATTGGGTCTGGGTTTATTCTCCTTGTCCTCCTTGTTTCCCTACTCCCCAGTCCCTACTCCCTTGACGAAAACTGATATGAAAGGGTGAATTTATGCGAATTCTGATTATGGGTGGTACTCGGTTCATTGGTGTCTATTTGACTCAACTACTAGTGGAACAAGGACACGAAGTGGTACTGTTCAATCGTGGGAATCGGCCAGCACCTTCTTCACAGGGAGTAGGACAAATTATAGGCGATCGCACTGACGCTACTCAATTAAAAGCAAAGTTATCACAAGAAAAGTTTGATGTCATTTTTGACAATAACGGGCGGGAAATTACTGATACTCAACCACTAGCAGAAATTTTTCAAGACCGAGTGCAACATTTTGTGTACATGAGTTCTGCGGGGGTGTATCTCAAATCCGATCAATTGCCCCACATAGAAGGCGATCCAGTAGATCCCAAAAGTCGCCATAAGGGTAAACATGAAACAGAAGCTTATCTGACTCAATTGGGATTGCCCTTTACTTCTATTCGTCCTACTTATATTTACGGGCCTCGTAATTATAATGAGTTGGAAGGCTGGTTTTTTGACAGAATTGTACGCGATCGCCCCATTCCTATCCCCGGAAATGGCTTGCATATCACCCAGCTAGGGCATGTAAAAGACTTGGCACTAGCAATGACTCAGGTTTTGGGCAATAAACAAGCCATAGGGCAGATTTATAATATCTCTGGCGATCACTTTGTCACTTTTGATGGTTTAGCCCGTGCTAGTGCTGTAGCGGCTGGTAAATCACCCGATGCTGTAAAAATCGTCCATTACGACCCGAAAAAGTTTGATTTCGGCAAACGCAAAGCTTTTCCGATGCGCGTGCAGCATTTCTTTGCTTCGGTGAATAAAGCGCAAACAGAATTAAACTGGCATCCTGAATATGATTTGATTTCTGGGTTGCAAGACTCTTTGGAAAATGATTATTTGGCTAATGCAAAAGACAAAGCTGATGTTGATTTTTCTGTAGATGAGGAGATTTTACAAGCATTGTGAGTGAGCAGTAGCCAGGGCGAATAGAATTGCCTGCGGCACACTGCGTGAACGCGGCTACACAGGCAAAGTCAGCCTCCGCCGACTAAGGTCAAATTAAGGGTTTGAAACCCAGGATCGGTAGCTTTTGTTTGTGTAGACGCGGTTTCTAACTGCCCGTTTCGCTGATGCGATCGCATTTTCATCACTCATCAGGGTTAACGCCTAACTCTCGCAGTTGTGCTGCTAATTTGTTAGCACGTTGACTTTCTCGTTCTAGTTTTTCTAGCGGCGTGGGAAGCCAATTCCCGGATGCATCATACCAACGTAGCCACAATCGCTCAATTCCTTGGTAAGAACCTTGCCAAAGTCCTAAGCCTAGTTCCAAACCCGGCATCCACAGCCGTGGGGTACTCAAGTCCAATTCGTTGTAACGATCTGCAACTAATTGGAATGCTTGGAGCTTGTCAGTGTAACGGTCAAAAACAATGTAGTAAGGAACTCGCAAAATCCGCTCATAAACTTCCCATTTGGTCGGCGGTTGGTTAATCTCCCGCAGAGTTTGTCCTAAGTCTTCTTTTTCAGTGCCAGGAGAAAGCAATTCTACCACTACAAAAGGAGCAACCCCTTCTTGCCAAATGACATAACTTAGACGCAAGTTTTGCTGTTCGTAGAGACGCGAAACTCCCACAGCAGCAAACCAATCTGGACGTTTGTACCACAGTGTATGCCGGAGATCATAATAAAGGTTTAAGTCAGTGCCAACAAATACTTCCTCTGCTGGATAGGTAGGTGGACAAAAGGTTTCGCGCAGAAGTTGGGGTTGAAAAAGGTGAAATTCGTCAGGCAAACCAGAGTCCTCCGGGTATTCACTGGGAAGATCATACATGGTGGGTAGGGTTTCTTTTGCAGGGCGAGGTGGGTCTGTTTGGTACATAAGGCGAATCCTGACCGACTAATTTTAAGTTAACGGATCACGGCAAAGGTTTGCTCAACGCAAAATCAAATATATTTTCTTCTACCTGGGGAAGACGCGATAAATTGCGTCTTTAGTCTTTACTGAAACAGGAATGAAAATTTTCTTTATTAGTCAGGCAAACGTTTTTTAGAATTGCCTGAATGCTACTGAAACTAGTTTATGTAAATACTATTGTTGGTTGATAAAATGATCCAGGTTTTGCAATATCCACTCCACAATGTTCTAGAGTCTCGTGCCCGCTTAGGTGAAGGCCCCGTCTGGGATTCTACCCAAAACCTACTGTACTGGATCGATATTTACAACCATCGTGTACATCAGTTCAATCCTGCGACGGGGAAAGACTTGTTTTTTGATGTGGGAGATGTAGTAGGTGCGATCGCAACAGCAGGTAAAGATAGATTAATTATGGCACTGCGTCATCATCTGGCATTTCTCAACACCAAAACAGGTGAAGTTACTCCCATTTTGGAGATTGAAGGAAATCTGCCAGATAACCGTCTCAATGATGGGAAATGTGACCCTCAAGGTCGCTTTTGGATTGGTTCAATGTGTTCTTTGGAAAAACCGCAGGCTAGCCTCTATCGCTATGATCTTGATGGTTCATTGCATCTGATGGAAACGGGATTGACTATCTCTAATGGTCTGGGGTGGAGTCCCGATCAAAAAACGTTTTACTTGAGTGATTCTCCTCAACAAAAAATATATGCTTACGACTTTGATTCAGTAACAGGTAACATTACTAATCGCCGGATTTTTGTTGATTTAACTCATGAATCCTTCTACCCAGATGGGTTGACGATAGATAGTCAAGGAAATATTTGGTCAGCTATGTGGGATGGCTGGTGTGTGATTCGTTTCAACCCCAAGGGTGAAGAGATATTACGGATAAAATTACCTGTTCCACTCGTAACAAGTTGCACTTTTGGCGGCGAAGATTTGCAAACACTCTACATCACTACTGCTTCAGTTGGACTTAGCCAAGGGGAGATTGAAAAAAGTTTCTACTCAGGTGATTTGTTTGTTCTCCAAACTGATGTGACTGGCTTACCTAGCTATGATTTTGAGAAATAAAGTAGTAGCTGTGTCAAGGTGAGGCGCTAAATTGCCTCTCATATTTGTTCAACTCGACTCTTTATTTGTTTGCGAATTCTAAAAATTCCGAGTTTTGAACTTTTGATCTTAAAGTTCCGAGTTCAAAGGCTCAACTTCCGAGTTCAAAGGTGCAACTTCCGAGTTCAAAGGTGCAACTTCCGAGTTCAAAGGTGCAACTTCCGAGTTCAGAGGCTCAACTTCCGAGTTCAGAGGCTCAACTTCCGAGTTCAGAGGCTCAACTTCCGAGTTCAAAGGCTCAACTTCCGAGTTCAAAGGCTCAACTTCCGAGTTCAGAGGCTCAACTTCCGAGTTCAAAGATGCAACTTCCGAGTTCAAAGGTGCAACTTCCGAGTTCAAAGATGCAACTTCCGAGTTTAAAGAGACTTCCAAATAAAAAAACATCAGTCCCGTGGAGCTTTTTTGGTTTCACTTTGTACTTAAAGGTATATTTCCCCTAGTTGAAATTTGTGGTATTAAGTAAATTACTCCAGATATTAACGTCAAGGCAACAGAGTGCTAATAATTAGGGTAAGGATTGGATAAACCGAAAGGAAACGTTTGCAGTCAAAGGCTTTGGTAGTGGTTTTCCTTGTGCTTGGTAATCTTCAATCAAAATAGGACTTACGCAAAAAGTGCTAAAAATCTTAATTTATCGAACCGCCAAGAACGCCTTCTCTGCGAGACACTACGTGAACGCGTAGCGTCTCGTAGAGAAGAATCATAGAGTTTGCGTAAGTCCTAAAAAGTTCTAGCACTTCTTCACTATTATTGAGAGCATCAGCGTAGGTATCTCCGTGAGTGTGTGTATGGGCCAAACTCAGGTAGGCTGACAATGTACTTTTTATCTTCCACCGACCACTGAATTACAATACTATATTGCAGTTTCATTCCTGTTCAGTGCTAGCTTTTTGCGGCAAAAGATAAATACCCCCAGAGATTAAAGTCAAGGCGACAGAAATCCAAAAGGCAATCAAAGAGGGAGTTTGCCACACTTCAGGTAGGGGTGCAATCAGAAGTGCGATCGCAACTATTTGACTAACAGTTTTGAGTTTACCCCAAATATTCGCCCCGGTAATTGTCGTTTGATTCACTCGCCAACCAGCGATCGCTAATTCTCGCGCTAAAATCAAAAACACTCCCCAAGCCGGTACTTTTCCTAGTTCAATCAAAACCATCAATGGCGCAAGTACCAGAAATTTATCCACTAAGGGGTCAAGAAATTTACCCAACTCACTAACTTGGTTGAGTTTCCGTGCCAAATAACCATCTAACCAATCAGTTAACGCCGCGACGATAAAAATCGCCAAACATATCCATCTAGCTTGAGGTGTGGGGTTATACAAGCCATAAAGCAGAAATGGTACACCCAGAAGGCGAGAGAAGGTAATCCAGTTGGGTAGGGTCATGGAAAATTAAAAATTAACAAGTGTAAATTAAGAAGTAGCCAAGCAAATATGCAAAATATATGCAGATTAGTGTATCTGAGTGTGGCTGCGTGGGAAAATCTGTTTTCTGTAGCTCTCCTAAAACAATACTATGACTGAACACACAGATTCCCAATTCCGCATCGAACGCGATTCGATGGGCGATCGCCAAATTGCTAGTAGCGTTTATTACGGCATTCAAACGCTACGAGCTATCGAAAACTTCCCCATTAGCGGCATCAAGCCTTTACCTACTTACGTAGATGCTGGATTGATAATTAAAAAAGCTACAACAATTGTGAATGGTGAACTGAATTGCATTCCCCAAGATATTAGTCAGGCTATTGTCCAAGCAACTGATGAAATCTTAGCTGGGAAGTTCCGCGATCAATTTGTTGTGGATGTTTATCAGGCGGGTGCTGGAACATCTCACCACATGAATGTCAACGAAGTTTTGGCAAATCGCGCCTTAGAAATTCTTGGTGAGGAAAAGGGCAATTATAAACGTGTTAGTCCTAATGACCACGTTAATTATGGACAGTCTACCAATGATGTGATTCCTACTGCAATTCGGATTGGTGGATTATTGGCATTATCTAAGACATTACACCCAGCAATAGATAGTGCGATCGCATCTTTAGAAAACAAAGCTGTAGAATTTCAAGATATCGTCAAATCTGGCAGAACCCACTTACAAGACGCAGTACCCGTGCGCTTGGGTGAGAATTTTCGGGCTTGGGCGCACATTCTTACAGAACATCAAAACCGGATTTATACCGCCTCTGGGGATTTGATGGTGCTGGGTTTAGGAGGTAGTGCAGCCGGCACGGGATTAAATACTCATCCTCTGTATCGCGCCCGTGTGGTAGAAGTTCTTTCAGAATTGATTGATACTCCTTTAGAACCTGCACCGCATCTCATGGCAGCTATGCAGAGTATGGCGCCATTTGTAAATGTTTCTGGTGCTTTACGCAACTTAGCCCAGGATTTAGTCAAAATATCTCACGACTTGCGGCTGATGGATTCGGGGCCAAAAACAGGTTTGAAAGAAATTCAACTTCCCCCAGTGCAACCCGGTTCCTCAATTATGCCAGGAAAATATAACCCCGTGATGGCAGAGATGACATCAATGGTGTGTTTTCAGGTGATGGGTTACGACAGTGCGATCGCTTTAGCCGCACAAGCCGGACAATTAGAATTAAATGTGATGATGCCACTGATTGCCTATGACTTAATTCATAGTATCGAAATTCTTGGCAATACCATCGCCGCACTCACCAAATCTTGCATCCAAGGAATTACAGCTAATAAAGAACGTTGTTTAGCATACGCCGAAGGCAGTTTAGCTTTAGTAACCGCCCTCAACACCCACATCGGTTATTTAAATGCCGCAGCTGTGGCCAAAGAATCTTTAGAAACTGGTAAATCTCTCCGCGAAATTGTCCTAGAACGAGGATTGATGAGTGAAACAGACTTAGCCACAGTGCTAAATCTAGAACAAATGAGTGGTATCTTACCGCTTAAAACAGAATAATAGGTAATAGGTAATAGGTTACAGGTTATAGGTTACTATCCTCTATTGCCTGTTCCCTCTACCCTATTCCCTATCCCCTATCTATCCATGCAGACTCAAAAACCATCTGTCAGTCTTATTCGGGCTACATCCTATGAACGAGAAGCTTTACGGGAATCCTTAGACACTCTCCTGGAACCTTTTGGAGGAATGGCAGCATTTGTAAAAAAAGGCGATCGCGTTTTACTCAAACCTAATCTACTTACAGGATCACGTCCTGGTAAAGAGTGTATCACCCGTGCCGAACTAGTTTACGAAGTTGCCCAGATGGTAATTGAGGTTGGCGGTAAGCCATTTTTGGGCGATAGTCCTGCTTTTGGCAGTGCCAGGGGCGTAGCAGTAGCAAATGGCTATCTGCCTATTTTAGAAGAACTCAATCTTCCCATCATCGATTTTCACGGTCAGCGTTACCAAACAATTAGTGATAATTTTAACCATCTGCGGCTGTCTAAAGAAGCAATGGAAGCAGATGTAGTGATTAACCTACCGAAAGTGAAATCACATACGCAGTTGACATTAACACTGGGCGTCAAAAACTTGTTTGGTTGTGTCCCTGGCAAAATGAAAGCTTGGTGGCACATGGAAGCTGGAAAAGATGCGAACAGATTTGGTGAAATGTTAGTAGAAACTGCCAGAGCAATTAACCCTAACTTAACCATATTAGATGGCATCATCGGTCATGAAGGAAATGGCCCCAGTAATGGTGAACCTCGCAAACTTGGCATTTTAGCAGCCGCATCCGATATATTTGCCTTAGATCGAGCAATGGTAGAAATCCTTAATGTTCCTCCTGAACAAGTGCCCACAGTAGCAGCTTCCCAAAGGCTAGGAGTTTGTCCAGAACTTGCTGCCATAGAGTTTCCGCATTTAAATCCTGACTTATTAAAAATAGAAGATTGGCAACTACCAGACAAGTTAATGCCCATCGATTTTGGTATGCCGCGTGTAATTAAGTCTACGTTTAAGCATCTTTACACCCGATTTATCAAGGAACCAATGAATGTTTATGGAAGGGAGTAAGGAGTAGGGCAGTAGTAGTGCTGAATTCTAAATGCCCCGCTATCGCTAACGAAACTGTTTTGCCCAATCCCTAATTTACAAGTGCAAACTTCGTTACAGCAATTTCATTTATTAACAGAGTAATCTGTAATTACCCTCCGATTGCTTAACCAGACCGCCCTATGATAGTTAGTGGCGGTTTTTTTAGCTATACAATTTCTTGTATTAGATTTTGATTGATCCAAAAATTTTAATGATTTAGGATCTGGAAATTCGGATTGGGTATTTTGTTCATATATATCGATAAAGTCTGGCAATAATCCTCCACGCCAGCTTCTAAAGTATTTTTTACTCTACCTATATATAGATTGACAAAATCACTGTGATATTACATAAGTTTTAAAACTCCAATTCGGAAATATTGGTTTAGTAGTATTACTGAATCAATGCTGCACAACATAGGTGATGTATCTGTATTTATTCGGTAGCTATGATTGGTTACAAAATTACCCCTACCCATTCTTCTTTGGGGTCAAATATTTTTGTGTATAACTACCCTGTAACAATCAAGAATACTTAATATTTATCAGTGCAATTGCTGTTTTGTGTTCTGTATTACAAATTAGCAATTCCAGTAAAATGACCTTATCAAAGGCGTTGCAGGATGTTATAATCATGAAGTATCGAACAAATACATTTTGCTAATTAATCTTTAAGCAGCGAAAAATGTAATTTATGATGCTGTTAAAGTTAGCTTTGTGTGTGGGAACCGTTACACCATACAGGGAAACATCTAAAAACATTAATCACAACATAAAACATGATTTGTTTGCTTGTAAGTTTGTATTAAGAATGTCATGTATAAAAACGCTATTATGACAGTTGCAAAACTGGTTCAGCTTGTAGAATGCTACACATTTTACAATTTAAAAATAGCTAAAATAGCATCAAGACTCTCACTCAGAGAGTAGACCTACACAGTGTTACGAAAAACTTCAATTTTGTATGAATTCAAATAGCCAGTCTGCCAATTCTGCCGACACATATTCCCAACGTTTGGCAGACATTGTGGGAACTGCGATCGCTCTGTTGACTCTGATTCTACCTGTATTTGTTATCGCTCACTATTCTTCAACTAATGTTCAAAATAACCAGCAACCCTTGATCGAGAAAGTACAAGGAAGTAAAGAATGATAAAGCTTCCCAGTAGCATTTCAGCAGCAGGAAAGCTACAAAAAAGAGAAAACCGATGTTGAGACAAGCTATGTAGAGGTGAATGTAGTTTATCAGGGATAAACTGAATCCACATTGATTGTGTGACTCCAGGTTTCATTTGTCTTGACAGAGTAGGTTCAGAAATATCTCCAACAGCAATCGTGGAAGATATCCATAATACCCTCTTGGAAAAAGCGTTGCGAAGTTTACTCGCAACGCTTTTTCCATTTTTTGGCTAGGGGAAGTAGGGGGAGAAGAATTCTTAACTCCTAACTCAGCACGGGCTAAACGCCCCGCTACCGCTAACAGAACTGTTTTGCCCAATGCCCTAAAATGAATACCTTGGGAAGAGATCCATATTGCCCTAAAATTCTACACGGGGAGCGAAACTGACTGAGTGCCCCCATGATTCATTGTTATCAGAGGAGTTTTTTGTGGATTTATCTCGTATTCCTGCCCAACCAAAATCGGGTTTAATCAACGTTCTGATTGAAATTACTGGCGGAAGTAAAAATAAATACGAATACGACAAGGAACTAGAAGCTTTTGCTCTAGACCGAGTCCTTTATTCCTCGGTACAATATCCTTACGACTACGGCTTTGTACCCAATACTTTGGCTGAAGATGGCGATCCCCTGGATGGTATGGTCATAATTGATGAGCCTACCTTCCCAGGCTGTATTATTGCTGCACGACCGATTGGCTTTTTGGAGATGATTGACGGTGGCGATCGCGATGAGAAAATCCTTTGTGTTCCTGACAAAGATCCGCGCTACACTCAGGTGAAATCCCTGAAAGACTTAGCACCACACCGCTTAGATGAAATTGCCGAATTTTTCCGTAGTTATAAAAATTTGGAAAAAAAGGTGACTGAAATTCTCGGTTGGCAGGATGTGGACAAGGTTGCAGCTTTAGTAGAAAAATCCGTCAAAGCTTATAGAGGATAATAGAGGAGTTAGGAGTTAAGAGTTATGAATTTTTATTCCTCACTCCTCACTCCTGTAAAGACGCGATTAATCGCGTCTCTACTCATAACTTTTGCTTGTTACGGATCGCAAAAACTGCCACCAAATCCTAAACCAAAATGCAGCGTACTCTCCTTTTGGCAAAAATTCATAATTGCACCCTTACGGGGGCGAATATCAACTACGTGGGTAGTATCAGCATCGATGAAATCCTTTTGGAAAAAGCTGGGATCTTACCTTATGAGCAAGTGCAAGTAGTTAATAGTGCCAACGGTCAGCGTTTTATTACTTATGCGATCCCGGCTCCAGCCCATTCAGGAGTAATTGAGCTAAATGGGGGTGCGGCACGTCTAGGCATTATTGGCGATCGCTTGATTATAATGACTTACGGGCAGTTCACTCCAGAAGAGTTAAAAAATTACTCTCCTACGGTAGTCATTGTGGACGAAAAAAACAGGCTGTTGGAAATGCGGCGCTACGATGACCTGCTCAGTAAGGTCTAATTTCAAGGAAAATGTCAAATTTTGAGTTGTCGGATTCCCAGAGCTACATACCTGAAAAGTCAGCTACTGTGACAAGTAGCCCAGCAGGTGAATTTCTCGTGCAATTCTGGGGTGTAAGAGGTTTGATTCCCACTCCAAGTAGCAATACCAATCGTTATGGTGGTAATACCGCTTGTGTAG
>NNBV01001113.1_pt1 | contig 16933 bp, 16 predicted proteins | sample 1173771 | NCBI WGS metagenome assembly NNBV01 (sample SAMN07173938, study PRJNA388173) | plant metagenome | isolation source: symbiotic tissue sample KVS11 | place: Norway: Troms, Kvaloya island | reverse complement strand
GGTTATGACGCCGACTGGTTCAGGGATGCCCTTCAGGACAAAGGCATCAAACCATGCATTCCGGGACGGAAATCCCGTGCAGAGCCCATCAAATACGACAAGCGCCGATACAGAAGCCGCAACCGCATCGAGATCATGTTCGGCCGCCTCAAGGACTGGCGCCGCGTCGCCACCCGATACGACCGATGCCCAACGGTCTTCTTCTCCGCCATCGCACTCGCAGCCACCGTAATCTTCTGGCTCTGATCAACGAGTCCTGACCCTAGCGAGACAGTATCTAGCGTGCCACCCAGCACTGGTTGAACACTGCTTCTCGCTCGGGGACGGAGTTGCCAAGGGTCAACTTGTGGCGAGGCTTTGCCCGATAATGGAAAGCAAGGCGACGGCAGAGGATGTCTTGGCTCCCCTTCCGGGCTGTGTGCTCCGCCAGTCGCCTTCGTCCACAAGGGGCATCTAATAGGTAACCTCGGGACGCCGCTCTGATGCAGTCGAGAACCGCGGCAACGCGCCGAAATCGCTCTACATCAGCGGCAGCGGTAGGTTTTTTCGCCACGGGATACACGCGCCACCAAGCTGACGTTGAGACGATGCCCGAAAGCCGACATTCAGTTTGGCCCCGCGAGTCTGAGGAGCGGCGCATCGGCTCATCCCGCGCCCAACCCGGTGATCAAGGTTTGCACGAGCGCGATCGCTCCTGAAATCGGCCTGAACTGGCTGGTCGCCGAATTATCGACGAGGAAGGTCAGTTCCGCGTGGCGGGCCAGCGGGCTCTCGGGCACGTCGGTCAGGACGAGGATGCGTTTGCCGCTGAGATGGGAGTCGAGCGTGATATCGACCACTGACTGCGTGTAAGGCGTGAACGCGATCGCCACGAGAAGGTCGCTGGGCCGCATGGTAGCGATCTGTTCGGCCGCCATGCCGCTGCCGAAATCGAGCAGGCTGCACTGCCGTTCGCAGCGCGTCAGCCCATAGGCCAGATAGGTCGCGATCGGCCGCGATCGGCGCAGGCCCGCGATGTAGACATGCTCGGCCTGGCGCAGCATCTGCGTCGCCTGCTCGAGCGATTTGGGCGAAACACTCCGCCGCAGATCCTCCAGCGAGGCGATCAGCGCATCGACGCAGCCGTTGAGCAGGCCGCCGAAATCCCGCGCCTCGCCCGGAGACGTCTGGCGGGCGAAAACCTCCTCGCGTGCGCGCGGAGCGCCCTCGATCAGGCGCAGCCGGAAGACGCGCTGCATCTCGGAGAAGCCGCTATAGCCGAACTCCTTGGCGAAGCGGATCAGCGTCGATGGTTGCACGTCGAGGTCGGCGGCAATCACGACCACCGTGTTCAAGGCAAAGTCGTTGGGCTTTTCCAGCGCCGACCGCGCGATGCGTTGCAGATGCGGGCTGAGCTGGTCGAAGCGATTGCGAAGACGCTGGCGCAGTGCCTCGAAGGTCTCCTGCGCGACCTCGCTCGTAGAGGCCACGGCGGCTTGCCGATTAAATGAATTTTCGTTCATTCTCCCTTCTATCCCACTGCCGCTGCCCCGCAAAGCGCCAAACCGGGGCTTCTCTTGACATGATTGAAAAAATATTCATGCTCTTTGAAAATTAGTTCTGACGTTCGATCAGAGCATGAGGCGGGCACAAGCCCGTCCGTTTCGGGGAGGAACATCCATGTCGAAGACCACGATTTCTCGGCGCGTTCTGCTCGGCGGCGCAAGCGCCGCTTCCGCGGTCTCGCTGTTTGCCGGCCCGTGGAAGCATAATCGCGTCTGGGCGCAAGGCGCGGCCAAACCGCTCCGGATAGGCATCACCGCCGACGCCAGCGGCATGTATGCGAACTCCGGCGCCAGCGACAAGCGCGGCATGATGATGGCGATCGCCGAGGCCAATGAGCGTGGCGGCGTGCTCGGCCGCAAGGTCGAGTACGTCCACATCGACACAGAGACGACGGCCGCCACGGGCAGCCGCGTCGCCGAGCGGATGATCAGCCGCGAGCAATGCGGCTTCCTCGTCGGCGCGGTCCATTCGGGCGTCGCCAACGCGATCAGCCAGGTCGCCCAGAAATACGGGGTGATCTACCTCAACACCAATTCGTCCTCACCGACCGAGGCCGGCCAGAACTGCCACCGCGTCAAGTTCGTCTTCGATGGCAACGGCACCAATTTCGCCAAGGCCGCGGTCAAGAGCGCGATCGAGCGTTTCGGAACCGACTGGATGCTGCTGACCAACGATTATGTCTGGGGCCACGACACGGCCAAGGCGACCAAGGCCCTGCTCGCCGAATATGGCGGCAAGGTCATGGAAGAGGTTCTGATCCCGCAGGGAACGCGCGACTTCACCTCGGCCCTGCTGAAGGTGCAGCAGCGCAAACCCGGCGTCATCTCGGCGGCGGTCGGCGGCGACGACCAGAAGGCGATGCGCCAGCAGGTCGCGCAGCTCGGCATGGGCGACAAGCCGGCCTGGATCAACAGCCAGCAGGATTGGGACGACGTCTACGGCCTGCCGGTGGACAACCTCTTCGGCGTCTTCGGCACCACCTGGTATTATCGCCTCGACCTTCCCGGCGTGGCAGACTTCGTCAAGCGCTACCAGGAGATGTATCCCGAGACCGCCATGCGCTCGCCAGGCAACGTCTTCTACAACGGCTACATGGCGGTGCGCGAGCTTCTGGGCGCGGTCGAGCGCGCCGGATCGAGCAACAACATCGCCGTGATCAAGGCGCTCGAAGGTCACAAGATCTCGGCCAGGGACCGCATGCAGCATTTCGATGCGACCATCGACGCGGGGACGCATCAGGTTCAGCAGACGATCTATCTCGCCACGGCCAACAAGGCGCCGAAAGAGAAGGACGACATCTTCGAGATCCTGAGCCAGGCCAAGGCGGACTATGTCCGCGACACCGATTCCGCCAAGCTCTGCAAGCTCGAAACCTACGAACAGACGCCGAGCTTCGACGCCTGACCCGTCCTGCCATCCGCGGCCGCAACACGCGGCCGCGGAGCACGCCCTCGCCGCATCGGGACGGACGACCCATGATCGATCTTCTGCCTCATATCATCAACGGCCTGACGCTGGGCCTGCTCTTCGCCCTCATCGCGCTCGGCTTCACGCTGATCGTCGGCGTGATGGAGGTGATCAACCTCGCCCATGGCTCGCTGTTTGCGCTCGGCGCCTATTTTGCGCTGACGGTCATCGGCGGCGGATGGTTTTCGGGCACGCCCTTCGGCACCTGGTGGCTGAGCCTGCCGCTCGGTTTGCGCTATGTGCTGGCTTTGGCGATCGGGCCGGCGCTGGCGGGGCTTGCCGGCATGCTGCTCGAACTCTGCCTGCGGCCGACCTATGGCAAGCCGCCGCTTTACGGCCTGCTCCTAACCTTCGGTGCCGCCCTCGTCGTCGAGGAACTGATCCGGCTGGTCTGGGGCACGGGCGAGCAGAACCTCGCTCTGCCCCAGTCGATCAACAGCGCCTTCCTGCTGAACGGCATGATCTTCTCGAGCTACCGCTTCTTCGCTGCCGGCTTCAGCATCGCAGCCATCGCCGCCGTCTGGCTCTTCCTGGAGCGGACATCGACTGGGGCCGTGATCAAGGCCGGCGCGCATGACAGCGAGATGGTCCGCGCGCTGGGCTACGACCTCGCCAAGCTCCGGCTGCTGGTGTTCGGATTCGGCGCAGGCCTGGCGGGGCTCGCTGGCGTGGTCATGGTGCCGATCTGGGGCCTGCGTCCGCATGTCGGCGTCGACATCGTCATCCCCGCCTTCCTGATCATTGTCATCGGCGGCGTCGGAAGCTTCTGGGGCGCCGTCATTGCGGCCCTTCTGGTCGGCCTCGCGATGGGCATCACCGGCGCCTATGCGGCCGCCTGGGCGACTATGTCAATGTACCTGCTCCTCATCGCCGTCCTCGGGTTCCGCAGCCGCGGCCTGCTCGGTCGCAAGAGCGCGCTGGAGAACTGAGCCATGATCTCGCTCTCGGACATCCCCGCCCGCCCGGCTGCCTGGATCACGCTGCCGATGGTCGTGCTTGCCACGGTGCTTCTGGCTACGCCCTGGCTGCTGCCGGCCATCGGGCTCTATCAGTATCTCGGCATCGAAATCGCGATCTGGATCATTTTCGCGCTCGGGTTCAACCTGCTGTTCGGCTACACCGGCCTGCACTCCTTCGGCCACGGCGCCTATCTCGGCATCGGCGCCTATGCCTTCGGACTGTTCCAGCAGAATGTCGCGGTCAGTCTGTGGGGCGGCCTGCTGGCGGCGATGCTCGCGGCAGGCGTCGCGGGCGCACTTGTCGGAGCGTTCCTGTCCCATCGGCGCGGCATCTACTACGCGCTGCTAACGATCGGCTTCGGCCAGATTTTCTGGTTCCTGGCGATGAAGCTTCATCGCGTCACCGGCGGCGAGGATGGTTTGCTCGGCATTCCACGCCCGCCCCTGACGCTGGGACCATGGCAGGTCGCGCTGACCGACAACCGGGCGCTGTTCTATTTCGCCGCAGCGCTGCTGATGCTCGTGGTCGTGCTGGGCTGGCGGCTGGCGAACTCGCCCTTCGGTCGCGTGTTGCAGGCGATCCGCCAGAACGAGACCCGAGCGCGCTTTGTCGGTTACGAGGTGTGGCGCTTCAAATGGACCGTCTTCACGCTCTCGGCGATGCTGGCTGGCCTCGCCGGCAGCCTGCTCGCCATGGCCCAGCAGAGCGCCTACCCGGACGTGATGAGCCTGCATCAGTCCGGGCTCGTGGTGATGATGGTCCTGGTCGGCGGCGGTCTCGTCAGCTTCTGGGGGCCCGTGCTGGGCGTAATCTTCTACTTCGTCGCCCGCGATGTGCTCGGCGGCCTGACCGAAACCTGGCTGCTCTGGTACGGCCTGATCTTCATGGCGATGGTGATTCTGCGGCCCGAAGGGCTGGCGGGTATGCTGCACGGCCTGTCGCGACGCAGCCCGTCTCGGCAGCCGAGTGCAGCCGCTGCCCCCGCGACAGAGGCCGCGTGATGGCTCTCTTCGAAGCCCGCAACATCCACAAGCGCTTCGGCTCGCGCGTTGTGCTGGAGAACATCTCGCTCGCCTTTGAGGCAGGCCAGGTCAGCGGCATCATGGGCCCCAACGGCGCCGGCAAATCGACTTGCTTCCATGTCCTCACCGGCCAGCACAAGCCGGATCGCGGAGAGGTGCTGTTCGACGGCCAGCGCATCTCCGGTCTGCCGCCGCAGCGCATCGCGCGGATGGGACTCTCGCGCTCCTTCCAGTTGATGAACCTGTTCGACGACACGGTCGTCATCGAGAACGTCATGCTGGCGCTGCCCGCCTTCCGGGCGCGCCGCCTGCGCGCGACGGCGGCCGTCTTCTCAGATCGCGCCCTGATCGACCAGGCGCTGGCCGTGCTTGACCAGGTCGGGCTTGCGGGACGCGCCTGGGACGCGGCCGCCTCGCTCAGCTATGGCGACCGCCGCGCGCTGGAGATCGCGGTGGCGCTCGCCGCCGAGCCCCGCATCCTCTTCCTCGACGAGCCGACATCGGGGCTGGGCGTGGAGGCGACGCGCCGTCTCGCCCAACTCGTGAAGCGGCTGCGCGATCGCTACACGATCGTGATGATCGAGCACGACATGCGCTTCCTGTTCGAGCTCGCCGACAGGATCTCGGTGATCCACTGGGGCCAGGTCATCGCAGAGGGGACCCCGGCGCAGCTTGGCGACAACAAATGGGCGCGGCGCTCGGCACTGGCGGAGGCGACCCATGCTTGAGGTCCGCGACATCGAAACCTTTTATGGTGAGACGCAGGCGCTGTTTGGCACCTCGTTGCGCGTCGGCGAGGGCGAGATCGTCTCGCTGCTTGGGGCCAACGGCGCCGGCAAGACCACGATGATCCGCTCTGTCCTGGGCCTGACGCCGCCGCGCCGCGGCCAGATCCGCTTCGACGGACAGGACATCACCCGTCACCCCACCCATCGCATCTCGGCGATGGGCATCGGCTGGGTGCCCGATGACCGCCGCATCTTTCCGACGCTGACCGTCGCGCGCAACCTGCAGATCGGCATACGCAAGACCCGCTTCCGGTCCTGGCAGGTCGGCGAGATGGTCTCGATCTTCTCCGCGCTCGAACATCTGATGCCGCGCGAATGCGAGAACCTCTCCGGCGGCGAAATGCAGATGGTCGCGATCTCGCGGGCGCTGCTGGGCTCGCCGGGGCTCGTCCTGCTCGACGAGCCGAGCCAGGGCCTCGCCCCCAAGATCGTCCAGGACGTGCTCGCGACGGTGCGCCGGCTCAAGGCCGAGGGCATCTCCGTGCTGATCGTCGAGCAGAACGCGCTCGCCGCGCTCGAGGTCTCGGATCGCGCCTATGTCATGGACCGCGGCCGCATCGTCCATGAGGGACCCGCCCGTGCACTGCTCGACGACAGACCCCAGCGCCAGCGCCTGATCGGAATGTGACCATGACCGCCATGCTGGACGTCAGAAATCTGTCGAAGACCTACACGCGCAGCCGGCTCGACCGCACGCCGACCTTCCGGCTCGATGCGAATTTCCGCATCGAGGAGCCGGCGATCGTCGGCATGATGGGCCCCAATGGCTCGGGCAAGACGACGCTGTTCGAGCTGATCACCGGCTCCAACAGCCCGAGCGCCGGTGAAGTACAGGTCGCCGGCCGCGACATTCATCGCGTCCGCACCGACGAGCGCGACCGCCTCGCCATCCACTATCACCAGTCCTACCAGGTCCGACATTTCCGGTCGCCGCGCCCCAATGCCCTGATGGAGCGTGCGGGCAGCCAATACCCGCTGGTCCATCTTTTCGATGAGCCGCAGTTCAACACCCAGGACGGCTATATCGGCTTCATGCTGGATTTCTTCCGGCGGCTGCGGGCTGAGGGCCGGCTGGTCTTCCTCTGCGTCCACCCCAATGAGCGCTTCCATCTCGAGATCCTCGAGGAGATCTGCGAGCGCTTCATCTTCGTCAACAAGGGCCTCGTCACGTCGCTGCCGGGCTATGCCGGCCTGCTCGCCTTCGAGCCGGCCCGCGCCTATCTCGGCAACCTGCTGACCGAGCGTGCCGCCGTGGAGGACGCCGCGTGAACCAGCTCGCTACGAACCTGACGCCGCAGCTCGACCTCGACGCGATGGACCGGCTGTTCGACATCAAGGGGCTGCGCATCTTCCTGCCCGGCGGCTACGGCGCGCTCGGCGAGGCGATCGCGATGGCGCTGACGCGGCGCGGGGCCCATTGCGCCATCGCTGGCCCCAATGGCGGAAAGGCGGCCGCGCTTGCGCAAAAGCTCGCTTGCGTCGGCGTCGACACCTACGGCTTCGAACTCGACGCGCGCAGGCCAGCCGCGATCGCAGAGGTCGCCGACCGCGCCGCCGAGGCCATGGGCGGCATCGACGTGCTGGTCAACTGCGTCGGCGTCCAGCGTGAGCAGTCGCTGCTTGACGTCACCGAGGAGACCTTCGACGAGGTCTACGAGACCAATCTGAAATCGGCGATGTTCCTGGCCCAGGCCGTGGCACGCCACCAGATCGCGCAAGGCACGGGCGGACGCCAGATCCATCTGCTGTCGGTGCGCTCGCAACTGGCGCTACGCAATCGCGGCTATTCCGCTTACTGCGCCACCAAGGGTGGCCTCGTCATGCTGGTCAAGCAGCATGCGATGGAACTCGCCGGGCACAACATCACTGTCAACGGCGTCGCGCCGACCTTCATCCAGTCCGAGCGCATCCGCCCCCACCTTGAGCGCGACGGCTTTCGCGATTTCATCCTCGACCGCAATCCGCTCGGCCGAATAGGCGACCCCGTCGAAGTCGTCGGCCAGATCATCACCTTCGCGGCCCCGGCCGGCAGCTACATGACCGGCCAGATCGTTTACGTCGACGGCGGCGTCACCGCGAGCCAATGACGGCCTGAAGACTGCGCGCTTCGCTTCAACCGGCCGCGTCAAGCTTGTCCCGAACATCCTGGAGGCTCCATGCCCGACTTGATTCCCAAGCTGCTGATCGGCGGTGAATTCCGCGCGCAGACCACGCTCGAACCGTTGCGGGTCATCAACCCCTGCACCGAGGAGTTGCTCTGGACGGCTCCGCGCGGCGGCGCAGCCGAGGTCGAGGAGGCGCTTCATCACGCGTGTGCCGCGCTGAAGACCTGGTCGAAGGTGCATGGTTGGGAGCGGGCGAAGGTCCTGCGCGGCATCGCCCGGGCGATGGAAGCGCGCAAGGGCGCGCTGGCGCGCGCGCTATCCCATGAGATCGGTCGGCCGATCGCCCAGTCCGAAGGCGAGGTGTTGATCGCCATCGAACAGTTCGACTGGTTTGCCGGTGAGGCCGAGCGCCTTTTCGGCGAGACGATCCCCTCGCGGCAGGGCGGGCGCCTCGCGACGACGCTGGAGCCTGTCGGCATCGTCGCCGCCTTCACCGCCTGGAATTTCCCGATCAACCTGCTCGCCCGCAAGATCGCGCCGGCACTTGCCGCCGGCTGTCCGACCATCTGCCGCCCGTCCGAGCAGACGCCGCTGACCTCGACCCTGATCGCGGAAGCCTGCGCAGAAGGCGGCGCCCCAGCCGGCACCGTCCAGATGCTCTTCGGCCCGGCCGAGACGATCACGCCGCTCCTGATGGCCGCCGAGGAAGTCCGCAAGATTTCACTGACCGGCTCGACGCGCGTCGGCCAGATGCTGCTGGCCGAGGCCGCCAAGACCGTCAAGCGCTGCTCGATGGAACTTGGCGGCCATGCGCCCGTGGTGATCTGCGAGGACGCCGACGTCGATAATGCGGCAGCGTTGTGCGCGTTGTTCAAGTTCCGCAATGCCGGCCAAGTCTGCATCGCGCCCAACCGTTTCTATGTGCATGAGAGCCTGGCAGAGCGCTTCGCCAGCGGCATGGTCAAGGCAGCCGAGGCGCTGGTACTGGGCGACAGCCAGGACCGTGCGACGACGATGGGGCCGCTGACGCTCGCCAGCCAGCGCGACCGGGTCGAGACGCTCTCAGTCGAGACCGAAGCCTCCGGCGCGCGGCGCCTCACCGGCGGACACCGCCCGGCCAGCCGCAACAAGGGCTTCTATTTCGAGCCGACCGTCTTTGCCGACGTGCCAGACGAGGCCCGCATCATGCGCGACGAGCCCTTCGGCCCGCTGGCGCCGATCGCCATCTTCCGCGATTTCGACGACGCAATCACGCGGGCGAACTCGACCCCCTACGGTCTTGCCGCCTATGGCTTCACCGGCAGCCAGCGTTACGCCGAGGCACTGAGCGCCGAGCTGAGCGCCGGCATGGTCGGGATCAACACCTTCATGATTGCCCATGCCGAGGCGCCGTTCGGCGGCATCAACCATTCCGGCATGGGGCGCGAGGGCGGCCGGCAGGCAATCCACGACTATCTTAACGTCAAGCTCACGCATTTTATCTCGACGTGAAATGATCTCAAACTGGCGCCCGGCAAGGGCCACAAATGCCCTCCACGGTCGGGAAAATGCGCCAACTTTAGACATTAAGACCTTTCCCGGTTTCGGACGTTCATTGCGGCGGAAGCTGGGTCCGACGGCATGTCGTGCGCCGCTCCACTGCGTCTCTCAGAAGCTAAACCGTTCCCTTTTCCTCCTGCAGGAAAGCGGTAAGGCACGGCGCACAGCGTCGGGCGCTAGGGCACGATTTCAATGGATCGGCGACTGTCGACCGCAAGGCGCAATGGCCGCGCTGGACGCCGACGCCCGACATGATCAACCGTAAGCCGGAGCGCTACGAAATGGAGAGGCAGCATGGCTGGCGGGGGACACCAATCCACTCGGCGCCCGCGCGCTCAACCTCTTCAAGATGGCCGCAACACGTTCTATCGCATCCATGGAACGAACGAGCCCGGGGCGATCGGCGAAACCGGCTCTTCAGGCTGCATCCGCATGGTGTACCGGGACGTCATCGATCTCTACTACCGCATCCGAACGGATCAAGGTCGCCCCCTAAAGGCGGCAGATACGGATTTATGAGGCGAGGCGTCTTATGATGCCTCGCTGGGGAGGCTGCGGATGCATCTCGAAAAACAGATGTAACGCGCGTCATCCGCGCTCAGAGGTGTTTTTCGGCGAGGAGCGGATATTGGCCTCCAGATCCTGATAGGCCATGTCGAGGGCTGCAACACGCCGTGCCGATGCGGACCAGTTGGCGAGGCTCAGGGCGTTGTCGGCCACCAGTTGAGCGCCGCGTGCACCTGCAGAAAAGCGGCGGCGACCTGCATCAGATCGCCTAGCGTCATGTTCCCAGATAGAAATTTCGGCAAGCCTAAGAATAATGGAATGGTCGGGGCCAGGAGATTGTTGCTGCTTGACAGGAGCATCATCCACGTCTGGCGCTCGATGATCTCAAGCCAGCGCTCGGCGAGAAGCGTGAAAGAAAGGCCAAGTGTCCTGCGTTCGTCGAGTTCGCCACTATCGGTCGCTTCGTCATCGGATTTTTCACGGGATCGCATGAGGCGTACCGGAAGTCGCCCTCGCGTGCCGCTTTCTCCTCCACCCGCCTGACCAACGGCCAGCCGAGCCGCCACATGGCCCACGACGTGGCCGCCGAGTAGGCGAATACCGCTATGACGAAATAGCCGGGGATAGTCACACCGCCGAACGTCAGGCTTCCCCCGACGTACCAGAGCACCAGAACGAGCGAAGTTGAAAGCAGGACCGTGTTGACGATTCCACCCGCAAGGTCGACGAACAGCTCCACAGCAATGCGGCCATCATCCGCGATCCGGGCTTCCGGATTGTCGATGGCACGCATCATCTCGATATGTTCAATGGGCCGATTGTGGATCCAGCGGGCAATAAGGGCCGCGGTGAGCCATTTCCGCCAGTGCAACTGCAGCCGCATTCGCGTCTGTATTCCCGCTGTGGAGGTAATTGCGGTGCACAGCGCAAGAGTGGAGATGAACACGCCGCTCCATCCCAAGGCCGTTCGATCGCCAAGCTGCAGAGCGTCAAAGAAATACTTGTTCCATTGATTGAACCCGACTGCGACCATCATGTTTGCGATCAAACACGCGAGGAAACCGAGCGAAAGCAGCCACGCAATCCGGCTTGATGGCCCCGACCAGAAGCCGAAGGCCAGCCTGATGAACTGACGCAGAAGATTGCGATGCGCTGGGTTGGCCATGGGCTCCCTGTCCGGCGTGCCGCTGGAGCGCTATTCTAAACGCGCCAGGCACCGACCCTCCACCATACGACCCTGTAGTGAACAGCCGGACCCTCGGCCTGTCCTCTGACATGCTGGCAATCGTCCGCCCGGCTAAACCTCGTCAGCCCGTCCGCGCCGCCCGCCTCGGCTCAAGGCCACAAGCACAATCTCATCTGGAGAAAGTGATTCGGGTCGCTATCAAAAAATTCTGATGCGACGTTTGATGCAGATCAATCAGGCCGATGGTTGCGAGAATGTAATCTGTTTCGAGGTCTCGGAACTCATCAATGTGCTACGATGCGTTTGGGATGGCAGCGGCTTGTTTTGATGAGGCCGTGGCGCAAGCGACCGCAGCTCTGCATGGGTTCAAAGACAACCATTGTGTTTGACCCAGGCAAAAAGCGATCGACGAAATGCCGCTCCTTGGATTTGCGACGGCGGTCGCTCGTAACAAGCAGCTTCGATCTTGTTGGCCGGAGTCGTGTCACCACTCGGGGGTTGGACGTGATGATAAGGAGCGGTGCGCAACGCGATGACGGTGTGGCCGAAGACCCGATCTGGCCTTTGGGGCGAGACCGGGCTGGCTGGGTCGGTGACGCAGCACGCCAGGATCGGGACGCTCAATTTTACGCGCTTTTGGAAGAATCGCCCGACGCGGCGATCATCATAGACCAGACGGGCTGCATTCTTTACGCGAGCAGACGCATTGAGGCGATGTTCGGCTATCTGCCCCTCGAACTGGTTGGGAAACCTGTCAGCGTCCTGGTTCCGGAACGCGACAGAGGCCTTCATGCAGGTCATCTGGCCCGTTTCATGAAAGACCCGAAGCCCCGCATCATGGGCGGGGGAATGGAATTGCGGGCTCGTCGTAAGGACGGCAGCGAATTCCCGACCGAGATCAGCCTCAGCCCACATCCCACGCCCAACGGGCTCCTCGTGGTTGCCGCGATACGCGACCAGGAGGGCCTCAAGCGAGCGCAACGTCTGCTGCTGGGGGAGTTGCATCACCGGCTGAAGAACACGCTGGCGACGGTCATGGCGATTACGTCGCAGAGCTTGCGAAATGCGCGTGACCTTGAAGAAGGCCGAGCCGCCGTCGAAAGCCGATTGACGGCTTTGGGCAGGGCACATGATCTGCTTCTCAACGAAAATGGGGCCGGCGCAAAACTCGCCGTAATCATTGGCTCCGCCATCAGACCGTTCGATGACCTTGATGTCCAACGGCTCAGTGTTCAAGTCGTGGACATTGACATCGATCCGGGAGCCGTCCTCCCCATCACTATGTCGATCAACGAGCTCTGCACGAATGCTGTCAAATACGGTGCGTTGTCCAACACGACGGGGCACATCGACATCGCCGCGATGGTCGATGAAATGGCGCAAATCTTCAAAATGACATGGACCGAAACCGGCGGTCCAACGGTCCATGAGCCGACGCGGCGCAGTTTTGGCACGCGCCTGCTCAATCAACTGGCCCATCAGCTTCAGGGACACATTCGGCTGAGTTATGAGCCGACAGGAGTCGTGTACGAACTCACCATTCCTTTGGGGAGCCTCGGTTTGAAACCCCTCTCCGTTGAGGGGGTACCTCGCTGATTTCGGCCGATGCTTCCACCCGGAGGTATCGACGGGGTAGGTGCAATGCGCGCCCCTCAAGAGACCCGGCTCGAAGCCGAGGAAATATCCCAGACGGCCAGAAACATCGCGGCGATGACCGGCCCAATGATGAAGCCGTGAAGACCGAAGGTCTCAATTCCTCCGATTGTCGAGATCAGCACGACATAGTCCGGCATCTTTGTGGCGTGTCCAACCAGCAGTGGACGCAAGACGTTGTCCACTAGCCCGATGACCAGCAAACCATAAGCAATCAGGAAGATGCCCTGCCATAAGGATCCGGTCGCCATGAAATAGAGCGCAACGGGAAGCCACACGAGCGCGGATCCGATCACCGGCAGCAGAGACAAGAAGGTCATTGAAACCGCCCACAAGAGCGAAGCGTGAACCCCCAACAACCAGAACACGAGCCCTCCGAGCGCCCCCTGGAGCACGGCAACGAGGATATCTCCCTTCACGGTCGCCCGGACGACAACGGTGAATTTGTCGACAAGAGCCTCTCGCTGCTTGACCCGGAGCGGGATGACATCCTTGACGCGCTCCGCGAGCGCTTCGCCGTCACGCAGCAGGAAGAAAAGCAGGTAGAGCATCACGCCTAGGCTGATGAAAAAGCCGAACGTGCTCTGGCCGATGGAGAGAGCCTGGGTTGCCATGAACTGGACTCCGGTTGTCATCGCGACCGCCAACTTTTCCCAGGCCGCGCCGAGATTTGTTAACCCGAAGCGTCCAAGCGGATTGCTTGCCCATTGAGGCAAAACGTCGAAGACCGGCTGAAAGAAGCGGCCGAAATTGAGCTCACCGGACTGTACCTGCCCGTAGAGGCCGGACGCCTCCTGCGCCAGAGCTGCTGCAATCATCAGCAAGGGCACGATAACGATGACAAGGATGATGAGCACCGTCGCAAGCGCAGCAAAACTGCGGCGGTACTTCATGATAACCAACAGTCGCTGATTTAGTGGATCAAACACGATCGCGATGACGGCTGCCCAGAAAACAGCCCCGAACAGCGGCCATAGAATCCATGCGAAGGCGAGCGAGACCAAGCCGATAAGCACCAGGAACGACTTATACTCAAGCGTCGACATAGCGGATCTCCACCTGCGCAAATCCCCGCTACTCGATGGCAGAGATACCAAAACAGCGCCATACATTCGCCAGCCGTGGCGGGCGGAAAGGGCGCGCACCAGTTCGGTCGAGCGAAAATGCCGCAACGACGGCTTCAATCGTCGCGCTTGAATTGATAAATATCAAAGCGCCGTTCCGTTCGAAATGATTTTGTTGAACTCACCCAATGAAATAGAATTAAGCGTTCTAACCGCCCGGAGATACTTAGATTCTTGAAATATCTGAGTGTTTGTTCGAGGCGCGATAAAAGGGTTCGACGTGGTGAATCGGAATTTTCTCTACTTCGGCATTGGTGCACTCGTGGTCGTTCTCGCCGTGCTGGCTATCAACTCTACAAGGAGCGGCAGAAGCCGACCGGCATCGAGATCAACGTCGGCAAGGAAGGCATTTCCATCGAGCAGAAATAGTGCCGCTGCGCGTAGAAGCACGATATCGAGGCGCCACAATTTCAAGGAGATCAATCGTGAGCAAGACTGATGATAGGATCAATGACATCGGGCCGCAGCCGCAGTCGTTCGATATTGAGCGCGCGACGAAGGAGAATACGAATTACCGTTCTGTCGCCTGGAGTGGTCGCTATTTGCAGGTGACGCTGATGTCGATCCCCCCGGGCGAAGACATTGGCCTCGAAGCGCATCCCGATACCGATCAATTCCTGCGCCTCGACGCCGGAAACGGCCGTGTGCAGATGGGAACCAAGAAGGACAACCTGACTTTTGAAAAGGATGTGTCGGATGGTTGGTGCGTCCTCGTCCCGGCCGGGACCTGGCACAACATCACCAATATCGGGGCGAAGCCGATGCAGATTTATGCGATCTACGCGCCCGCCCACCACGCGCCTGACAAGGTGCAGCCGACAGCGGCGGCGGCGGAGGCCGACAAGGACGACGAACCAGCGGCGTGGTCAGTGCAGCCAAAGCAAGCGCCCGATAAACACGGGTGAGACCAGTCCGCATCGGTCAGATCCCCGCGCAGTGCGGGTTGCTGCGATAGAAAAACTTCCCGTTCTCGGTTCCACATCGACACCTCCATGGAATCAGCGTCGACTGCAGAAATGCGAGGGATCCCAGCCTTTCGACTTCTTTCTGCACCGACTCCCAAATGGCATTCAACGTCTAAACAGGTCAGGATGACTCAAACCCGCCTAGCCCAACATTTCGTTCGGAAGCAGACCTTCCAGCCGCCGTTATTGGCCACCAAGCCGCTTTCCTTCCGGACGGGATGCGCCAACTGCCGACATTCGGCCGATGCCGGAATGCGGACGTATCCGAACAACGATTCTCGGCTGTCAGCGTCCAACCCACGGCAGCAGTCACGCGCTTCGCTCATCGCCTAGGCCCCTTGCGCTACCGCGCACGCGGCCGACGGGTGGCTGAGGGCGGTCAGCCCGCTGCAGGCTCGCCTGGAGCTGTGAGGATCATAGGCGCCGGTCCTGCGGCTTTCGCCGTGTCAGCAACGTCCAGGCGCGAAGATCGAACAGCGCGACCGCGGTGGCCGCGACGACGAGCGCGCAGAGCACGAGCTTGGAGACGCTCCCCATCGTTCCCTCGATCAGCAGCGCGTGGACGACCCCGCCGAGCACGACTAACACTACGAGCACGGTATGGCCGAGACGCCAGGCCCGAGGCCTGATGCGTAGGGGCCGGCGCAGCGCGGCGAGCAGCGCCGCGGCGAAGGCGGCCCACATGGCGACGACCCCCCAGGCCGAAAAAGGCGTCGGCGAGTCGAATAGAAGCGCGTCGACGACGTCGGGTGGGCTGGTCAGCCACAGCCCGGCTACGTGAATGATGATCGCTGCGACAAGCGCGGTTCCGACCCAGCGATGCACCCGACGCCCGCGCGGGACCGGGAGCCCCGGCAGGTGTCCGGCGGCGAGAAGAGGCTGCAGCAGGACAAGCGCCAGCGCCAAGACGCCGGCGAAACTGGCCACGACATAGATCGGCCTACGCCAGGCGAGCAGAGGGCTTGTTGCAGCGAGGGCGAGCGACACGACGATCGCGCCCGCGACCACGGCCCAAATCAGGGCCGCCCTCATAGACGTCATGCGGTTCACGCCGACTGGAGCACGAAGTCGGCCTTCAGGCTCTTGTCTCGGGAACTCTGCATCACCGGGCGCAGGAACACGGTCTGGAAGGCGTCGTCGTCATAGGCGAGATGGCCGTGCGCCTGCCCGAAGGCCGGGATGATCTGCGGCATCTCCAGACGGAACATGCCATTGGCGTCGGTCAGCGTCGCGCCGTGGCTTTGTGCATCGGTCTCGTAGCCCTCCGTGGTATGGGCCCAGATCTGGATGCGGATCCCGGGCAGTGGCGCGCCGTCTCCGGCCCGGCGCACCGTCCCGGACATCCAGAAGCCGCCATTGCCGATCCGCTGCACGATCGGCGCGCCCGGTCGGTAATTGTTGGCACCCCCGCGCATCGTGCCCGTCGGCGCCAATCCCTGTGCCTGAGCCGGCCGAATGATCGCCGGCGCTCCCTCTGTCAGCACCGTCGCGCCAAAGGCGGCCCCGGCAGCCAGCAGGCCACGGCGTGTCGTGGAAATGGGCAGCATCGCTTGCTCCGTGGATCGAGGTAACAGTCCGTCGGCCAAGGCCACGAGCCTGCCGTTCACTGCAGTCCTACTGAAGCTATTCGGCGAAATCTCGTCGGCCAGAGGGGCACACGGCTTCGTGACGACCGTTGCCGAGGGCCGCCCTTCGCTTCGGCGCTCGGCATGGCATCGCCGCGCACACTTAGGCGCATCCATGTCTGCGTGACCGAGGCGCATCGGCCATCGATCGGGCTCGTCCCCTCGGCGCCGATGTCGTTGAAAAAGTCGGCCTTGAGAGGGACGCGAGGGCGTTTCGGATTTGGCCGATAGAGCCTCGCCCTTTCATGCTGGCCTGAACTGCGGTCCGTTCGGCAGGAGCTTTGCGAGTTTCCTAAGGTTCTGTGCGGCAGCGGCGAGGTGGAACTCGTCTCTCGCTCCGTTTGGTCCGCGGAGTCGCAGCCGGTCGAGCTTCAGGATGCGCTTGAGGTGGGCGAAGAGCATTTCGACCTTCTTCCGCTCGCGTCGCGAGGTGACATAGGCATCGGT
>NNBV01001596.1_pt1 | contig 17085 bp, 14 predicted proteins | sample 1173771 | NCBI WGS metagenome assembly NNBV01 (sample SAMN07173938, study PRJNA388173) | plant metagenome | isolation source: symbiotic tissue sample KVS11 | place: Norway: Troms, Kvaloya island | reverse complement strand
GTGCACAGGCCGCCGGGTACTCCCCTCCGCGAATGTCCCCCGGGGCTTCGCCCCTCCTCCTTTATTTCGCTGCGGGGAGCACCCGACGCCCTGTGCACCAAGGCACGCTCTGAGTGATCGCACGATCAACCCCGGCTCTGTCCAACGCTCACGCCGATGGTGGGCTTCTTTTCGCGAAATAAAGGAGGAGGGGCGAAGCCCCGGGGGACATTCGAGAAAAGAAGCACACCGTCGGCGTGAGCGTCGCCCTGAACTGAACCACGACCGCCTCACATCTGCGGCTTGTTCACCATCAAATAGAACACCACGACCATCGCAACGAACGCCGGATACCCAAGCAGTTCCCAATAACGTTGATACCGCGCATAGAGCGGCGGCAGCGCAGTGGCATCGCGATGCGCCTGCGCCGCAAGGGCCGCCATGCGAATCTGCAGCCACACCACCGGCAACCAGCAGATGCCCGCAAACACGAACAGCGCAAGCGACACCGCAAGCCATGGCGTCGACATCGGCCAACCCGCCATGTGGGCCAGCGCGAAACCCGTGGCCGGCTGAAGGATGACGGTGGGCGTGGTGAACCACCAATCGGCGCGCACCACCAACCGGCTGACCACCGCCTGCGCCGGCACGCTGCCGCTGCGGTTGGTGAAGAACATGTAGAACGCCGAGCCCAACCCCGTGCCGACCATCAGAACACTGGAGACGATGTGCAGCCACTTGAGGACCAGGTACGTGTTCATGGCGCGGCGCGTCGGTGAAGGTGCCACAGCAATGCGGCGATGGGCAGGTTCTTGAGCAACGGGCCGAGCGGGTGCAGCCACAGGCTCGGTTGCAGCACGGTCGCCACCAGGGTCATGGCGAGCATCAGCGCCAGGGCCGCGGCATAACTCGCGCGGCCCGGCCAGCGCCACAGCGCGATGCCGATGGCGATGTCCGCCACGGCACCGCCGACGATCAAGCACTGCACCAGCCAGGGCGGCGATGCAATGCCCGCCGCGGCCAGCACCTCGCGGCTCTGGCCGTTCAGTTCGATCAGGCTCGCAATGCCGGTGAACAACCATACGGCGACAAGGCTCCAGCGCAGCAGGCGGTCGTCGGCGGCGCGGGTCATGCGGGCAACGGGGATTCTTCTTCGACCACGTCGGTCACCATGCCCCAGCGCGCGAACTCGGGCTCGAATTCCGGCAACGCCAGCAAACCGGCACAGGCGTGTGCGCCGATGGGAACGGCCTCGCCGCGCGCAAGCTTGCGGGCCAGCAGGATCGCGGCCATGCACGGGATCTCGGGCCCGTGGTTGTCGTCGGCGGCGATGTGCCAGGCGCGGCGGGTTGGCTGGCCTTGCGCGTCGGTGCCTTCCACGCGCACCACCATGCCGCCCAGCGCGCTGCCGAGCCCGTCGAACACACGGCCGGCGGAATTCAACAACGCGGCCAGCTTCTGCGGCGCGGGCAACAAGCCCATGCGGCGCATCGATGCCATCACGGCGAACGCCTGCTGCGCCAGCCCGACTTCGAGCGCGGCACGGAACATGACCGACTGCACGCCGGCATAGCGCAACGGAAAGAGTTCGAGGTCGGGGATGTCGCACAGCGCGCCGCGGCGCGGTTTCATGCGTGCGAATTCGACCTTTGCGGGGGCGGCCCAGCCGGGCTGCTCCACCCACCTGCCCACTTGCCACACGCGGATCGGCTCGCCGCAGTAGGCGAGCACGCCGGCCAATGTGGCCTCGCCGCGCGGCGCGCCTTGCGCCGGTGCGATGCAGATGTCGATGCCGCGAATGGCTTGCCAGCCGGCGCAGAGCTGGTCGACCACCGCGGACGAGAGCGCGGGCACGGTGCTGGCGCCGCTCACGGCGGTGCGGCCCGCCGCGCGAAACACGGCATCGAGCGCCGCTGGAAAGTCGCACACGAAGCGCCGGCCGTCGGCCAGGTCGATGTAGTGCGCGCCGGCTTGTGCGACAGCCTGCGGCACGCGGTAGTCCTGGCGCTGGAAAGGGCCTGCCGTGTGAATCACCAACTCGACGCCCAGCTCGCGCAAGGTGTCGGCAAAGCCCGGTGCCTGCGCGTCGATTCGCACGCCGCGTGCGTTGCCGCCGATCGAACTGGCGAATGCCGCCGCGCGCTGCGCATCGCGCCCCGCCACGAGCAACACGATGCCGGGGTCCGCGGCCAGTGCGCGGCAGATGCGTGCACCGAAGTTGCCGTAGCCCCCGAGCACCAGCGTCTTCATGCCGCCGCCCCGGTGCCTGCCACATGGCCGCGCGTGAACGCCTCTTCGAAGATCGAATAGCCCGACCAGTCCGCATGCGCGAACGACAGCCGCCCCGCGACGACGCTGCCGCGGTGCGCGCCGTCGGGCGCGGTGCGCTGGGGCCCGATCTGCGCGAGCAGGCCGGGGTGGGGAATGGACATGGCATGCCCATAGCGCGTGATATCGATGCGCGTGGCCAGCGAAGGCAGATCAGGGTGCGGCACCGACAGCTCGGCCAGCAGCTCGTCGCGCCAGCCGGTCCAGGGCCGCTCCAGCAGCAGCTTGCGGCCGTCCGCCGTGTCGTAGCGGCTGGCGCCCAGCGGGCGGTACCAGCTGAGCACGGTGCCGCGCGGTGTCGGGTCGAGCGACTGGTGGCGCGCGTCGACGTAGCCCAGGCCCTTGGTGCCGTAAACCACGTTGTCCCAGCTTGGCGCGGCGCCGTGGCGGTCGGCCAGCGGACCGCGCAGGTGCACGTTGGCCACCAGCCAGGGTGCGTAGCGCACGTGGGCGGCGGCGGCCTTCAGCACGGCGGGCGGGTTCTGCACCACGCGCGCGGCAATGAACACCGGCAGCGCGACGATGCAGCGCTCGGCCTGCCAGCGCACCAGCGTCTTGCTGGCCGTGTCCCACGCGTCGACCTCGACACCGCCGCGCACTTCGGCAATGCGCGTGACGACCTGCCCGGTGCGCAAGCGCTCGCCGAGCGGCGTGGCCAGCTGCTTCGTGAGCCAGCCGTTGCCTTCGGGCCAGGTGAGGATGCCGTCGCGCTCGGGGCTGGCGTCGTTCACGCTGCCGCTCGGGTCGCCGGGCGCATGAAAGCCGTGCCGGCTCGCGAAGTAGTGAATGCCGGCCCAGGCCGACACCTGCTCGATGCCGGCGCCGTAGTCGTCGCGGCAGCAGTAGTCGAGGTACCAGCGCAGATGCGCGTCGCTGAAGCCTTCGCTGTCGAGCCAGCCGGCGAAGGGGATGGCGTCGAGCGCCAGCAGCTCCGGCGTGACGGCGACCTTCAGCCTGGGAATGGCGAAATGCGCGGCGTGCTGCAGCGCGTCGATGCGCTGCGCGAACTGCCGGTACTGCGCCAGCGTGGGCTCGGCCACGCCGTGCACGGGCAGCAGGCCGTCCTGCCACTCGCCCTGGAAGAACAGGCGCTCCTGCGGGCTGTGGCACAGCGTGACTTCGTCGTACTCCCAGCGGCCCGCCACGCGGCGGCGCAGGCCGAGCTCTTCGAGCAGGTCCTGCACCTCGCGTGCGTCGTCGCCGGGCACCGGCAGGTAATGCGCGCCAAGGGGGCAGGCGATGCCGTTGACCATGCCGCCGCGTGCATTGCCGCCGGCGGTGTCTTCGAGTTCGAGCAGCGTGAAGTCGTCCATGCCCGCGAGCCGCAAGGCGCGCGCGGCGGCCAGGCCGGCCACGCCGCCGCCGGCAATGACGACACGGGTGCGCTTCACGACAGCGGGCGCCGCACTCTGGAGCGCACCGTCGCGCATCGCATGGCCGCGCGCCACGTCGATGCCGGTGAAGCCGCCTTCGATGGGCGGCGGCGGCGCATCGCAGCCGGCCAGCGCCAAGGCACCCGCCGCACCGGCTACGCCGAGGAATTCGCGCCGTTGCATGGCTCGGCTAGTGCGCCATCACCTTGCCCCACTCTTGCTCATAAGTGGTGACAAGGATTTGGTTCGACAGGCGATTCACCTCGGCCGGCACGCGCGCCATGTCGAGCGGAAAGTCGAACATCAGCGGCAGCGTGGAGGGCGACAGAAAGCGCAGGCCCGCAGGCAGCGCATCAGGCATGCGGTACGGCCGGCGGCTCGCGATGATGTAGCCCCACTCGCCGAAGCTGGGCACATGCGCGTGGTACGGCGTGGCCGTGAGGCCGACCGACTCGATGGTGGTCGCCACCGTCCAGTAGCTCTTGCGCGCCACCAGTGGCGAGGTGGTCTGGATCACCGCGTACCCGCTGGCCGACAGGCGCTTTTCGAGCAGCGAATAGAAGCTGTTGGTGTAGAGCTTGCCGATGGCGAAATTGGTCGGGTCCGGAAAGTCGACCACGATCACGTCGTACATGTCGCCGGGCTGCTGCAGCCACTGGAACGCGTCGGTGTTGACGATCTTCACCTTGGGCGACGACAGCGAATGCCCGTTGAGCGCGGCCAGCGTTTCGTGCGTGGTGAAGAGCTGGGTCATGTTGGGGTCGAGCTCCACCAGCGTGACCGATTCGACCGACGGGTACTTCAGAATCTCGCGCACCGCCATGCCGTCGCCGCCGCCCAGCACGGCCACCTTCTTGGGCGCGCCCTGCGCGGCCATCACGGGGTGCACCAGGGCCTCGTGGTAGCGGTACTCGTCGCGCTCGGCAAACTGCAGGTTGCCGTTCAGAAACAGCCGGTGGCCGAGCAGGCCGCGCGTGACCACGATGCGCTGGTAGGGCGAGGTGGCGCTGAAGACGATGTGGTCCTGGTAGAACTTGTCTTCGGCCAGCGTGGTGATGTGGTCGGCCCACACGAAGGCGGCCGCCAGCGCGGCCAGCGCCAGAAAGCACGCCACCGCATGCGCGCCGATGCGGCGCAGCTCATGGCGGAACAGCCACAGCGCCCACACGGCCACGGCCGCGTTCATGAAGCCGAACAGCAGGCCGGTGCGGATCATGCCGAGCTGCGGCACCAGGATCAGCGGAAACGCCACCGACACGGCCAGCGCGCCCAGGTAGTCGAAGGTGAGCACCTGCGACACCAGGTTCTTCAGCGCGATGTTGCGCTTCAGGATGCGCATGACCAGCGGAATCTCCAGCCCCACCAGCGTGCCCACCACCAGCACCAGGCCGTACAGCAACAGGCGGAAGGCGCCGGGCGCGTAGGCATTGGCCAGGAACAGAATGGCCGGCAGCGCGCCGCCGATGAGCGCCACCATCAGCTCGATGCGCAGGAAGTGCGCGGGCAGCTGGCGGTCGAAATAGCGCGAGAGCCACGAGCCCACGCCCATGGCGAACAGGTAGGTGCCGATGATGGTGCTGAACTGCAGCACCGAGTCGCCGAGCAGGTAGCTGCTCAGCGCGGCCGCGCTCAGTTCGTAGACCAGGCCGCAGGCCGCGACCACGAACACGCTGGCGAGCAGCGCAATTTCTACCGGTTGCGGCCCCCGCGCATCCGGGGTGCGCGCGGGCAGGGCCGCGTCGCTCAATGGATCGCCGCGGCGACGATGATGCTGATGCCCAGGCACATGGCGGCAACCACCAGGCCCAGCGCCACGTTCTGCTTCTCGACGATCTCGCCCCACAGGTCGTAGGGCGTGATCTTGTCGATGATCAGGAAGCAGAGCCAGAAAACGATCACGCCGATCAGCGCGTACACGAGCGATCCCAGGACCACGCCCGGTTTCAGCGATTCAAATCCCATGGGGACCTCCAGTCGTAGCAATAAGAAACATCGCGTTGGCGGTGCGGCGCGCAGCCATCTTCGCCGTCATTTGTGGCCGCCGCCACTCGAGTAGCCGCCATACGAGCCGCCCGAACTGCGCGAGCCGCCCGACGAGCCGCTGCAGGTGCTCAGAATGATCAGCAGGATGATGATCACCACGATCACCAGAATGATGGTGCCGCAGCCCATGCCCGAGGCGGCGCTCACCGGCAGCGCGTCGCCGCGCTTGAACATGTCCTTCTTGGCGTCGAGCTTGAAGGCGGTGGCCACCACGCCGCTGTCGAGCTTGATGCCCGACGACCAGGTGAGCTCGTTGGCCGAGCGCTCCATCGACAGCAGCGCGGGGCCGCTGGCGAAGTCGCGGTTGAAGGTTTTCTGCCCGCGCTCGACCTGCCAGTAGAACTCGCCCGCCACGTAGGTGGTCTCGGCGTTGTAGGCGTACTGCTGCTGGTAGCGCTTGTTGAGGTAGGTGGCGGTGCTGCCGTTCTCGGCCATCACCGGCGCGCCGGTGGTCGGCTTGACCAGGCTCCAACCGTCTTCCGCGTCCACCAGGAAGCTGAAGCCGCGCTTCTTGTTGAAGAGCAGGTACTCGTCCCAGCCGAAATGCTCGTCGTCGCCAGGCTCCACGCCCATGCGGTGCTGAAAGCCCACCACCTGCCACTGCGCGCCCTGCAGCTGGCCCATGGCGCCCAGCGCGATGAGCGGGCGCACCGGCTCGCTCTGCGCGGCATGCTTGAGCTCACCGCCGATGCCCTGCGACAGGTCGATGATGCTGTGGCAGTTGCCGCAGGTGATGCTCTTGCTGTCGGCCAGGTTGACGGTGACCGGCGAGCCGCAGTTGGGGCAGTTGAAGCTGCGGCCCTTCTCGTCCTTGGCGGAGTCTTCGCGCAGGCCGGTGAGCTGCAGGTCTTCCAGCTGAACCGAGCGGCCCAGGGACGCTGCGGGCGGCGCCGTGCCGTAGTCGAGGCTGAGCACCAGCCCCTTGTCGTTGCGCAGCTCGACCATCGCAAACGGCTTGCCCAGCTCGGGCAGGTGCGGCAGCTCGCCCTGCGCGGAGGTGAGCGCCACCTGCTCGTTGGAGGTGACGGTGTAGCTCTGGCCCGCGAAGGCGGTGGTGGCGCCCACGCGCAGCTCGCTCGAGGGCGGCGCGGCGCGCTGAATATCGAAGGGCAGCGCGAACACGTACGCGCCGTTGTCCTCGCTGAGCACACCGGTGCGGTCACCGTCCAGCGCGGCGATCCACTCGGTCCAGCGCCCGCCGGGGTAGGTGTACTGCAGCCGGCCGATCAGCGTGAACGGCTTGTCCTGGATGCGCCCGGCGGCAAACAGCTGCAGCGGGCTGAAGTCGTCGAAAAGCTCGGCCATTTTGCCGGTGCGCGCGAGCGTGTCGCCCTGGCGCACGACGGTGCTCTGGCAGTACGGGCAGACCGCGTGGGTCGATTGCGCCGAACGAAATTCGACGGGCGCGCCGCAGCCGGGGCAGGGCGCGCGGTAGTAGCGTTGGTTGCCGGTTTCCTCAGCCATGGCAAGCGGCTGAAGAGACGACGAACGAAGCGGGGGATACCGCGCAGCCGGCCAGGCCGGACCGCTGGTATCGCCCCCTGCAAGGGGGGAGGAGTAGCGACACGAAGTGCGCGAGGCCTGGGGGTTAGACCAGCTTCTTCAGCAGCTCGACCTTCTTGGCGTCGAACTCTTCCTGCGTGAGGATGCCCTTGGTCTTGAGCTCGCCGAGCCGCTCGAGCGTGGTCATCACGTCGGTGGGGCTCACCACGGCCACGGCGGGTTGCTGCTGCGTGGCAGCGGCCGCTGCCGCCGCATTCGGGCTCAGGCCCTGCGCGAGGTTCTGCGCCAGCACCTGGCCCAGCGCCACGCCGGCACCCAGGCCCATGGCATCGCCCACCACGCCGCCGCCGTTGGCCGCGCCTTCGGCGAACTTGGGAATGGCCTGCGCCGTCTGGTACTGCATGAACTTGCCCATGTCGTTGCCGACCATGCCCATGCCGATCTTCTGGTCGAGGATCTTCTGCAGCTCTTCAGGCAGCGAGACGTTCTGCACCGTGATGTTCTCGAGCTTGATGCCGATCTTCTCGAACTCGGGCACCAGCTGGGCGGCCAGCGCCTGCGCAAACTGGATCTGGTTGGCCGCAAGGTCCAGAAAGGGCACGCCGCTGGAGGCGATGGCGTTGCTGATGTTCTGCAGCACCAGGCCGCGCAGCTGGCCGTCGAGGTCGGCCACGCTGTAGATGTCGCGCGTGCCCGAGATTTCGGTGTGGAACAGCTTGGCGTCGCCGATGCGGAAGCTGTAGTTGCCGAAGGCCCGCAGGCGCACCGCGCCGAAGTCCTTGTCGCGGATGGTGATCGGCTGGGGCGTGCCCCACTTCTGATCGACCTGCTGGCGCGTGCTGAAGAAGTAGACGTCGCTCTTGAAGGGGGACTCGAACAGCTTGTCCCAGTTCTTCAGGTACGTGAGCACCGGCAGCGTCTGCGTCGACAGCTTGTACATGCCGGGGCCGAACACGTCGGCCACCTTGCCTTCGTTGACGAACACCGCCACCTGCGATTCGCGAACGGTGAGCGAGGCGCCGTTCTGGATTTCCATCTCCGCCATCGGGAAGCGCCAGGCCAGCGTGCCATCGCCGGTCTCCGTCCACTGGATGATGTCGATGAACTGTTTCTTGATGAAATCCATCAGCGCCATGGTCGCTCCTCTTGAGGTTTTTTCAGGTTTTGTCCGAGCCGAGCATATTGCCACAGCGACTTGACGCCGCACCCGTGACTTTGGTCATGTTCGGCCCTGGCCATGCGGCGTATGGACTCTGCCCGAGGCCCGCCGGAGCGAGGTCTACAATCGGCGCCCCCAGAAGAAGCGCCACCAGGAGCTACAGGCACATGTCCGATTCGACCCCCTCGACCCCCTCGACGTCCTCGATTCCCACGCCCGAAGACAAACGTGCCGAGCTGCGCCGTGCCGCCCTCGAGTACCACGAGTTTCCAGTCCCCGGCAAGATCGCCATCGCGGCGACCAAACAGATGGTCAACCAGCGCGACCTGTCGCTGGCCTACTCGCCCGGCGTGGCCGCGCCCTGCGAGGAAATCGTCAAGGACCCGCTGAACGCCTTCAAGTACACCTCGCGCGGCAACCTGGTGGGCGTGATCACCAACGGCACCGCGGTGCTGGGCCTGGGCGACATCGGCGCGCTGGCCTCCAAGCCGGTGATGGAAGGCAAGGGCGTCCTGTTCAAGAAGTTTGCCGGTGTCGACGTGTTCGACATCGAGATCGACGAGAAGGACCCGGTCAAGCTGGTGGAGATCATCGCCTCGCTGGAACCCACCTTCGGCGCCATCAACCTGGAAGACATCAAGGCCCCCGACTGCTTCTACGTGGAGCGCGAGCTGCGCAAGCGCATGAAGATTCCGGTGTTCCACGACGACCAGCACGGCACCGCCATCACCGTGGCGGCGGCCATGGTCAACGGCCTGAAGGTGGCCGGCAAGAACATCGGCGAGGTCAAGCTGGTGACCTCGGGCGCGGGCGCCGCGGCGCTGGCCTGCCTGAACCTGCTGCTCAAGGTGGGCCTGAAGCGCGAGAACGTGTTCGTCACCGACCTGGCCGGCGTGGTCTACGAAGGCCGCGAAGAGCTGATGGACGACGACAAGCGCCAGTACATGCAGAAGACCGACATGCGCAAGCTGTCGGAGGTGATCGTTGGTGCCGACGTGTTCCTGGGCCTGTCGGCCGGCGGCGTGCTGAAGGCCGACATGGTCGCCAAGATGGCGCCCCGGCCCGTGATCTTCGCGCTGGCCAACCCGAACCCCGAGATCGCGCCCGAAGACGCCCATGCGGTGCGCGACGACGTGATCATGGCCACCGGGCGCACCGACTACCCGAACCAGGTCAACAACGTCCTGTGCTTTCCGTACATCTTCCGCGGCGCGCTCGACTCGGGCGCGACCACCATCACCGACGAGATGGAAATTGCCGCGGTGCACGCCATTGCCGACCTGGCGCAGGCCGAGCAGAGCGAGCGCGTGGCCGCCGCCTACGTCGGTGAAAAGCTGTCCTTCGGCCCTGAATACCTGATTCCGAAGCCGTTCGACCCGCGCCTGATGATGAAGATTGCGCCGGCCGTGGCCAAGGCCGCCGAGGAAAGCGGCGTGGCGACCCGTCCGATCAAGGACATGGACGCCTACCGCGACCGTCTGCAGAACTTCGTCTACGCCTCCGGCACGACGATGAAGCCGATCTTCGACGCGGCCAAGCGCTCGCCGAAGAAGCGCGTGGCCTACAGCGAAGGCGAGGAAGAGCGCGTGCTGCGCGCCGCGCAGATCGTGGTCGACGAAGGCCTGGCCCGCCCCACGCTGATCGGCCGCCCCGCCATCATTGCGCAGCGCATCGAGAAGTTCGGCCTGCGCCTGAAGGAAGAGCTGGACTACGACATCGTCAACGTCGAGCAGGACCACCGCTACCGCGACTTCTGGCAGACCTACCACCGCATGACCGAGCGCAAGGGCATCACCGCCCAGGTCGCGAAGATCGAGATGCGCCGCCGCCTCACGCTGATCGGCGCGATGCTGCTGCACAAGGACGAGGTGGACGGCATGATCTGCGGCACATGGGGCACCACGCTGATCCACCTGCACTACATCGACCAGGTGATCGGCAAGCGCCCCGGCGGCTGCAAGAGCACGCCGCAGGACGTGCCGGTGTACGCCTGCATGAACGGCCTGCTGCTGCCCGACCGCCAGGTGTTCCTGGTCGACACGCACGTCAACTACGACCCCTCGCCCGAAGAGCTGGCCGAGATCACGACCATGGCGGCCGAGGAAATGATGCGCTTCGGCCTCAAGCCCAAGGCCGCGCTGCTGTCGCACTCGAACTTCGGCACCAGCAACGAGCCCAGCGCCATCAAGATGCGCAAGACGCTCGAACTGCTGCGCGTACAGGCGCCCTGGCTGGAAGTGGACGGCGAAATGCACGGCGACGTGGCGCTCGACAGCAAGCAGCGCGCGGTGGTCATGCCGCACAGCGCGCTGGCCGGCGATGCCAATCTGTTGGTTTTTCCGAACATCGACGCGGCCAATATTTCGTACAACCTGCTCAAGACGGCGGCCGGCGGCAACATCGCGATCGGGCCGGTTTTGCTCGGCGCGGCCAAACCTGTGCATATTCTCACAGCCAGCGCAACTGTTCGACGCATCGTCAACATGACAGCCTTGACAGTTGCCGACGCAAACGCCGAAAGATAGGCCTTTTGGCGAGAGTGGTCGCCAACTTAAAACACCACTCACCCCCCGCGGCGACTGCTCAAACTTTGAGCAGTCGCTTGCTATTTTCTCCAGCGTGGTGCACACTCGCGGGCTTGAATTTGCGGGTTAACCCCGAGGTTGATCGCCAATTCGAACCCCCCGCTCTTTTTCTTGTGGTGCCCCATGGCGGCTTACGCCTCGATCACGTCTTCTGTCACAAAGTTCGCGCTCACCGGCCTGATGCTGGCGGCGCTGACGACGGGGGCCGAGGCCCGCGGTTGGTTCGGCGCCGGAAAAACGTCCACTGAAGGAACGATTGCACTGTCCGAATTGCCGGTACAGGGCCAGCGAACCTACCAGGCCATCCTCGATGGTGGCCCTTTCCGGTACGACAAGGACGGCACGGTTTTCGGCAATCGCGAGCGTCTCTTGCCGCCAGCGCGACGGGGCCACTACCGCGAGTACACGGTGACGACACCCGGCTCGCGCAATCGTGGTGCACAACGGATCGTTTGCGGTGGTGAGCAACGCACCACACCCGAGGCCTGCTGGTACACGGCGGACCACTATGCGAGTTTCAGACGGATTGCACCATGAGCGATGAAAACGACCTGAGCGGCGCACCGAAGCGCCCCGAAGAAATGATGATGACTATGGAAAGACCAGCGGAGATGACCTTATCCCTTCGTGCCGTACGCCCGAACATCGTGCAATCGATCCGCGCGTTCCGCGTGAACGACCTGCAGGACGCTGCCAACGCAGCCGGCCAGCACTTCCTGTACGCCAACCTGGGCAATGCCCAGACCAAGCAGGACGTGCTCGACCTGATCGCACAGCAGTTCACGTTCCCGGCCCACTTCGGGAAGAACTTCGACGCGCTGTACGACTGCATGACAGACCCTTTGCATAAATCGGGCCCGCAGCCAGGTTTTGTCATCGTGCTGGAGCAGATTCCGGCCAATGCCAAGTTCGACAAGGAAGCGCGCGAGCAACTGCTCGACATCTTCCGTGACGCCTCGGACTACTGGGGCGACCGCAAGGTCCCGTTCCGGTGCTTCTATTCTTTTCTGTAGCCCGTTCTGCATCGACCAGCCAAGCAGAACGGGCGAACGAGGCTCAGCCCAAAGCTGACAACCTCGACGGCACCGAAGTGAACACCACCGCAGCAGCAGCCACCACGGCCAGCACCGAGCCGGCCGGCGAAAAAATGCCGACCGACAAGCTCGTCGACGTGTCGCCGCTCGCGCTGCGCATGAGCAGCCCCTTCAATGCGGGTTACTGGCTCGCCGCCGCTTGAGAACCGTCAAGCGCCGGCGCTAGCAGGTTCTCAGCGCCCATTGAAAAGCCCGTCTGTGACGGGCTTTTTTCATGGGGCCACGGTTTGCGCCAAAACCACATATTCCGCGACGGGCACTTCCTCCGCACGCCGTTGCGTGTCGAATTCGCCGCCAAAGTCGTGCTCCTGCAGCCACTTGCCCAGCGTGTGGCGCAGCAGCTTGCGCCGCTGGCTGAAGGCCACCTGCACGATCTCGCTGAGCCGCGCCGCGTTGACCGCCGGCGGCGTGGCCAGCGGCACCATGCGCACCACGGCGCTGTCCACGCGCGGCGGCGGGTCGAAGCTCTCGGGCGGCACGAACAGTACGTTCTGCATGGCGTAGCGCCACTGCAGCATCACGCTCAGGCGGCTGTAGTCGGATGTGGCCGGCTTCGCCACCATGCGGTCGATCACCTCTTTCTGCAGCATGAAATGCTGGTCGGCCACCAGATGGGCCGAGCCCAGCAGGTGAAAGAGGATGGGCGTGGAGATGTTGTAGGGCAGGTTGCCCACCACGCGCAGCGGCTTGCCGGGGAAGCGGCCCGCGAGCTCGGCGAAGTCGACCCTGAGCACGTCGGACTCGATCACCTCGAGCTGCGGATGCTCGCGCAGGCGCTTGGCAAGGTCGCGGTCCAGCTCGATCACGGTGAGCCGGCCGAGCCGCTCCACCAGCGGCTGGGTGAGCGCGGCAAGCCCCGGCCCGATCTCGACCATGGCATCGCCCGGCTGCGGTGCGATCTCCCGCACGATCGCCTCGATGATTCCCCCGTCGGACAGAAAATGCTGCCCGAACCGCTTCCTCGCGATGTGTGCCATCAGCGACTCAGGACTGCGGAGGGTCGCGGTATTCGACGTAGGCGCGCGCACGCACCTCTTGCATCCAGGTGCTGAAGGCTTCCTCGATGCGTTGCTCGCGCAGCGCGGCGCGTGCGGCTTCGCGCTGCTCCGACTGGCTCAGCTTGGCATCGCGGCGGCCCACCACCTGGATCAGGTGCACGCCGAAGCGTGACACCACGGGGTCGCTGATCTGGCCCGGCGCGAGCCGGTCCATGGCTTCCTCGAACTCGGGCACGAACTGGCCCGGGCGCGACCAGCCGAGGTCGCCGCCGGCCTTGGCGCTCGCGTCCTGCGAGTTGTCGCGGGCCAGGCCCGCGAAGTCGGCCGAGCCCGACTGCACGCGGCGCTTGAATTCCGCCAGCTGCGCAACGGCCTGCGCCGTGGTGCGCTTGGGGTCGTTCAGCAGCAGGATGTGGCGCACCTGCGTCTGCGTGACGGTGGCGTCGCCCGAGCCGACCTGGGCCTTGGACAGCACCTTGAGCACGTGGAAACCGGCGCTGGAGCGCACCGGGCCCGCAATGCCGTTCACGGCCGTCGATTGCGTGGCCTCGACGAACAGCGGCGGGTAGCGGTCGGCGCTGCGCATGCCGATGGCACCGCCATTGGCGCGGTCGGGCGAATCGGAGTTGTCCTGCACCAGCTTGGCGAAGTCTTCGCCGGCGCGGGCGCGCTGGGCCAGGCCCTGGGCCTTCTGCTGCGCGGTGGCAATCTGCGCGTCGGTGGCGTTCTCGGGCACCGCCACCAGAATCTGCGCCAGGTTCAGGTTTTCCAGCGCGGCGTTCTTCACGGTCACGTTGCGCTGGTCGCGCAGGTACTCGTCGGCCTCGGCGTCGCTGACCTTGACCTTGGATTCGACCTCGCGGTCGCGCAGGCGCGTGAGCAGCAGCTGGTCGCGCAGGTCGTTGCGGAACTCCTGCTGCGAAATGCCTTCGGCGGCCACGCGGCGGCGCAGCTCGACCAGGCTGATCTCGTTCTGCCGAGCCACGGTCTGTTCGGCCTGGTCGATCGCCACGTCGTCGACCTTGATGCCGCCTTCCTTGGCCAGCTGCAGCTGCGCGCGCTCGGTGATCAGGCGCTCCAGCACGAGCCGTGTGAGCTCGTTGCGCGGCACGCGCGCGGCGTCGGGGTTTTCCTTCAGCAGGCGCGCCACGCGGGTCAGCACCTCGGTGTTGGTGATGGGCTCCGAATTGACCAGCGCGACGATGAACTCCGCCGAGCGCTGCACCGGTGCCGCAGGCGCCGCGCTGGGCGCGGGGCGGGCCACGGGCGGACCGAGGCGCGGGCCGGCGCGCATGATGTCCGTGATGCCGCCGCCGGAGCGAAAGCCCTGGGCCCCCGCCGTTGCTGCCATGGCTGCCAGGCAGCCGAGGGTGATGATGGAACGGATATGTTTCATGGCTGGCTCAGTCGATCGTCTCAGTCGTAATTGGTGAAGCGGCTCGGCGCCTCGCCCGGTTGGCGCAGGGGTTCGTAGCGCTGGATGTTCTGCCGCAGCGCCTGCATCGGGCTGGAGCCGATGCTGGAGAAGCCGACGAACTCGAGCTGGAACATGATGCGGGTGTTCGCCGTCACCTGGCCCGTGGTGATGCGCTGCAGCACCACGCGCCCGATCCAGCAGCAGCCGTCGTACTCGAAGCCCAGCACGCCGTCGGTGAGCTTCTTGTCCTGCAGGCTGTAGTTGAGGCGGCCCACGGCGTACCAGCGCCCGCCGCCCTGGCCCTTGCCGGGGCCGAGGTCCTTGCCCTTGTCGCCCCACAGGTCGTTGATGGGCCATTGCCAGCCCACGTCGAACGACTTGTTGCCGTCGGTCGCGGTGGGCGTGCTGGGCGCCTGGTAGCGGAAGGCCGCGCTCAGGTTGTGGTACGGCTCGGGGTTGTAGCGCGCGCTCAGGGCCGAGCGCTCCGACTTGCGCGTGTCGGGGTTGTATTGCACGACCGTGTCCAGGCTCCACTTGGGCGTCCAGTTGATCTGGGCGCCCACGAGCAGGTCGCTCGCGCGGTCGGTCACCGGCGTGCCGCCGGGCAGCGTGACCTTCTGGTCGCTGAAGCGCAGGCGCTGCGCGATGCCGAAGCGCGCCGCCTCGACGCCGGTGGCCGGGTCGATCAGGCGCGAGGTCACGCCCATCGTGAGCGCGTTGGTGTCGGAGACGCGGTCGCCTCCGGAGAACGCGTTCTCGGTGTAGATGGTCGCAAAGCTGAAGTCGTTGGCCGCCGAGTCGTAGTTCGGCAGCATGCTCTGGTTGCGGTACGGCGTGTAGACGTAGTAGGCGCGCGGCTCCAGCGTCTGGCGGAAGGCGCGGCCGAAATAGCTGGCGTCGCGCTCGAAGATCAGGCCGCTGTCCAGGCTGAAGGTCGGCACCGTCCGGTTGCTGGAGGTCGGAAAGAAATACAGCGAGGCCGGGTTGTAGGGAATGCCGCCGACGTACTGGGTGCCGTTGATCGTCAGCTTCGGAATGTCCGTTTGCGGCACGTAGTAGCTGTAAGACGCCGCGTTCACCATCAGCTTGGGAATGACGAACGAGCTGGGCGTGATGAACGGCCGGCTGATCGAGGCCACAGCCGATGCGCGGTCGCCGTCGGGCTGCGACTGTTGGTTGACGTCGAAGCCGGGTTGCCCGCTCAGAATGGTGTTGACCCGGAAGCGCGTGTAGTCCAGGTTGAGCGACACGTCGAAGCCGTGCCAGTCGTACTTGTTGTAGTTGGCCGTGATCTGCGGCATCCGGTCGTAGGCCGGCACGATCGGCGACAGGTTGTATTGCAGGTTCTGGTACTTGAGCGTACGCACCATGCCGCTCCAGTCGTCCTTGGCCCAGTTGAGCGACGCGTCGTTCGGCAACTGGCGCTGCGCGAGCGAGGGCGTGCGGGTGAAGTCGCGCCAGTAGTCGTTGTCGCTCACGCGGTTGATCGCGATGTTGGCCGACAGCGAGTCCAGGCCCAGCGCCTTGGCGTCGAAGTCCTGGTGGTGGCTGAGCCACAGGCCCCACCGCTTGGTGCTGCCGGGGGGGCTGGTCAGGTCCTTGGCCTGGATCTCGCCGTTGGCCAGCTGCTGCAGCTGGCTGGCGCGCAGCTCGTTGTAGCGCTGGCCCACCAGGCGGTCGCTGCCCATCAGGTCCAGGCGCATGGTGCCGCTGTAGCCTTTTTCGAGGTAGCGGAACTCGTTGCTCAGGTTGAGCCCGCGCTTGCTCATGAGCGTGGGCGTGATGGTGGCGTCGCGGTTGGGGGCGATGTTCCAGTAGTACGGCTGCGCGATCTCGATGCCGTTGTTGTTGTCGATGCCGACGGTGGGCGGCAGCAGGCCGCTCTTGCGGTCGTTCGACAGCGGGAAGCTCACGCTCGGAATGGGCGGCGTGCTGATGCCCATGAAGCTCAGGCGCGCATTGGTCGCCACGCCTTCGTTTTCCTCGGTGTCGGTGGTCAGCGTGGTGGCGGTCAGCAGCCAGGCCGGCATCCAGCCCGGAAAGTCTTCGCGCCGGCAGGTGGTGTAGGTGGCCTGGCGGGCCACCGAGACGTTGGCGTCGACGAAGTCGATGCGCTGCGCCTCGCCGTGCGCCTCGTTGGCCAGGAACTGGTAGCGCACATTGTTGAAGAAGCCTTCGAAGGTCTCCAGCTTGAGCTGCAGCTCGGGGCCTTCGTACACATTGCCGGCCTGGTTGACGCGCACGTTGCCGGTGGCCTTGGCGCGGTCGTCGGGCTGGTAGTACTCGAGCCGGTCGGCGGTGATGGACACCGGGCCGCGGCGCAGCGTGGCATTGCCTTCGACCACGGTATCGAGGTCGGGGCGCCCGGTGATGCGGTCGCCGGTGACCAGGCTGGGCAGCTGGCCGCGTTCGGCGGGCGGGACCAGTTCGGTCAGCAGCGGCGTGCGCTTGAGCGTGATCGGCGCGTCGAAGCCGGTGGCGGTCTGCGCCGAGGCGCCATGCACATGCATGAGCGCCAGCGACAGCACGGCCAGCGGCAGCGGCGGGCGGGAACGCCGCGGGGTCGCACGTCGGCTCATCAAGCCTCCTGCCCGGCCGTTCCGAGG
>NNBV01000341.1_pt1 | contig 17149 bp, 12 predicted proteins | sample 1173771 | NCBI WGS metagenome assembly NNBV01 (sample SAMN07173938, study PRJNA388173) | plant metagenome | isolation source: symbiotic tissue sample KVS11 | place: Norway: Troms, Kvaloya island | reverse complement strand
TTATAAATCATTCATAAATTATTCCTGAAGATAGAAGCACTCCTGATCTAATTATTTCTTTAGAGCGATTTGCAAATTCAATTAAGCATCAGAGAATACTTCTATCAACCCTTGATATTACAAACACTTCTATGGCAAAGCCAATTGAATTTAATTTATTTGCACCTTATAACAAAGGAGCCGCATTAATTGGTTCTTTTTCTGATTGGCAAGAAATTCCAATGGAAAAAGGTGATGATGGTTATTTTCGCACAAGTGTTGAACTAGAAGATGGCGTTTATAAATATAAATTTCGTGTCCAATCAAATTCATGGTTTTTTGAACCAGAACAATGGGTTGAGGTTACAGACCCTTATGCAAAAGATATAGATGAACTCAGTGGAAAAGACGATGGTGTTATCCAGGTCAAAGACGGTGAAAGGATTACTGATACTTATGTTTGGCAACATGATGATAAACCTTTACCTGCTGACCACGAATTGGTAATTTATGAATTGCATGTCGGTGACTTTTCTGGTGGTGAGGATGATCCTTATGCACGAGGCAAGTACAAACACGTGATTGAAAAATTAGATTATCTATGTGAATTGGGAGTTAACGCTATTGAGTTGATGCCACTTAAAGAATATCCTGGTGATTATAGCTGGGGTTATAATCCGCGCCACTTCTTTGCAACAGAATCAAGTTATGGTTCGACTGCTGAGTTAAAAAAATTGGTTGATGAGTGTCACGCTAGAGGAATTCGTGTAATTCTTGACGGTATTTATAACCACTCAGAAGCATCTGCTCCATTAACACAAATTGACCACGATTATTGGTATCATCACGAACCTCGTGACCCTGATAATAACTGGGGGCCTGAGTTTAATTACGAACATTATGATGAAAAGTTAGATATTCGTCCAGCATGGAAATTTACTGGTGAGGCAATCCGTTTTTGGATATCAGAATATCATCTTGATGGTATTCGCTATGATGCGGCGCGGCAAATTGCTAACTACGATTTCATGCACTGGATTGTTCAGGAAGCTAAAAAAACTGCTGGTGCAAAGCCTTTTTACAACGTTGCCGAACACATTCCTGAAACTACCAGCATTACCAATGTCGATGGGCCAATGGATGGTTGCTGGCATGACAGTTTTTATCACTGCATTCTAGAACACATTTGCGGTGATACATTTGATTTAGAGCGTTTAAAAGATGTCATCGACTGCAAGCGCCAAGGTTTCTTGGGTGCCACCAATGTGGTAAATTACCTCACCAACCACGACCATAATCATGTCATGGTTGAACTGGGGAACCGTGAGATTTTTAACGAAGAAGCATTTCGGCGGGTCAAATTAGGAGTAGCCATCCTCATGACTGCTGTTGGTGTGCCTTTGATTTGGATGGGAGAAGAATTTGGCGAGTATAAACCTAAACAACCTGAATCATCCAAAATCGATTGGACGCTGTTAGGGAATGATTTAAATCGTAGTTTATTTGAATCATACAAAGGTTTAACCAACCTGCGTAAAAGTAATCACGCTCTTTACACAGAAAATATTGATTTTATCCACGAGAATGCAGAGGCAAAAGTATTAGCCTACACTCGTTGGAATGATGAAGGTTCTCGTGTAGTCGTAATCGCAAACTTCTCAGAAAACTTCCTAGCGGGCTATCATGTTCCTAACTTTCCTAGCCCTGGTACATGGCACGAGTGGACAGGCAATTATGATGTCGAAGCTGGTGATGATGGCATCATAACTGACTTGGGGCCATACGAAGCCAAAGTGTTTGTATGGCAGTAATGATATACACTACCACTCAGTCAGTAGTTCAATAGCAAAGAAAAGGGGGAAAATATTTCCCTCTTTTTCAGTTATTATTTGAACTCGCATATACAGTTTAATCAAAAATTTGTCAAGCAAAAAATAAGCCATTTTAAAAGTTCATGGGTTTGTGTTACACTTTTTAGTTGAAGTGCGTATATAAAATTGCCAGAGCATCCCCATGCACAACAAATTATTTAATAGTAATATCGACAACGCTAACATTGAGAACGATCGCATTTTATTAACTCCCAATGAAGTCAAATCAAAATTACCTTTAACACAATTAACTGAACAAAGAGTTTTAGCGTATAGGCAAGAAATAGAACATATCCTAGATTTTCAGGATCGCAGAAAGTTTATAGTAGTTGGCCCATGCTCAATCCATGACCCCAAAGCAGCGCTCGAATATTCTGAGAGATTGAAAGTATTGGCGGAGCGAGTTCAGGATAAGCTGCTAATAATTATGCGAGTGTACTTTGAAAAGCCAAGGACAACCGTAGGCTGGAAAGGGTTAATTAACGATCCAGATATGGATGATTCTTTCCATGTAGAGAATGGCTTATTAATTGCACGAGATTTATTATTGAAAATTACAGAGTTGGGATTACCTGCTGGTACAGAAGCGCTAGATCCAATCATACCTCAATACATTAGTGAACTGATTACATGGTCTGCTATTGGAGCACGCACGACCGAATCACAAACTCACCGCGAAATGGCAAGTGGACTTTCGATGCCTGTGGGTTTTAAAAACGGTACTGACGGCAATATTCAAGTGGCATTGAATGCCCTCCAATCGGCTGGAAACCCACATAATTTTCTGGGAATTAATCAAAACGGACAAGTTAGCGTCTTTCAAACTAAAGGTAATGGCTACGGTCATGTAATTTTAAGGGGTGGTAGTCAACCCAACTTTGATGCAGCAAATGTCAAATTAGTAGAAGAGAAATTAAAACAGGCAAATTTGCCACCAAGAATTGTTATTGACTGTAGCCACGGCAATACCAATAAAGATTACAAATTACAAGGTGCTGTTTTAGAAAATATTATTCAGCAAATAGTAGATGGTAATACATCAATAGTTGGCATGATGCTGGAATCGCACTTGTATGAAGGTAGTCAACCAATTACTGGTAAACAAGAAGAGTTAAAATATGGTGTTTCTGTAACTGATAAATGTATTGGCTGGGAAGAAACCGAGAAAATTATTTTGGCTGCTCACGAAAAACTTAGATAAAGACCAATTTAAGGCAAAAGACGCGATGAATCGCCGTCTCTACAATAATCAGTCTTTTGTCTTGACGGCAATTGATAGCATCTTTGTTATCTATAATTTTCATCGAAAAACTTTAACCAAACCGTATTCAATACTTGTCGGTTAAGGGGGAAAGGGGAAGGGGGAAAGGGAAATTAAAAACCTTTAACCCAAACCCAGTAACCCTTTACCAAAACCAAACTTTGGGTTCAAAATGCTTAACCGAGTAGTATTGAAACCGTATTGTACTTCATGCAAAAGAAAACTGCTGTAAATGTGCGATCGCTAAATTCTTATTTACAGCATCAAAACTCTACTAATTGACTAAAAAGCCACCAGAAAGGCGCGTTTTTGTGTATGCTTTGCAACTAAATGCCTTAGCGATACATTTTCGGGAGTAAGTATGGAACGCGCCATTTCTGCGTTGGGAATTTTAGTTTTTATCGGTATATCCTACGCCTTCTCTATTAATCGTCGTGCGGTGCGTTGGCGAATAGTGGCGTGGGGTTTGGGATTGGAGTTTGTATTTGCGCTAGTAATTCTTAAAACTCCTTGGGGTTTGACTGTGTTTAAATCTCTGGGAGATTTTGTCAGCCAATTTTTAGCATTTTCTGATGTTGGTGCAAAATTTGTCTTTGGAGAAAATTTTAAGGATCATTTCTTTGCTTTTCAAGTGCTGCCCACAATTATCTTTTTCTCTGCTTTCATCAGCGTCTTGTATTACTACGGTATTTTACAACGAATGGTAAATGTAGTGGCGTGGGCAATGATGAAGACGATGAAAACATCGGGTTCTGAGTCTTTATCCTGTGCAGGTAACATCTTTTTGGGCCCAACAGAGTCGGCGCTGATGGTTAAACCTTACATAGCGAAGATGACGCAATCGGAACTTCATGCTGTGATGACAGGTGGTTTTGCCACAATTGCCGGTGGAGTATTGGGAGCGTATCTTTCCTTTGGCTTACCAACAGAACACCTGATTGCTGCTTTCTTTATGACTGCTCCCACGTCGTTGGTGGTATCAAAATTACTTTACCCAGAAACAGAAGTATCAGAGACAGTCGGAAAGGCAAAAGCGTATGTAGAAACCAATTATGTAAATGTAATTGATGCTGCTACTACGGGAGCAATTGACGGCGTGAAGTTAGCAGTTAACGTTGGGGTGATGATTATCGCCTTTTTAGGATTACTAGCCGCCCTGAATGCACTTTTGGGATGGTTAGGGGCATTTGTGGGCTTACAGCAACTCTCATTACAGTGGATTTTGTCTTTTTTCATGGCTCCCGTAGCGTGGCTAATGGGCGTACCTTGGGCTGATTGTCGGCAAGTTGGGGCTTTATTGGGTACAAAAACAATTTTGAATGAATTTATTGCATTTTTGGATTTGAAGGCACTAATTGAAAGTGGCAAAATCTCTCAACGGGCAGTAATTATTACGACTTACGCATTATGTAACTTTGCAAATATCGGTTCAATTGGCATTACCATTGGCGGCATTACCGGGATAGCACCTAATCGCCAACATGACTTAGCTCGTATGGGTGTCAGGTCAATGATCGGCGGATTGTTGGCGGGTTTTATCACCGCTTGTATTGCTGGAATGTTGATATAAATAGGACTTACGCATTACGCACACTCTACGAATTCTCGGCGCTCTTCTCTAACGAGACGCTGCGCGTTGGCGAAGCCTCTCGTAGAGAAGGCGGTTCGATAAATTAAGCTTTTTAGGAATTTTTGCGTAAGTCCTGATAAAGAAGAATTTTCTAAATTTATAGATTTTAGGACTAGCCCTTTCAAGGTGGTGAAATTTTTGGGCAATAATTTCTCTTGACTCTGTGTTCTCTGCGCCTCTGTGGTTAAAAAATTACTTTTAAACCGCAGAGTCACAGAGAGCGCAGAGAGAAAAAAAGAGATTTTACCAGTCACCTTGAAAGGGCTAGTCCTAGATTTGATCAAATGAGCGAACCGACAGTAACTTGACAATGCCCTACTCATTTGTAGAGTATAGTTGTTGGGCGTAAAAACGGGCATACCGTCCTTCCTGAGACAGGAGGGAGGTGTGAGTACCAGCTTCAACCACCTGTCCTTGTTCGATTACGAGAATGCAGTCAGCCCGACGAACGCTGCTTAAGCGATGGGCGATAATAAACACGGTACGGTTTTGCATGACTCGTTCCAGTGCTTCTTGAACTAGTGCTTCTGATTCAGAATCTAGGGCAGAAGTGGCCTCATCCAGAATGAGAATTCGAGGATCGTTGGCAACTGCTCTGGCGATCGCTAATCTTTGGCGTTGTCCTCCCGATAGGTTAACTCCCCGCTCTCCCACCCAGGTATGATAACCCTGGGTAAACTGGCTGATAAAGGAGTGAGCATTGGCAATCTTGGCTGCTTCTTGAATCGCTGCTAAATCTAATTTTTCCTGACCGTAACCGATATTTTCAGCGATCGTTCCCGAAAAAAGAGTAACATCTTGGGGAACAATGCCAATTTGATGGCGCAAACTTGTGAGTCTGACATCACGGATATCAATATCATCAACCAGAATTTGACCCCTCTGAGGGTCATAAAAGCGAAGTAGAAGGTTGATTAACGTCGATTTGCCTGCTCCAGAAGAACCAACCAAGGCAATGACATCACCAGGAGATGCGTTCAAGCAGAGATCCTTGAGAACTGGCTGATCGGAATTGTAGGCGAAATCGACATGACGATACTCTACCTTGCCCATCACTCGTGGCATTGCCTGAGCATTCGATTTTTCGCTGATACTAGGTTCCTTCGCCATCAGTTCAAAGATGCGTTCAACAGAAGCTTCGGTCTGTTTGTATTCGTTGTAATTGCTAATCAGCATATCGATTGGCTGAATCAGTATAGCCACAGCAGCTAAGAAACTGATAAACCCTTGAGTGGTCAGTTGCCCCTGAGAAATCTGCCATCCTCCCAATAGAAACAGCAGTATAATACTAACTGCTTCCAAAAAACCGACAACAGGAAACTGAATAGATTTGAGTTGTAGAGCGCGATATTTAGCTTGGCGATTGATTTCTGCTTCTTTATTGAATCGCTTTACTTCATATTCTTGGGCTGCAAAAGCCTGAACAACGCGAATCCCGCTAAATACTTCAGTTAGCATCGCCGACAAATTGGAAACCTGATTTTGGCTCTGGCGAGATAGCACGAGTAATCGCTGACCAAATTGCCCGATCAACCAAGCCATTAAAGGAGCCAAAATCAAACCCGCAAGAGTCAGCGGCCAATTCAGGTAGAGCATGTAAATGGGAATCGCAATTAACTGCAACGAATTGGAAAGAAACTGATGGGATAACTTGTCCACAATCTCGCCGACGCGATCGATATCTTCAGTTAGGCGATAAGTCAAGTCTCCCGTCTGTGTCGTTTCAAAGTAATCTAATCCAAGTTTGTGCAGGTGAGCATAAACCCGCTTACGCAAGTTTAAAACCATGTTCAGGGCAGCAGCGATCATAAAGACATTCTGCCCGTATTGACAAAGCCCTCGAACAAAAAATACCAAAGTGGCTAGTCCGAGCCAGTAGGCAATCTGGTTAACATTTCCCTGACCAAGATAAAAAGCGACCTGACCTGCTAAATAGGGTATTGCTAGGGTGAATAACACAAATCCTAAGATGCAAGCAAATCCCCGAATTAACAGCGACCATTGGGGCCAGAGATAAGGCAAGAGTTGCCAGTAACTAGAGCGGACTTTCATAGGTAAGTAAGAGTTCAGGAATCAGGAGTCAGAATTGAGACGCGATGAATCGCGTCTGTACAAGAGTCAGAATTGAGGTGCATTAAGGCGTTAGCCTACCACACCATGTTGCCCAACCATGCCGACTCCTGAATTTTGACGCAATTTCTACTCAGTTTCTCCTAGAGAGTTTAGTAGAAAGCGGGCAATTCTCTCAGATGCGCCGGGTGGGCCAAATCGCTCAGGGCCATTTTCTTTGCACTTAGCGAGGTAGTCTGAATCTTGTAAAGTTTCAACTACTCGTTTAGCTGCTTGCTTGAGAATCTCAGGGGTTGCTGGCTTAGTGCCGATGGTTTGGGCAGAAATGCCCAACAGCCGCGTTTGCGCTTCTGCAAATTGATAGGTAAATTGAGGGCCCTCTCCGGGAATCTGGATAATAGGTTTCCCGATCGCTACAGCTTGCTCCACTGCCAACCCTGCCATACCAATCACGAGAGTAGAGTAACATAGGATGTCACTGAAGGCATCTGAATAACATCTCACTTCCACAATCGGTGATTCGTCAGGAGAACTTCCTGGAGGAGAATAAGTGAGTATGCCTTGAGTCAGCTGCCAACCTTGACTTTTGGCAATGTCGTCTAGTTGCTCCATCAAACTTGGTATCAAGGCTGCACGAAATTGTAATCCTGACTCAGGCATCACCTTGGCGATTTCTACCACCAGTTGCAACAGCAAACAAAAATTTCGCGCGGCTTCTGGCATCCGTGATCCTGGTAAGATTGCGATCGCTCTCTCGTCCGGTTTTAGGTGCAAGTCTTTGCCAGTAGGGACGAGCCAATCTAAAGCCGGAATGCCAGCTAACTGAGTTTTGGTTAAACCTTGCCGTTGGAGGTCATAAGCCGTATGGGAATCCTTGGTGAAAACTGCTAGACATCTGGAAGAATTAAGGTCGTGCCACAGCAGTGGATTGAGACGCAATCGCCCTTCATAGAGAGCAGAAAGACAGGAAATAAACGAGACGAAGGGACGCTTTGTTAAGTAAGCAAATGTCTGGGAGACAAAATCCCCAGTAGCCATAATCAAATCGCAGTTAGGAGCATACTGCAACACCGCTTGTAATTGTCGCCACGTTAACCCAATCAATCCCGATTGAAAATCTTTGAGCAAATAGAGACGCTTCATGTAAAAGAATCCCCCAGAGGGCATTGTTTGTGTGGGCCCAATAATGGGAATGTCCAAGCTGCGGTAAGCTTTTCCTTCCCCCACAATCGGCATTGCCGCCATCTCAATCGAAGGACACAATTGGCGCAGGCTCTGAATAACATGAGAGGTGTGGTTGTCCTCTCCGTGGCCGTTACTGATAAACAAGATTCGCTTAGAAGACATCTTGGGATTTTTATAGGTCTAAAATGCTTGTTTAGTGAGATTTTTAACCTACATTGGGTGAGTAGGCAAGGAGATTGATAGTATTTTTACTTTTGAGAGTTTGTAATTTTATAGGCAAATCTACAAAGTTACTTTTTTTGCTGTAAACCGGAATGGAATTACTGCTAATCCCTGTTTTTGCAAACGCTAATCTATCAGAGAATACAGTATTAGGAGTACAAGCGCTATGGGTACATCGATCTGAGTTCAATTCAAAGATGCATAAGTTGCAATTTCTGCATTATGTAACTTCTTGGCAAATATCGGTTAAATATTCTATTTTGTTAAAATTCAAATTCTTTGTAGATACTCAGGTGGCACGCGATCGACTAGCCAAACACCATTAGCAGAACAATAGAAGATGTAACCCGCCTGATGCATTGCACCAGTATGCACAGCAAAAACCACTGGTTTCCCATGTCTTGCACCAACAGTTTGTGCTGTTGCAATATCCTTTGATAAATGGACATGATGCCGTGACATTTTGCAAAGTCCTGTTTGCAGAATTGACTCTACAAATTTGCGTCCCGTGCCGTGATAAAGCTCATCTGGGGGAACAACAGGTTCTAATTGTAAATCAACTTTTATACTATGTCCTTGGTTCGCACGAATCAGAGTACCTGTGGAATCAAAAGAAAAGCGTTGTTTCTCGTTGGATTCAACTACCACCTGTAATTCATGACGGGTAATCGGAAACTTATTTTGAGCACAAGCTGTAAGTAGGTCATCAACAGCAACCCAACCACCGGGAGCAAGTTTAATTCCAATGGCATCCGGTGTGTGTCGCAGATATTTGCTGAGATATTTGCTGATTTTTACGAGGCGAGAATCACTCATTTGATGAAGTAGTCATTTGTCATTTGTCATTGGTCATTGGTCGTTGGTCAATTCAAAATATGTTAAAAGGTGGGTGTGGTATCTCAAGAACTAATGACTTTCGCGTTCCGGTTTGATTGTGGTTGGCATCTTTGTATTATTAATATAATATTTTATACTACACTAAAACTTTTATTGCTGGCTTGACTTTGTGTAAATTGACAGAATTTGTCTGCCCATCATGGCTAATGCTACTCCAATCATTAGAATGAGTGTCACCTTTCCACCAGGAACGAGTGGTTGATTTCTGCCATCTGAATTTTCTTGTTCTTGACGTTGCTTCCAACTCATTAACACTGGAATAATTCCACCTAGAACTGAGATACTAAATGTTCCAGTGTAATCTAGAGCAGTAAAAAAGATGCTGGGATTGAGCGTTCCGAGAGTCATAGGAGGGAAAAGAACCAGCGAATAGAGGGGTAGGCGGCTAGTAGAAAGTCTGCCCTGTGCAATTAGGAAAATATCTTTGAACAAATCCAGCAATCCGTACACAAATCCAATAAATGATGTGGCGATCGCAAACTCTGAAAAAATGGATACTAGCACTCCTAACCATTCCCCAGCGCCACCTGCTCGGAGAATTTGCAGTGGGTCAAAAACAGGTCTACCGTCAGATGTACCATTTAGCATATCAGGACTGACGCTTCCTAAAATTACGGCATTCCACGCCAAGAACATAATTAGAGGAATCACAGAACCAATAAAGATGGACTGACGAATTTTGCGGGCATCCCCTTCGAGTTGCGTCACAACTAACGGCACAACATTTTGGAAAAACAGTGCCACAGACATCACTGAAATGGCACTACCAAGGGCACTCCAGTTCTGAAATAATAGCTGGGCACTCTGAATATGTCTTCCCCCCAGAAATAATAATCCTAAGAAAGAAACGATGACAATTCCGACAAAGGCGCTGTTTAATTTCTCAATAAACTTTTCTCGCCCAAGATACATAATGCCACCAAAGAAGAGCGTGAAAGTCGTTGTGCCCACCCACGTAGGCAATATCTGCATACCCCAGATTTTTGCCGCAGCCGCTCCTAAAATTTCTCCTCCTTCGGTGATGTATGCTACCAAGAGAGCATAGTGCATGAATAAATACGCACCGCCAGCAATTCGCGCTCCCACCTTACCAAGAATCTTTTCAACAACTCTCAAAAAACCTATACTCGGATGCCCTTCTGTACGCATCGTGTTTAAGGTAACTTCTGCAACTAATAATCCTGAAACTAAGGCATAGAGCCAAACTGCAATTAGTCCAGACGTAGATGGCACTATACCAGATGGCAGAGTAACGGCTGGTAGGGCGAGAATTCCAGCCCCAACGGTTGTTCCGGCAATCAACGCAGTACTTCCCAATACACTACCCGGTTGATGATTGAACTTTTTTCCATCAAATTCGAGATGAGAAAACAACCGAGTGACTTGCTCTGAATCTTTTAGAACAGTCTTTATGGGAACCATACTGAATATCCGTACCTAAACCAAACAATATTAACATACGTAAATATTCTTCACAAAAACCCTGATTTTGTGTCTTGCCACGATTTCAAGCGATCGCTTTCCAGCCTATTTCCCCGTGAGGGTAATCAAATATTTTATACTAATGCGAAGAGACTTATAGCGTTTCCTAATCAGATGAGGTATCTCACTCAATCGAAAACCGCATACTATTTCACTTTAAGATATAAATACATTGGTAGGGGCGCACAGTTAGCTGTCATTGGTGTCAACTTAAGCCAAAAATAGCGTACTGATTGGGTGTTATTCACCCGCCAGGGAATATAATTCCCTGACTAATTGCTCAAGTCTACTGAAGTAGACTGAAAATTTTCGGGCTATCTTAGTCCTCTTCAGAGGACTTTAGCTATGAGACAGGGATTTACAATCCCTGGCGGACGTGCGGTTTTGCGTTAAGTTGACACGTATGACAGCTAGCTGTGCGCCCCTACCATAAACAAGATTTTAGAGAAATGGTATTAATCAGCTTTCCAAATCACAGTACCATTCTCAACGGTGAAATCAAAGTTTAGCCAGTAAGCCAGCTTTACTGGTACATTGACCGAGCCTGCTTCCGAGCGAACCCCTTTTAATCCCAGTTCTTCAACTATGGGATGGCTAGCAGCATCGTAAAATTTTACCTCATACTTATCCCCCACATCACCTGAACTGAGGATTTTTCCCCCGTGATATTTAGACATTTTCATTAAAACTTCAATGATTGCTTGATAACAAGCACGACTACCATCTTCTGCATCACGGAACTGTTTAAGACAAAGACCAGTAGTTGATTGATGAGTCAATGACTCAATAATACTCAGTGGCAAAGACCAACTCCAACCAGGTATTTCAAGATTTCCTCCGTGTTGGAAAATTAATTTTCTGAGTTCTGCCATTAGCTCATCAAGATTATTTAGTGTTTGACTCGCCCCATTTTTTTGTCCCTTCTCTACTTGTAATACTTCCAGTAGCCGTGTCTTTTGAGCCTTCGCTTGTGGGCTAAAGTCTTTCCACATTAGAGTATCTACTGTAAATAACTCTGGCTCCTGTTCATGATGAGGAATTTGAAAATAACCAATCTCTTTACAGATGCCATAAACTTCGCGCCCTGCAACTAGGATAGGCGAATCATTGACAAGAATATAAGGCATATAACAAACAAGGCGCTCCCCAGTAAAAGTTGGCCCTACTTGTTTTCCAGCCACAGCAATAACCCAAAATATTGCTTCCTCTTCAAAACAGCCACCTTTCTCGCTATCAGGTTTTTCCCTAGAACCCAGTGAATCTATAGTCGCAAGTGTCAGTACAACATAGTTTGTAGCTGGACGGTACTGGACTTTTCCTCCAGCAGGTTCGTTAAAGTATTTGTCACATAGTTGCTGTAATTTCTCTAAAGAACCTTCCAATAAAAACCCATAAATACTAGTATTATTGAGGTTATAAGGTTGAGTAAAACATTGCTCGTTGGGATGTGGGATGTATTTAGGATAGGTTGCAGAAGGATTAGTAACTGGAAAAAATTGTTTAGTAAAATTGTTAATTTCTTTTTCAGTTTTTTCACCTTTGATAGCTAATTCTTGAAGTAGTTGTTCGACAGACTGCGGAGGTTTACTTAAATTTTCTTGCAATTTTTGGGGATTGCCAACTACTTCAAATACAGAATTTGCTGCTCCCATCGCAATATGAAAGCCAGTCTTTAACAATTGCTCATAGTTATTGATGTTCATTGTTCACTCCTAAATATCTGATTCACCGACTATCTTTTGTGGATATCCCGAAATTGCCCTAGATGCCTGCATCCCAGAGGTAACTGTTGCTTCAATACTACCGATATTAATACCATTACGAATCCAGTCACCAGCTAAATAAAGGTTACTAAAGCCCGAATTATCAGCTTTTAACCGATATTTAGTACTTCCTTTTAAAGCTAATACATAACGTTCTGAAGGCTCAATATTTGCCCGCCAGAATTGAGAATCAAATCTTTTTAAGCCATGACCTTCTTTGGGATCTACAAGTAGTTTCCAGTCAATTTCTTTTGAATCCTCAGACAAGGTAATTTTCGGCCACAAAGTGGGAATATTTTCCTTAAACCAATGAATCGCGTCTACTTTAACTCGATTCATTTCTCGATCTGGAAACTCATCATCTGCAAAGGAGGGAATTTCTTTAGTCTCTGCTAATGGCCCACAAAAATAAGCGATACTACCCGGAAAATCTTCTGAATTCCAGCTTTCTCGGATGTTGAGATGACTCATATCCGCCCAAGTGTTAAGAGGATGTGCATAAGCATCAACTACAGGACTAGGCATTATCCAACCTAATTCCTTTAAATTTGGCTTTAACCAAGTTTGGAGCGCCTGAGTCTGTACAGTCTTAACTTTTTCTATCATCTCCTGCCATTCTTGACGAGCTTGAATTAGCTCTGGACAGATGGATTTTAATGCTCCTAAAGAAATACCTAGCAACACTAAATCAAAATCTTGTCCAACATTGAGTGTGATTTCCTCAACGTCTGTCCACTGTGTCCAGCTAGATTCTAAATTAATGTTTTGAGTTTTGAGTTTTTCCCCTTCTACTATCTGGTCGTAAAGAGGAGTACTAGGCCAGCAGGGTAAATCTTTAACGTCAATAAGTGGTTCATAAACAGGATTTTTCAGTGTGACTTGACGACTAATATGAATTTTAGCGATCGCTTGCTGATTATCGGACAAAACTAAGTTTTTGACACGATGAAAAAATTCAAATTTAACACCACGTTTTTTGAGTACTTCATAAAGTGGGGCAAAAATTGTATCTCCCATTCCCGCTTGCATTTTCCAGAAAAATGCACCTTTGTAGGATAGTTGCATACGGAGAGAGAAACGTAATCCTATTCCTGCGGCTAAATTAGGGCATTCTACGTTACCATTCTCGTAGCTAAAAACAAGATCGTAAAGACCTCGCACTAATGGCGAATTAATACTATATTTAGTCGCACCATGTTTAGCTAGCCACTCTTGAATGTCATAATCATCAATTACATCCAAACCCTGAAACATAAGACCATCATGAATTACACCGCGAACTATGGTGTAAGCCAAGTCTACAATTATCCAAAGCCGACGAAATTTATGGTGTGTTTCTATTATTTCTTCAACGCTCTCAAAAAGCCAGTTTTTGAATTTTCCTAGCAGCCAAAGTAGAGCTTGGTGTTGCACTGCTTGGTGCATCAAAGGATCTTGAGGTATTTTCTGAACTAACTTCTGAGCAATATGCAAGAAGGAAATTTCTCTAGGTAAAATTTGAGTATCTGGCTCAATTTGCATCTCTTTTAGTAAAGATGTTAACCAGAGAGGAATTTCGTTCATTTGATAATTTGGTTCTTCATCATTCACCAAAGTATTGAGTGAATAAGATGAACTCTCAAATTGATTCACCATGAATTCTATGAGCAAGCACAGATGTCCCCAAATGGAAGGTACTTCGCTTCCTTCTCCTGGCAATGAATCATTGACTGGAAAATCAAAAGGCCAAGGAATCCACTGTTTATTAATATATTCTGGAACAACTATGAAGTTATGTGGCTTAAAAGCTTCTTGCCATGTTGCAAGTGGCATTTTAGGATTTCGCCCTAATTCTTCATAGCACTGACGCATAACTTTAAAAGTATTTTCGTAAGATCCCATGAAGATGTGTAAGCCATGTTCCTCAATTCGATCTTGGGCATTTAGATTGCGTCCACTTGCTCCTTTTCCACCCAAACGCCATCCCATTTGATAGAGGGTGATATCGTATTTTTCCTGCCAGTCTGGTTGATTCGTTAACTCAAATGCTGTAGTTAGGGAAGCCATACCGCCTCCCAAAATAGCGATTTTCTTTCGATTCGGAATTTCTGACATTATTTTTCCTGCACCTAAAACTACTCAAGAATAAATCTTGGATTGCGCTTCAAACAAATCTGCAACAGTACTCCAAGCAAGTTCGCCTTTTTTATCCAAAAGCTGCTTCTACAGCAGTTTGTAGTTTTTGGCTATATTCTAGTAGTGCATTGTTATCGCGCACCATGACTTTGGCATCGTCCATACACTTTGAAAAACAACTGCGGGAGATTTTTACTTGATGATTTGGGGTAAATAGTTTGTCATGCTGCTGTGCTGCTGACAGTAGTGTTTGATAAGCAGGAAGTAAGCACATTAAGCTAGCTAGACGATATCCTACTGCTTCATAAGGTATGTGCATCACGTAAGAGACAGAATTATTTATCTCTGTCATGACATTGTTTAAAACTTTTTGGGTCCACTCTTTTGGCGCACCTTTTAGCAATAATGGCAAGTCATCAACTTCTTGCATCCATACATCGGGTAAATAGCATATACCATTCGCTAAGTCTTCAGGAAAATCTTTAACAATGTTGGTTCTTTGCAGAGCTTGACCGCAGGTTCCACTATGGGCCAGCAGAATTTTAGCAATGTCTGTACTAAATCGGTAATGGTCTATAGCTAACTCTGTACCCATTTGACCAACAGTACCAGCTGCAAAGTAACAATAGCGCCTGTAATCATTTTCTTCAGCGAGGATACGCACCCCATTGCGGATGACTAAGAAAGGTTCCTGTTGGTTATCCAGCAATTGTTCTATACCTTCAACCATAGTACAAACCCAACGGCGAATAATCTCCTTAACCACATCTGGTAAGAGTGCGTAAATTTGCCACAGCATTAGTCCATCCAAAGACATTAATTGTGTTTCGTCAGGATTAAGTCCTGGCCAATCCTCAAGCGACCAGCTAGATAAAATCTTTGAAGCTAAAGCTGGTTCCTGTAGGAGTTGCTTAAACTCAACAAAACGAGTCTGTTGCCACTCAAAGGGCTGTCGGCAATCTTCAATGTTGTCAGCTACACGAAAAATTAGATAAGCAGTAGACATGAAAGCATCTAACGGCTCTTCCAAACAAGGAGTTACCAAAGCGAAAGAGCGAGAAACTTTATTCATGAATTCTTCTACATACTTTTTCTGCTCTTGTAAAAGATAGAACGTTAGCATTTTACTCTCCATTCGGGTAATCAAAAATTACAAAGATGAAATAGCTGAATCTATGTCCAGAAAGGAAAGCGAGCTTTCTTTACGCTATACGGAAGAGCAGCCTGTAAATCAGATATGCCTGGATAATGGCAATAGGTTGCCGTTGTCTAGTAATATTACATAGGCAACTGTATCAAATATTTTATAATAAATTCATGCTTTGCTAAGGGTCAGTAACTATACTGCTATTTGCGGTATTTATGTAGACTTGAAATTAAGGAATCATATTTTACCGAAGTTTGCTGAAGTAGAGATGAAACAAAGAGCAGATAGAAGATACGTCACTTAGAACACCCTCTAATTTTAGAAAATACTACTTAAATCGGTATGTTTTGATGCAGCTATTAACAATAGAAGCACCAACAGTACACATCATATAATAGCTAGTTAAAAAAGTCACTAAAAAGTTTCTAGATTATTGCATATAGCAATAGTCAAGGTGGTTAAAACCCAAGATTATGTTGGAAAAACTGGTGTGAGTCTAGTAAAATTCACACTCCGCAGACATATCAGGTGAGGAAAGCAAAAGCGGGTAACTTTGCATAAAGTGTGCCAACTTGCGCCAAATCTACATTCCCACCACTGATAATTACACCAATCTTCGCCTCTGGTGCTGTCACCACACCTTCGAGTAAGGCGGTGGCGGCGAGTACTCCAGTGGGTTCAACGACAATTTTCAGACGTTCCCACAAGAAAAACATGGTGCGAAGAATTGCCTCTTCAGATACCGTCACCATATCATCGACGTAATGCAGCACTAGGGGGAAAGTAATTTTACCAAGGCTGGGAGTTCGCGCACCATCGGCGATGGTATTAGGATTTTTGACAGTTTGCAGCGTTTTGGTGTGAAAAGAGCGGGTAGCATCGTCAGCAAGGGCTGGTTCTACCCCGATTACTTTACAATTGGGTAAAAGTGACTTGGCTGCGATCGCACATCCTGAAAGTAATCCGCCACCGCCACAACAAACTAATAATAAGTCTAATTCACCAACTTCTTGGATCAGTTCTAAAGCAGTTGTCCCCTGACCGGCAACTACATGGGGATGATCGTAAGGGGGAATGAGTGTCAAAGAGCGCTCATCTGCTAAATTTTGGGCTAATTCTTCTCGGTTTGTTTCTTGGCGATTGTATAAAATTATCTCTGCACCATAGCCACGAGTCGCAGTTTGTTTGACAACGGGTGCATCATCAGGCATGACAATAGTGGTGGGAATATTGAGGAGTTTTCCAGCTAAAGCGATCGCTTGAGCATGATTTCCTGATGAATAGGTGATAACGCCTGTTTGTTTTTGGGCTACCGATAGTTGCGTTAAGGCATTGTACGCCCCTCTAAATTTAAACGCCCCGGTGCGTTGAAAGTTTTCGCACTTAAAGAATACTTGGCTATTGGTGCGATCGTTAATGGTTCTAGAAGTTAGCACAGGCGTGCGATGGGCAATTCCCAAAATTCGCTCTTGTGCTGCTTGCACATCTTTTATAGTAACGGAATTAGATTGTGACATTAATGACAAT
>NNBV01000005.1_pt1 | contig 17200 bp, 15 predicted proteins | sample 1173771 | NCBI WGS metagenome assembly NNBV01 (sample SAMN07173938, study PRJNA388173) | plant metagenome | isolation source: symbiotic tissue sample KVS11 | place: Norway: Troms, Kvaloya island | reverse complement strand
GATTTACCCCTCTTCTGTCATAGTGGGAGAAACCAATTGCTAAAATTGTTTCGGGGCTTTGTTTTTCACTTTTGGGCTAAAAATTTTAATTTGTGTTAAAAAATAAAGCCTCAAACCTTTTTTATCAAATAAAAGCCGTCGAGAAAGACGGGGCTTCAGACACATTTCTTTGGTGAATTCGGAGCAAAGTGACGTGACTTATGTGTATAGAATTTGGGCGGGAAATCTGCGGCAATCTTGACATTGCAGAATCACGGGAGTGGTTAGTTACTAACGGTATTGGTGGTTACGCCTCTGGTACTGTGGCTGGTTTATTGACCCGTCGCTATCACGGACTACTGGTAGCAGCATTGAAACCACCTCTGGGTCGTACCTTAATGCTGGCAAAACTAGATGAAACTATCCTGTATGATACTCGCTCTTATTCTCTACATACCAATCGCTGGGCAGATGGTATCGTCAGTCCCCACGGTTATCAACATATTGAACGTTTTTCTCTGGAAGGGACAATTCCTGTATGGCGTTTTGCTGTTGCTGATGCCTTATTAGAAAAACGGGTGTGGATGCAACAAGGGGCTAACACAACTTATGTTCAATATATTTTACGTCGTGCCACACAACCTCTGAAGTTGACGTTCAAAGCAATGGTCAACTACCGCGATTACCACAGCGACACCCAAAGCAATGATTGGCAGATGTCTGTTGAACAGGTGGAACAGGGAATTTGTGTAACTGCTTATCCGGGTGCTGTACCACTATATCTGTTGAGCGATTGCGGTAGTGCATCTGTTGTCCATAATTGGTATTATGACTTTGACTTGGCAGTTGAACGCGATCGCGGATTGAATGACAAAGAAGACCACCTCCACGCCGCCACCTTTGAAGTTACACTGAATCCTGGGGAAGCGATTGCCTTTGTAGCCAGCACGGAAAAACAACCAAATCTCAATGGCGAAGTTGCACTAAAGTCACGTCGCGTTCAAGAACAAAAGCTAACAGGACTTTGGAAAACTAATCTACCCCTCAACATTAAGGAATCACCTAGTTGGATCAACCATTTAGTACTAGCTGCTGACCAGTTTATTGTTGATCGCCCAGTACCAGAAGACCCCAACGGTAAAACTATCATCGCTGGTTATCACTGGTTTAGCGACTGGGGACGCGACACGATGATTAGTCTACCTGGTTTGACAATTTCCACTGGTCGTCCAGAGGTAGCACGCTCAATTCTTCGCACCTTTGCCAGATATGTAGACCAGGGAATGTTGCCTAATCGCTTTCCTGATGCGGGCGAGCAACCAGAATATAATACAGTCGATGCCACTCTCTGGTATTTTGAAGCAGTCCGCGCCTACTACAGTGCTACAGATGATGATACTTTGCTTGGTGAACTCTTTCCGATACTTGCAGACATCATTGATTGGCACTGTCGCGGTACACGCTACAACATCCATCTCGATGCGGCCGATGGCTTACTCTATGCAGGTGTTGCAGGTGTGCAACTGACGTGGATGGATGCCAAAGTTGACGATTGGGTAGTTACGTCCCGAATTGGCAAACCGATTGAAGTTAATGCCCTCTGGTATAATGCCTTACGGACAATGGCTAAGTTTGCCCGTCAACTTGGTAAACCACACCAAGAATATGAGGCAATGGCAGACCGGGCTAAGTATAGATTTTCTCGCTTCTGGAATGACGAGACAGGTTATTGCTATGACGTTCTAGACAGTCCTGATGGTGATGATGCGTTATTGCGTCCTAACCAAATCTTTGCTGTGTCATTACCAGAAAGTCCGCTCACAACTGCCCAGCAAAGGGGTGTGGTGGACGCTTGCGGGCGATCGCTGCTCACTTCTCATGGGGTGCGATCGCTAGCCCTCGATCATCCTCAATATCAGGGTAAATACGGGGGCAATCAGTATCAACGTGATGGAGCCTACCACCAAGGGATAGTTTGGGGTTGGTTGTTGGGGCCGTTCGTCTTAGCACACCTGCGCGTCTACAAAAATCCCGAACAGGCTCGTCAATTTTTGGAACCAATGGCTAATCATCTCAAAGCACACGGTGTTGGTAGTCTCAGCGAAATTTTTGATGGTGATGCCCCGATGACTCCACGGGGATGTATTGCCCAAGCGTGGACAGTGGCAGAGGTTTTGCGTGCTTGGTTGGCAACAGCGAGTTGATGCAATGCTGGTATCAATCACAACTCTCACTAAAGATACTTCTTTACCCGACGTTCTTCTAGTATTGTTTCCACAAACTGTGATTCTAGAAACAGTTCTGAAACTAACTTGACGCAACTATTGTACTGCAAGATTAACGAGTTTTTTAGCTCTATGAGACCAACCAGAAAACTGTAGATCCGTGTAGGAGAGACGCGAAAGACCGTTTGCCCATTGGAGTGGAGCAGGCAAGCGGCTAGGCTGGTAGGAGAGCGTGGCTGAATGGCAAAGGGTGGTGAGAAGTAAAGCTATATCTGATGAGCTATGCTCGTTAGGATTGATTGGTGTGCGAAATTTTACTGGTGTTGTTAGTATGCCATGCTGTGGCGAGGTACAAGGATATAGAGCAGTAAAGTCCGATTTTTCAATAAGAATTGTTGTGCCTGGTTGGGGTTCAATAGGAGCGCAGTGAATCAGAGGGGAGCCAGATTTTGAGTATTCAATGAGCGTAAAATCATGCTTAGACAAAGCTTTATAGTAAGAGTCTAACAATTCTTTGTGTGGTCTAAGTCCATCACGAATTAGGTAGAGATGACGGCCAGGTTCAAGCGATTCCGCTTTGGAAGTAATCCATGATAAACCCTCATGCAGCACCTCTGGGTGAAGAGTTTCATCCTCGTCCTTTTTGGCCCGCCAGTAAGCTTGTAAACTACCTTCTGGATTAGTAAGTGCGATCGCTAAGATTTTTCCCTTATTTAGTCCACCTCTGCCGAGGTCAAGCCCTACAAACCAGCTACGGCGAAAGTTGGGGAAGCTATCGGGTTCTGCGATAAAGATACTCCCGTTAGCTTTTGCAAGGATGGCAATGGCGAGTCCATGTCTTGAGTAGAGAGGATTCGATGCGATCGAGCATAGTTGGAAAGCAGCTTTCTCTGAATCAAGATACTTTAGCCAATTGATGGCTGCGTCGGGGGGACGAACTCCCTTTCTACCGTCAAGAGGTACTAAAACAACAGGTTGCCCTTGTGAGGAGTTAGCTAGGAAAGCTTCAATGCTATCACCACTTTTTAAGTCTTCAAGGGAAGCATTACAGTGCCAGTCATGAAGGACACCGACTATCTGTCTTCCAATTTCAAGAGCTTTAATAGAGTCGTGGACACTAGACGAAAGAACCCCAAGCCTTACTGATGCTGGTACTGCTGCTCTACCATATCTGACTGCACTCAGCAAATTCTTTGATAGCCCTGGATTTTGGACAATTTGATCTAGGGATTGAGAACAGTTACCAAAGTTGTAAGATATGTTGGTGGCGTGATGCACTACTTTGTAGTTGCTGTGGCGCTTAAGTTGCATCCCAACAAGAGAACGCTTCAAAAACTCAATCAGCTTTTCTATGCCGCCAATCATAGGCTGGTGACGTAAGATATCAGGATATTTACCTTTAGAGAAAAGCTCATCAGTGGAAAAAAAAGTTGGAAATTTTGACCCAGGCTCAAAGACTAAACGAGTGAAAGTGATACCAACCAATGTCTCCTCTTTCGTTTGTTCAAAGGCTACTCTCTGGAGTTCGTAACCATTTCGGCAGGTATAGTTCGAGTCTGGAACTTTGATCTCTGGTTCAGCAGGATTCCAAACTCGTAACGAAGTGTTACGAATATCGTAGCGGTAAGGACATTCAATTTTTTCAAGGCATCGCTCAAGAACTTCCCTCCACCGATCTGGCTTTGAGATTCCGGGTAGTCGGTAACATTCCCAAACGGGGATATGTTTATTCATCGCAGTCCTCCACTTCCATAACGACTTTTGACCAAACTAGAGCAAGGTTCATCAGGTAGAGGATTGATTTGCTCTTTTTTTCCCATTGACTGAAAAGAATAGGAGGATGTGCAAAGCGATTTCGGATATCGTTCAGACTGAAAAGAATTGATATAGGTCTGATTGTTGGGTCGAAAATCACGTTTTCATCCCTTGCCCTTTTAATAAGGTTATAGAAGTCTGTGTGAGGATCTTCATCCCCAACGATTTTGACAAGCTGGTTTTTTAGAAATTCGTGAGTCTCGTTGACAAAATCCGCCGGACGACTAAGGGGTTTGTGTTTGTTTAACCAATCACAAAATGACTTCTTCTCACCAGTCGTTGAACAAGCTATCATAACCAGTGCTTTTTCAACTAACTCGACCTCTTTCTGCTTAGTCAGGTTAAGAAATTCAGGAAGAACCTCAACTGGATCAGTCTTGACTGTTTGTTGAGTAGATGACTCAAGGTTGTTGAGTAACTTAGTTGCTTCTTCCTGAGTTCCGCGCAATTCCTCAAGTGTCCGATTTTGGTTGGCTGCATCATCTCTAAGGGACTCAAGCATCACGCGAATTTCTTCAAGTTCGCTGTAAATTTTGCCTTGACTTTCGCCAATATCGCCAAGAGAACGAATCTCTTCTAGAACCTGATCCTCCAACTCATCATCTAGTTTTTTCTCAGGCGGCTTAAGACCAGGGGGACGTTGATTTTTTGGTCGCCGGATATCGAATTTCTCAGCATCACTCTTAAACTCTTCGAGGAGAGCTTCGTAGGTGGGTTGATCTTTAGGGTAGACCCATAGCTTTCGATTTCCGTCCCATTGTCGTCCAGGAATTTTCTTAGCCCGATCGCGGTTTTCAGGATGAATACGGACGAGTAAATGTGTATCATCCTCAAAAACCTCAATTGGACTGTGCTGTCCAAGGTTCGTCTTGAAAGGCATAATTATATTAGTAGAAGCAAGCTACCCTCAAGTATTCCCAAATTAATGCTGAGTTTAACTAGGTAATTTAAGAGGTAAATATTTTACCAAGAGCCTAAAGACAGCAGAATATTTACCGAAATTTTCTGGATATCAAAACTTAATATAGATTTTACCTGAATGTATCCTGTATTTTATTTACCAATTTTCCTATAAATTTTTCATCCAAAATTCACGCCTATCTTGAGTAAAACAGGAAACTCAAGATAGCAAATTAATTAAAGTGTATATATGCACAGGGTGATATTATGACAAATCTAACCCAAGAAGAAATCAGATTAGCAGAAGCCCTAACTCACAAAGCTCATTGGCGTAGATGGGGGCCATATTTGAGCGATCGCCAATGGGGAACGGTACGCGAAGACTACAGTCCCAACGGTACAGCCTGGGACTATTTCACCCACGATCAGGCTCGTTCTCGTGCTTACCGTTGGGGTGAAGATGGGATTGCTGGTATTTCCGATAATCATCAACGACTTTGTTTTGCGATCGCACTTTGGAATGGCGAAGATGCTATTCTCAAAGAAAGGCTTTTTGGTCTAACTGGTAGTGAAGGAAATCATGGAGAAGATGTTAAAGAATATTACTTTTATCTAGACAACACTCCTACTCATTCATACATGAAAGCGCTTTATAAATATCCCCAAAAACCCTTTCCTTACTCCCAATTAGTTGTAGAGAATCAACGTAGAAATCGTCAAGAGCCAGAATTTGAATTACTAGATACAAATATATTTGATGAAAATCGCTACTTTGATATATTCATTGAATATGCTAAAAATACAGTTGAAGATATTCTCATCCAAATTAAAGTAGTCAACCGAGGGACAGAAGCAAAAACACTACATCTTTTACCTACTCTATGGTTTCGTAACACTTGGTCTTGGAATGGCGATACTAGCAAACCTATTTTAAAAGAGGTGGAGTCAAGTAACTGCTTCCATCTGGTTGAGGCGTTTCATCCAACTTTAGGTAAAAGATGGTTGTATTGTCAGCAAGCAAATGAAATTCTCTTTACAGAAAACGAAACAAATTATCAGCGATTATTTGGCTATTCTAATTCATCTGCCTATGTGAAAGATGGTATTAATGACTATATCGTTCATGGTAAAAAAGAAGCAGTAAATCTAAATAAAGTTGGTACGAAAGCATCTGTTGATTATTTGTTAACAGTTGGTACAGGTGAAACTCAAGTTGTTAAATTACGATTGAGTGATCTACCTAATTTAGTTGAGCCATTTGGCAAAGAATTTGAGACAATCTTTTGTGAAAGACAACAGGAAGCAGATAAATTTTATCAGCGTGTCACGCCATTTCCTCTCAGTGAAGATATGCGAAATGTGCAGCGACAAGCGTTTGCTGGAATGCTATGGAGTAAGCAATATTATCACTATATTATAGAGGATTGGTTGAAAGGCGATCGCAATACACCAGCGCCACCACCAGAACGCCAACAAGGCAGAAATCGGGAATGGTTCCATCTCTACAATAAAGATATTCTTTCTATGCCCGATAAGTGGGAATATCCTTGGTTTGCAGCTTGGGATTTGGCATTTCATACCATTCCTTTAGCAATGATTGACCCCGATTTTGCTAAGTATCAGTTGGATGTTTTAACACGAGAATGGTATATGCATCCTAATGGGCAAATTCCTGCTTATGAATGGGCTTTTGGTGATGTAAATCCACCTGTTCATGCTTGGGCAACTTGGCGAATTTATAAGATTGAGCAAAAGATTTATGGACGCACAGACCGACAGTTTTTAGAACGGGTTTTTCAGAAACTAATGCTCAATTTCACCTGGTGGGTAAATCGCAAAGATACTGCGGGTAACAACGTATTTCAAGGAGGATTTCTCGGTTTAGATAACATTGGTGTATTTGATCGCAGCGCGGCTTTACCAACAGGTGGACACATTGACCAATCTGATGGTACTAGTTGGATGGGAATGTATTGTTTAAATATGTTAGCGATCGCTTTAGAATTAGCCAAGACTAATCCTGTTTATGAAGACATTGCTACCAAGTTCTTTGAGCATTTCCTTTACATTGCTGATGCTATGAATAAAATTGGCGAAATGGAAGCCAGTTTGTGGAATGATTCCGATGGATTTTACTACGATGTGCTGCATTTACCTGAACGACAAATTACCTTAAAAGTCAGGTCAATGGTAGGTTTAATTCCTCTATTTGCCATTGAAACTATTGAACCAGAAACTTTAAAACTGCTTCCTGGTTTTAAAAAGCGCTTGGAGTGGTTTATCCAAAACCGTCCTGACTTGCGGCAAAATGTGGCCTGTATGGAAACAAAAGGAGTGGGTGCTAGGAGATTACTAGCGATCGTTTCCAGAGATAAGCTCAGAAGTATTCTGCAAAAAATGCTGGATGAAAGTGAGTTTTTTGGGCCTTATGGCATTCGGGCACTTTCTAGATTTCATGCTGAAAACCCTTATATTTTTGATGTCAATGGTTCACAATTTAGAGTCGATTACGAACCGGCTGAATCTAGTAGTGGTTTATTTGGTGGTAACTCTAACTGGCGCGGGCCCGTTTGGTTTCCAGTCAATTTTATTCTAATTGAATCTCTGCAAAAGTTTCATTATTATCTAGGAGACGATTTCAAAGTAGAATGTCCTACAGGTTCTGGTCAAATGATGACACTTTGGGAAGTTGCATCAGAGTTATCTCAAAGATTAACCAAAATTTTCTTGCAAAATACTTCTGATCAACGTCCTATTTATGGTGGAATACAAAAGTTTCAAAACGATCCACACTGGCAAAATTTGATTTTGTTTTATGAGTATTTTCATGGTGATAATGGAGCCGGAATGGGAGCTAGTCATCAAACTGGATGGACAGGTTTAGTTGCTAAATTAATTCAGCAATTTGGTGAATATGAAGTACAGGATCAAGAACCATAAATAGAGAATTATAAAGACGCGATCGCTTTAATATAAGATATCTTAAAGATTAAAGAGCAAGATTTACTTTCAGTCCCTATATGTAAACAAACTAAAAAGTGTAATGCAAATAATGTTAGAGATTTTAAGGTAATTCTCAGCTAAAATTAATTTAATTACTAGTAAATGCATTTAGATTATTATTAGACAAAGATTTGCGGAGTTATGAGGACGATGAAATAAAAATATTTAGCAATCCTTTTGGACTGGCTGCACTCTTCACTGTAAGAATGCAACAGAGCTAAGTTCAAATCAGCTATAACTAAAGATGTAGCGGTTGACAGTAACTTTACATTTAGCAGTCTAATTTTATTGATAAAGCCTTATTAAACACCTAAAACGCAACCATAACGGTGAAGCAAATTACAAAAGTTTGGATAAATCTAGACCCGTTTTCTTTACAGTCACGCCTCACGCTTGGTATTGGAGCATTTTCAGCCTTGGTATTAGGTAGCCTCGCTACATGGACTAGCTGGAAAATGCAGCAAATCTTAGTTGATAGTCATAAATATAATATAGAACAAATCGCCAAGCGCTTGCCGCAAGATGTGCAAATTTATAGTGAAATGATGCAACCTGAAACTGGATTGCAAAAGGCTATTAATAATTTGGCAAACACTAACACATTATTATGGCTAAAAAGTCCTGATAATAAAATTTTAGTAAAATCTGCCACTTTAGATTTATTATCTGATACTACAGTAAATGAATTAATGACCCTCACGAAGATGCCGATTAAACCACAAGTTTACAAAGTAAACCAAAGTTACTTTGTTTTATGTGGTAGTTCTGTGCAAGTGCGGGGTAAGTTACTGGGTGAGTTATTTGTAGTCAAGGATATTACCCGCGAACAGAGAATGTTTATGGTAATGGTGCAGAGTTTAGGTATTACTAGTGTTTTGGCAATTATTGTTTTAACCTTTGCGATCGCATTTTATATTAAGCGTTCTCTGCAACCTCTGCGCCAGCTAAATCAAATGGCTTCTGTGATTTCTGCTGAAGATTTAGGACAAGCGCAGCTATATCTTGATAATGCACCCAGTGAAGTGAAAGAATTAGCTCAGACCTTAACCATGTTGTTATCACGTCTTTCCCAATCATGGGAGCAAGAGCGAGAATTTGTGAGTAATGTATCTCACGAATTACGTACACCTTTGACAATTGTACATGGTTATTTACAAAGTGTTTTGCGAAGACAGAATAACTTAACTCAAACTCAACAAGAAGCTTTAGAAACTGCTGCGTCGGAAGCTGAACGCACTATTCGCTTGCTACAAGATTTACTTGATTTAGCACGAGCAGATAGCGGTTACTTATACTTTCAAATGAAATCTTATGTGCTGAATGACTTGGTTGAAGAAGTTGTTATGATGGCAGAAAAATATAGCGATCGCAAAATTACAATCGAGTCAAAAATTTACCCAATTGAGATAAAAGCAGACTACAGTCGCCTCAAACAAGTGTTATTAAATCTAATTGATAATGCTATTAAGTATTCTGAACCTGATACACCGATAGTTTTTAATTTAAACCAGCTTCAAGACAAGGCAATTATCCAAGTTTGTGACAAAGGTTACGGTATTCCTTTGCAACAGCAGGCACGGATATTTGAGAGATTTTACCGTGTAGATGAATCTCGCTCTCATACTACTGGGGGTTGTGGTTTGGGTTTATCGATTGTCAAGACACTTGTAGAAGGTATGGGGGGTAGTGTAACTGTGCAATCGAAGTTAGGGGAAGGGAGTATATTTACAATCAGTTTACCTACATATAGCAGTTCTATCTGATTTATGAAAATTGAAAGACTGATTTGCTTGCAGATATAGTCCAGATGACAGAGAAATTTGAGCATCGGGCAATCAATTTGGAAGTTGCCGTCCTTTCAAAGTCAGGCTATGGTAGCACTTTTGTTTTCACATTACCTGCTTTAGGAGCAAAATATGACAGCACATATCCTTTTGGTGGAAGATGAAGTCAAACTGGCGCGATTTGTTGAATTAGAACTTAGTAGCGAAGGATACCAAGTAAGCGTAGCCCATGATGGGATCGCTGGTCTAACCCTGGCACGAGACTCATCACCAGATTTAGCGATTGTGGACTGGATGCTACCAGGACTAACGGGTTTGGAAATTTGTCGCCGTTTGCGAGCAACAGGCAGTACAGTACCAGTAATTTTGTTGACAGCAAAAGATGAAGTGAGCGATCGCGTGGCAGGATTAGATGCAGGAGCCGATGATTATGTAGTTAAACCCTTCAGCATTGAGGAACTACTAGCTAGAATTCGCGCCCATCTCCGCCGCACGCAAGAAACAGACGAGGATTTGTTGCAATTTGAAGATTTAAGCTTAAATCGCCGCACTCGTGAAGTATTTCGCGGAAAACGAAGCATTGAGTTAACAGCAAAAGAGTTTGACTTATTAGAATATCTCCTTTCGCATCCTCGTCAGGTATTTACTAGAGATCAAATTCTAGAGAAAGTTTGGGGTTACGATTTCATGGGTGATTCTAATATTATTGAGGTTTATATTCGTTATTTACGACTCAAATTAGAAGAGAATAATGAAAGGCGTTTGATTCACACAGTCCGTGGTGTAGGCTATGCACTGCGGGAGTAATCGTAATAACTTGGTAATTTCGGTAAAAAGCAACGTATTAAAGACAAAAGAGAATCATGAATAAAAAATGGGCTGTTAAACGACTGACAGTAAATCTCACAACCGAGGAAATGAAGAAACTTGAATGTTACTGTTCTTTGACAGGAAGACCAGCAACAGATGTCATTCGAGAATTGCTCCGAAGTCTTGAGGTTGACAATACTAAAAACCCTGAGATGGAAACAGCAGACTCAGCAAGAACTGTTTAGAGTTGGTCATAAAAAGGCAGAGGGGATGCAATACTGCTCGGTTAAGCCCAAAAAAGCACTCCGAAGTAGGTTGGGTTGAGGAACGAAACCCAACATTTTCAGGGCTTTGTTGGGTTTCACGACCTTCAACCCAACCAACAAATCTTCAAAACCTACGCAGTATTGAGAGGGGATGGGGAGCAGGGAAGGAAGACCGCCCACAAGGGGCAGGGCTTGTACCGAAAATACTTTTTCTCCTCTCTCCCTCTGTTTTCTTGTAAGAGTCCTCTCCTGTGTGCGATCGCAGGCAGTTTTTAGAATGCGGGAAGTGGCCATCTAGTGCCACCTCCTTTAGAAGAAGTGTTGTTTTTACGCCAACATCCTAGCTTCGCTATATTAGTGGCACTTAGGCAATTGTTTAGAAATTTAAAATATCTAATGATTCTTCTATTTGTAAATCTAATATTATTTCTCGTGTATCTTTGAGTGCTTCTAGCTTCCCTTCTTTACGATAAATGTCTGCTGCTTTTTGAAAATCTTCAATTGCTCCCTGTTTATCTGCAATTTCTAAACGCATATTCCCACGATTGTAATAAGCATCAGCATAATTTGAATTAATCTGGATTGCTTGAGTATAATCTACAATTGCTCCCTCAAAATCGCCTAAATCTGAACGAGAATTACCACGATTATAATAAGCATCAGCATAATTAGCATTAATCTGGATTGCCTGAGTATAATCTTCAATTGCTCCTTCAATATCTCCTAAATCTGAACGAGCATTACCACGTTTTTTATAAGCTATGGCATCTTGAGGATTAATCTTGATTGCTTGGGGAAATCCCGGCTGAGATCCTAATAAATAACGAGAAATTCCCCGGTTTTTATAAGCATCAGCATAATTGGGGTTAATTTTAATAGCTTGGGTATAATCCTCGATCGCCCCTTGATTATCTCCGACATGAGAACGAGCTTCAGCCCGATTTTTATAGGCTATGGCAATATTAGGATTAATCCTAATCGCTTGGGTATAATCATTAATTGCTTCCTCTAATCGCCCCAGTTGATAAAGAGCTAAACCTCGTTTATTGTAAGATTTAGCGTCATTAATATTTATTTGGATTGCCTGAGAATAATCTGCGATCGCAGACTCATAATCTCCTATTTGATAATGAGCTAAACCTCGTTTGTAATATAAGTCAATATCGTTATGATTAACCTTAAAAGCTTGATTGTAATTGGTTATTGCATTCTGATATTCTCCTTTTTCAAGACATTCATCACCCAATTTTATGTAAAGGAGATTTAAATCTTCATCACCATACCCTAGTTGAAGAGAAGATTTTATCGCCTGATTAATAGTTGGCTTAGATGGAGTTTCCTGTTTTGGGAGATATTTGTAAATTGGTAGTTGTTGCCTAGAATAATTATTTATAGAAGATTGTAACTGTTCTAAATAGCACCATAAACCACCACCATATAATAATTGTTCTATCCCAAAGGAGATTTTACCAGTTTTTAACTTAATCATCCTAGTTGGGAGAAACCCAGCCAAAAAAAGGTGATATTCAGATTGTGCTTCACTTACATCCTCTTGAATCAAAATGCAAACTACAACTGCATTTTTTTCAACTTCTTCAGAACTAATTGACCATCTAACTCTGTCAATCCGACCATGACGAGATTTAACTTCGATACCAATAGATGGAGCAGAAGTCAATGTAAAATCTATATTGCCATCACCGCCGAATCGCTTTTCGTAATCGACTTCGGTAATAAAATCAGCCAAACGTTCTTTAACAACTTCTTCACCCAACTTCCCTTTGAGATAGCTAATAAAAACATCACGCACTGGTAAAACACGCTTATATTTCTCAGCCATCTGCCAGCAAAATTCCCGTAGTGCCTTTAACCTCTCTCCAGAAATTATAGTTAATTCACTATATTGACCTTCTGTTTCACAATGAAGCAGACAACCAGATGCTAACCTTTTAATAAAATCAGACTGTAGCGATCGCAGTAGTGTAATCCAGTCCATTTATATTTCTGCGAATCTTTTGATGAGATTATTCTATTAAAATATCCAGTTGGCGTAAACCTTTTAATTAGCTTGCAGGATTTACATCAGTTTTGAAGGTGCAGCCATGTCTGATTATGCCAGAGTTTTGAGGAGTTGGGAGAGTGCGATCGCTGGGAATAATACATGAAATATTAATTAGCTAACCACCAAAAGCGCAAATGACCCAAAATCACAACCCCAACCCAAAGCCTCTCACAAACTCCAGTCCCCCCTCATCGCTCGGTGTACACACAAGTGGTATCTGCAAGGATTTCAACCTTTCTAGACCCAATAAATTGTCATTACGAGCAAAGCGTTCGCGTCAGCGTCTCGTAGAGAAGTAATCGCATAATCCCGTAGTTAAAGCGATTGCTTGTCTGCGACACACACTTGCGTTCGTCGTTCCTCCTCTCTACGAGACGCATTCGCGAACGCAATGTAGAGAGGGTCATTACGAATTATTTCCGCACCACTACTAAAGTCCCCATTGAAGCCCAGTTGTAAAGATTGCGAGCTTGCTTAACAGGTAAATTTACACAACCGTGGCTGACTGGAGTCCCAAAACGGTTATGCCAGTAGGCACCGTGGATGGCGTAGCCTCTGTAGAAATACATTGTGTAAGGAACGTCAGGAATATTGTAGCCCCTGCCTCGCATCCGATGAGTACGATACTTAGAATTAATCCGAAATCTACCTATGGGTGTAGGAGTCGATCGCTTACCTCCAGAAATGCGGTATGAATGAACAAGTTTATTGCCTTCCCATGCACGTAAACGTTGCTCTGACAAGTCAATTTCAATCCAGCGAGGTTGGCTAACATTATTAGATAGAGTGATGCTGTTTTCATCGACTGACGTGGCTGTTGCTGTAGTCGAGTTGGGTGTACCTGTTAATGGCGATGACCAAGAGAATAAAGTCACCACCATTAGCGCCACGCCTGTACAAAAAGTTCCTGAGGAACGAATTCCACCACTGCGAATCCAAGATTGCATTATGCCTCACCTTCTAAACTACGCAAAAATTATGAAGTGAAGTAATTTTCTGGAAAACTAAAAATTTCCAGAAAATTACTTGCTTTCTGTGGAGGATTTACGCAATTCATCCGCTAATGCTTTTCAAAACAAGTCCTAAGCTAATCTGCGTCCGATTTGCACATTTGTCATTTGTCCTTGATAAATGATGAGTCCTAACTAATGACTAATGACTAATGACAACCTTTACTAAAAAATCTGTCATTTAAATACCTAAATGCAAACTTTCCCCAACTTATATTTGCATTTGTAATTTCACACAGAACTTGTCAGAATTTACGCTTGTTTTTGGGAAATTCTTGAACGCCCTCTTACATATTTTATTTCAAGTTCAATAATTCCGACTCCGAAGATTCCCAGCATAAAATCTTGCTGGGAATCACTTAATTGTCTTGATTTGTTGTTATTTATGATTTTAACTAAATTGCCTTTTGGCTGCTTCACCTACTATTTTTGGATGACTACTGGTGTCCCTACTGATGCCCACTCGAATAGCCATTTAGCGTGTTTAGGTGCAAGATTCACACAGCCGTGGCTCACTGGCGTGCCAAACCTTTTATGCCAGTAAGCCCCGTGAATTCCGTAATTCCCTTGGTAAAACATCGCATGAGGAACGTTAGGAACATTGTAGTTTTCTCCCCGCATCCGTGTAGTTTTGAACTTGGATTGAATTTTAAATGTACCAACAAGAGTGGGAGTTGCTTTTTTGCCCGATGAAATAGCACTTCCATAAACCACTCTGTCACCTTCCCAAGCTATTAATCGTTGCTTTGAAAGATCAATTTGAATCCAGCGCTGATCCGATTTTTGTAATGTCTGGATTCTTTGTGCAATAACTTGATCTTTGGAATTCGCCCAAACTTCACTCGTTCCAGTAGTAGTAAAAACACTTAAGGACAGTGCTGTACCAGTCAAGAGTATTTTTAAGCGACGCACCCAGTCAGAATAAATCAGTTTTTTCATTTTAGATACACTCACACTCAAATCATGGGGTCTTGAGAAACTTATCAGGTTTCATCTTTATTTCCCTATCTATTACTTTAATAGACGTGAATTTTTGATGATTTGATTCTAAGTTAACCTAACTGCCGGATCAGCTTTCTTGCACCAGATCCGATCGCTTCCCAATTTCCTTCTGTGACAAGCTTTTTAGGAAATAATTCCCCGCTCAAACCTACAGCGATCGCTCCGGCTTGTAAAAATTCTTTAGCATTTTCTAGAGTGACGCCGCCGGTAGGAATTAAGGGAATCTGACCCAGTGGCCCTTGCAAACTTTTGATATAGTCAGCCCCTCCCACTGCTTGCACGGGAAACACTTTTACACAACTAGCACCCTGACTCCAGGCGGTAACAATTTCTGTAGGAGTCAGTGCTCCTGGTATAATCGGCACATTTTTTTCTACTGCTGCTTGAATCATTGCTGGATCGACATGGGGTGTGAAGAGGAATTGCGCCCCAGATGCGATCGCTTCTTGCAACTGCTGCACATTGAACAGCGTACCAGTGCCAATGATACAGGCTGGTAATTCCGAACGTAGTTGACTGATTAATTCCCCGGCGCGATCGCTATTCCAGGTAATCTCAATTAAGTGCATTCCCCCAGATGCCACAGCCATTACCATTTGCTGTCCCAGTTCCATTTGAGGGGCGCGGATAACTGCGATCGCTCGGTGTTTTTGCAACTGTGATAACCAAATTTGATTAGGCATTTTAACTGGGAATCGGAGATGGGGGATAAAGAATAGGTTTCAGAGGTAGAACTCACACTTGAATTCAGCTTAATTTTTCGATGTTCATCTGTCTGTAGATAGCTGCAATATTGCGAGCATCATCAATACCCCGATGGTGTGTGCCTTTTAATTCTATCCCTAACTCATTGAGAGCCTCTGCCATCCCAAATTTTTTAGACACGCCAAGATATTCTGAAAATACCTCTTTGATATTTATATGTTCTGAAGTAAAGGGATAAGGAAAATTATGAAATTCGCAATCTTGAATAAATTGCTTTTTATCGTAATTGCCCCAAGAACAAAAAATATAATTGGGAAATAAATTAATCCATTCTTTGAAGCGAGAAATTGCCTCTAAAAATTTGGGTGCTTCGTCAATATCTTGCTGTCGAATGCTAGTCAATTCGGTGCAAAAAGCTGTCAGATGCGGATGTCTCACGGGTTGAATGAATTGCTGAAATTCTGAATCAATTTCCCACGTTGTTCGATTGAGCATCACTGCACCAATTTCAATGATTTCCATTTCGTGACGGGGAATAGTCCGATTGTTACAGCACGTAGCCTCTAAATCGACTATCAGATAATAGTGGGATATTTTAGTTTTCAATCTAACTACTCCCGTGCTGCTGATTGCAAATCTTGTAATAGCCCCTGCAAAAACTTACCCCATTCTGCGGCCAAAGGGACTTCTGTAAAGGGAACGCGCACTGAGTTAATAGATTCAGAAAATATAAATTCTAAGTCTATAGAACGGCCTTTATCTGGTGTATTTTGTATATCTACTAATTTGTCATCTACTAAAAGCTGGATTTGTTTAACATCAAGCAGAGAGAATGTTTCTAGCTTAATAGGCCCTTTCGGCGTGGGTTTTCCCCAAGTTATATTGTTGCCTTTTTGACCCAATACAGCATAAATATCATACTTAGCCCGTTCAAATTCCTCTGCCCAGGCACGATAGGCTTCAACTTTTTGATACTCCTTTGAGCCTTGCCAAGCCAACCAGAAAAACATTACTAACAGGGGTAACCACAAAAGACCACGTTCCATCTTTTAAAAAATCCTCAGTCCTGAGTGAAACTTGTAACTAAAAGTGCAAAATCTACCAACAAGGGATGTAGATAAGTTATGGTAGTGAGCAAACTGGCAAAAAGCGGTGATGAGTTAATATGAGAAAACTTATATTATTGTGCTTGTTTGTCATTGGGCTAGGGTCTGCCATATTTGGTTTCCTGAATTTTCAGGGATTGGCAGCTAAAGGAGAGTTTGAGACGATTTTGCTTGATTTTCGAGAAGATATTCCATCACTTGTGGTGGAACAGAATCTACAAGCGATCGCCAAACAATACAACGTAACACCCCAATTAGACAACAAGTTTTCTGAAAAAGATCATGTGTATATTATCAAGGGCGATCGCCAACGGCTCCAAGAACTGAAAAAATCTCAGTTTGCCCAAGCTACAGAATTCATTGAACCAAACTATATCTACAGCAAGATTCCACAACCAGGTAAAGCGGCTTGGCTAGGAGAATTTTTGCGACCTCAAGAAGATGAAGAAGCAAGTCCTTCATTAACTGGCCCCAATGACCAATATTACAGCAAGCAGTGGAACTTGCACAAAATCGGTATTGAAGGCGCATGG
>NNBV01002482.1_pt1 | contig 17212 bp, 14 predicted proteins | sample 1173771 | NCBI WGS metagenome assembly NNBV01 (sample SAMN07173938, study PRJNA388173) | plant metagenome | isolation source: symbiotic tissue sample KVS11 | place: Norway: Troms, Kvaloya island | reverse complement strand
TTCTTACACTGACAGTATTAGTTAGTAAATAATTTATTTCAWCGAAATGAAAAAGAAGATTCTCCATATCGTAGTCATGATGTTGTTGATAGTTATTTACTTCCTGTTTGAGCCATTGTTAACTTATAAATTGGGTTGGAATGATTTCGATGAGAATCGGGAATTCATTACGATAAATAAAAAATCAGATTCTTTATATGGCCAAGCAATCAGAGAAGCGGAACAGATTTTCAAGCACGCTAAAAATGAATTGCAAGCTCCTGCGCTTTCGGTAGCCGTAGGCATTGACAACAAGATAGTCTGGAGTGAGACCATGGGATACAAGAGCCTGGAAAGAGCAGAACAGGCAGATCTGAACACTTCTTTTCGTATAGGCAGTACCTCAAAAGCAATCACTTCAGTTTTGCTTGGGAAATTGATACAGGAAGGTAAGCTACAGCTCGACTTGCCAGTGCAACAATATGTGCCCTATGTAAAAATGAAAGATTCTGTTACTATCCGGCAGCTGGCATCGCATACATCGGGAATAAGAAATTACTCTTTGTGTGTATGCTTTCCGGTATTTGAATATTACAGCAACGACAGGCACAAATCGATAAAGGAAAGTGTAGATGTTTTTCAAAACGATGCGCTTTTGTTTCCTCCAGGAGAAGGCTATAGTTATAGCTCATACAATTTCACTTTGCTGAGTGCAGCTATTGAAGAGACATCTAAAATAAAATTCATTGATTACGCGGATGCTCAAATTTTTAAACCATCAGGAATGGGCAATACCTCTGCTGACTTTGCAGATAAGGAGATAAGGAATCGGGCTACTTTTTACGAAGTGAAAGACGGCAGTTATAAGGAAGTGTACCCAGTTGATAATAGTAATAAATGGGCAGGTGGAGGATTTTTATCTACTTCGGAAGATTTAGTGAGATTTGGTAATGCATTGCTAGCAAAACAACTTTTAAGACAGGAAACAATGGACACGCTGTTCACTCCGCAAAAATTAAACAATGGTGCGATCAACGAGGAGGGTTACGCGCTGGGCTGGCGGGTTAGCAAAGACAAGAAACTGTTTAATGGAAGTCAGGCCACTTACATTGTTCATCATGGAGGCACCGCCTTGGGGTCTACCTCATTTCTGGTTTTGTTCCCTGATCATCAGACGGTCATTTCTTTATTGATGAACCGAAGTGCACCTGAAGATTTCAGGGACTTCTCTAAATACACTTTTGAGATCGCGGAGAAGTTTATCATGCAAAGAAATCAAAAACAACAAGAATGAAATGTACAGGATTTTGGTGTACTAAAAATCCGGATCCGTCTCTAATATACTTGCGATCGAATCTCTTTTCTGTTTTGCTTCTACTCTTCTCAGTTTTCTTTTATAGAGTACCTGCAGGAAAGTTTCAGGTGGAGCTTTTACCGTAGTGTCGGCATGGATAATGGAATCACGTTGAAAAATGGAGCGTTCTATTTTCTTCACCAGGCTATCGTTCAGATAATACACTTCACAATTCATTTCCTGTTGCAGGGCAGGAGGTAGCGGTGAAAACTTTGCATCGGTGATTGATTTGTATTTTTTATCGTGATTGAGTTGAGTGAGGAAAGCAGCAGTGATAGGCAAAGCCGTACTCGAACCCTGGCCCAGTTCTGTAAAACGAAAGCGAATACGTGGATCATCGGCACCAACCCAGGTACCAATCACCAACTGTGGAGTCATGGCCATGAACCATCCGTCCGCATTGGACTGTGTGGTTCCTGTTTTTCCGGCGACATCGTTATGCACTCCGTATTGTGAGCGAAGTTTAGCGGCAGTTCCTTCATTAACAACACCACGAAGCATTTGAATAATTAATGCGGATGTTTCCTCAGATAAAACCCGCTTGCCTTTTTCTTTCGACTTAAAGTTGTCGAATACTTTTCCATCCGTGTCTTCGATTCTGTTGATATAATAAGGTGAAACAGTAACACTTTGGTTGGCGAAGCAGGCATACACATTCGTCATCTCCATCAATGAAATAGAAGTGGAGCCCAGTGCAATGGAAGGTACATCAGGCACATCACTCACCACACCCATTGACTTGGCAAGTGCAATGGTTTTATCCACACCGGCTCTTTGAATGAGCTTCACGGCAACGGTATTGATGGAATAAGCCAGTGCGCCACGCATGGAATATTCCACTTCATAATCATTTTGTGTGTCGCGAGGTGTCCACTTCTCCCCTTCCTTGTCGATGTACGTTTGCTGTGAGGCAGAGATCAACTCGCAAGGTGGCACACCTTCTTCAACGGCCATTGCGTATACGATTGGTTTGAAGATAGACCCGACTTGTCTTTTGGTTGCCGTGTTCACGTGATCGTATTGAAAGAAATCATGATCAATTCCTCCTACCCATGCTTTCATTTGTCCTGTGGATGGCTCCATAGCCAGGAACCCTGCATTGAGATACTGAAGATGATGAATGATGGAATCGATAGGACTTACCACAGCATCTTTTGCCCCTTCCCAGCTGAACAACGTCATCGGTATGGGTTTCTGAAGTTCGATAAGAATATCATCTTCCGATAAGCCTTGCTCTTGCAGTCGCTTGTAGCGTGTAGACCGTTGAATGGCTTGCTCCAGTACTTCTTCTTTTCCTTTCCACGGTTTGTCTTTTCCCCAATGCGTGAAGAATGATTTTTGAATTTCTGTCATCTTCTCTGATACGGCATTCTCCGCATACTCCTGCATTTTAGAATCAATCGTAGTGTAGATTTTCAATCCATCGGTGTACAGATTGTAATTGCTGCCATCTTCACGCTCATTGTTTTTGCACCAGATCAGTAACTCCGCTTTCAGGTACTCACGGAAATAGGGGGCTAACCCCTGGTGGTGGGAAATTTTATTGTACTCCAATTCAAGCGGCAAGCTGGCAAGCGAATCTGCTTTTGCCTTATCCAGGAATTTGTATCTCACCATCCGGCTGAGTACTACGTTTCTTCTTTTCATCGAACGATCAGGAAATAAACGCGGATTGTAATTGTGTGTTGCCTTCAGCATACCTACGAGCACCGCAGCCTGATCGATCGTAAGTGATTTGGCTTTTACAGAATAAAATCGTTCCGCGGCAGCTTCTATACCAAAAACATTATCAGCAAAAGGAACAGTGTTGAGATACATAGTCACCAACTCTTCTTTCGAATAGATATCTTCCAGCTTCAGAGCAGTGCGGAATTCACGCAGCTTGTTGATGAGCATCGGGAAAATCCAGTAGCGCTTGCGCGGATAAAGATTTTTGGAAAGCTGTTGCGTGATGGTGCTTCCACCTCCTGAAGATTCGTCTTGCTGAATAATGGATTTTATGAGAACTCGTCCCAGACTTTTATAATCGACACCGCTGTGCTGGTAGAAGCGCACGTCTTCCGTTGCAATGAGTCCATTCACCACGGCAGGAGCAATGTCTTTGTATTCCACTTCGGTGCGGTCCTGAATATAATAACGTCCAAGCAAAACACTGTCAGCGCTATATACTTCAGAGGCTACCTGGTTCCTGATGTTTCGCAGGTCGCTGTTCCACGGAGTTTCGATCCACACAATGATGAGCAGCAACATAAAAAGAGCAAACGGAGGGCTGAGAATAATGGCTGTCCATTTTATTTTGGGATGGGTTTTCAGATAGAGGGCAACCTTGTCGTACCAGGGTTTAACTTTAAGCACATAGGGCCAGATCCACCTATACAATTGTATGTACCAGCCCTTCAATCGATTCGCTAACTTTCCTAAAAACTCCTTCATAAATACCCTGTTCCGGGTTCTTAAGGTAAGAAGGCACAGACTAGTGTGCAAAAATATTTTCTCATCGTGTCAAATTGAATTTTGAGGATTATCTGAGGGGGTAGCTCTTTACAGGAAATGATGATGCAAAATGAAATTGGCAGCTGCGCCTCCTACACTAAATGAATAGTAACGATTTTTGTATTTACTTTGCCGTCTATAAATGAAAGCAGCCTCTTTAAATGAAATAAAAAAGGAGTTACTCACGCAGGATGAAGGCACCATTCAGGAGCTTTGTATGCGTTTGGCCAAATACAAAAAAGAGAACAAAGAACTGCTGACCTATCTTCTTTTTGAGGCACACAATGAGCCTGCTTATATTGAGAATGTAAAGGAAGTGCTGAATGAAATGTTCACCGAACTTCCTGCCGGTAATCTTTATCTTTCAAAGAAAGTGCTGCGTAAGATTCTCCGCTTTGCGAATAAGCAGATCAGGTACTCCGGTATTAAACTGACAGAACTGGAGCTGCGGATTTTCTTTTGTATGAAAGTGAAAGAGACGCGCATACCTTTACAAACAGGTACCGTGCTTTTTAATTTGTATCAGCAGCAGCTGAAGAAAATTTATGCGGTGCTGGAGAAACTTCCTGAAGATATACAAGGTGATTACGAACGCGACATAGCGAGACTTTAAGACAACAGAAGTAACAGATGAAGGAAGAGCAACCAAAAAATCCGCTGCACGGCATTACATTAGAAATGATACTGATCAGCCTGGTTGAACGATACGGTTGGGATGAACTGGCGGATCGCATACCCGTAAATTGTTTTATGAGCAACCCCAGCATTAAGTCGAGTCTTAATTTTTTCAGAAAGACTCCCTGGGCACGCAAGAAGGTGGAAGACCTTTATGTGGAGTCATTAGAACAATAACATTTACTTCGAATCGTTTTCGATAAGCGTGATGAATGTGGCTATGAGTAGTCTGCTTTTCCTGTTAGTGGTTTGATCATTCATTTTGTTTTTCGGCCAAAGCCGGGTGGTAGCGCAGATGTACTATTTCCATCAACTTTCATTTTCAATCCTGTTGTCTTTTCTTCATTTTTGAGAAAATAACCATTAATGTCTTTACGCATAAAAGTATTTTTTGCATTCATGGTATTGTCACTGAGTTTTGCCATCTCTTCGGTTGCGCAAAGTGATGATTCGGATGTGGCCTGGTATGAAAGTTTTTTTCTTGACAAGGGGCAAAAACCAATTGAGGAGACGTTGCGCCAGATTACCGCACAACAGCTTGACGCAAAAGAAAAAAATGATAAGCCAGCCGAGGCCAGAGCACTGATTGCGTTAGGGCTTTTCAATCTTGCAGAGGTGCATGATTATGAACAATCCATGGAGTGGCTTGTGCGCTCACTGGCTATTGAAGATTCACTGGATCTGAAAAAGGAATTGTTCTTTACCTATCTCGCCATCGCACATGTTTATGAAGAGGTAGGTAATTATTCGAAGAGTAAAAACTTTCTGGAGGAAGCAAAAAAACTAAATGATGCCAATGATCAACCTCATCTGAAGGCATTGTTGTTTAATGAGTTTGGAAGAGTGAATGCTTCCAGTGGGAACATCGCCATTGCTTTGGAAAACTATGGATTGCTGCTGGACTATGCAGAACAAGTAGGAGATAAGCGAAGAGAAGCAGATGCTTTGTTTCATATAGGGAAATTGCTTACGCGTGATCACAAGTACAAAGATGCACTGGATGATCATAAGAAAGCATTAGCATTGAGGCGGGAGCTAAAGGACAGAAGCGGTGAGGCGGTTTCATTGAATGAAATAGGTGAGCTGTATAAAGCAATGAATAACGAGGAGCGGGCACTTGCCAATCACGTTGCTGCGCTGGAGATACGACAGAATTTAAAAGAGGGAAAGGGACTTGCGGAGTCATACAATAATATTGGTGTGCTTTACTTTCAACAGAAAAACTATCAGCGTGCGGTAGCTAATTTTCAGCAATCTCTGGAAGCGGGAAGAGATGCACAACCTCTCGATCAGATCAAGAAAAGCCATGAATATTTAAGCCTTTGTTATAAGGAATTAAAAGACTACAAACAGGCGTTGGAGGCGAAGGAACAATTTCTGGCGATGCATGAACTGATTCAGGGAGAAAAGGATGCTCAGAAACTACTGGAGACGCAGAACAAATATTCGATTGAAAAAAAGGAAGGTGAGATCAGTAAGCTGGAAGCCGTTCGTACACAGCGCGAAAAACAAATTGAAGAACAAAAGAAGTTCAGAAATTTTCTCTTCCTGCTTATCGGTTTAGCGATCATCATCGTGGTGTTGATACTCTATTTATATATTGCCAAGCAGCGATCAAACAAAGAATTAAAATCAGTAAACGAAAAAGTAAGCAGTCAGAACGAGCAGCTGCAGGAACTGAATGCCACGAAGGATAAATTCTTCTCCATCATTGGTCATGATCTGAAAGGACCTTTGAATTCATTGACTTCCTTTTCGGGATTGCTCATCAATCATACCGATAGCCTGAGTAAAGATGAAATAAAAATGCTTGCGAAGGACCTGGATAAGTCATTGAAGAACTTGTTTGCCTTGCTTGAAAATCTTTTGGAATGGTCGCGCTCACAAACAGGCAATATCGAATTCAAAGCGGAGTCATTTGACCTGGCTACCGTGCTGAAAGAAAGTGAAGAGCTATTGAGCACGCAGGCGCAGAACAAGAAGATTAAACTGGTGAATGAAGGAAAGACAACGATACCCGTTAAGCTGCATAAGCATTCCATCAATACCGTAGTTCGCAACTTACTTTCCAACGCCATCAAGTTCACTCCGGAAGGAGGTACGGTGATCATCAACGCGCAGCAGAACCAGAAAGAAGTCATGATCTCCATCTCCGACACCGGGGTCGGTATGGGGCCGGAGGTGATCAAAAAATTATTTAAAGTAGGCACCAAACACTCCACCAAAGGCACAGCCGAGGAGAAGGGCACTGGCCTGGGGCTTATTCTCTGCAAGGAGTTTATTGAGAAAAATGGCGGGCAGATTGGTGTAAACAGTGAGGAAGGAAAGGGCTCGGTGTTCTATTTCACGTTGCCCAATCAGTAAGTTCACGCAATAAAACTCCCTTTCATCAAATTTTCGTATTAACGGAAGTTGATTACGGCTTTATTGCAATAGATAATTTTTACCTAACCTCTCTTTATGTTACGATCAATTACTTTGCTTGCCTTTGTTGTGGTAGGGCAGTGCTCCTTATGGGCGCAATCGATACCATCACCCAAAGAACATTTTGGATTTACCATTGGCGATAATTACAATCTCGCCACCTACACGCAAACAGAAGCCTATTTCAAAAAGCTGGCTGCCTCCGATCGCGTAAAGCTTACCGATATTGGTTTGACGGAAGAAGGCCGTCACCAATATATGCTGATCGTCACTTCTCCGGAGAATCATAAAAAACTGGATCGGTATAAAGAGATATCTGTGAAGCTGGCGCGTGCCGAAGGTGTAAGCAATGAGCAGGCGCTGGCTATGGCTTCGGAAGGTAAAGCGATTGTATGGATTGATGGTGGATTGCATGCTACAGAAACCGTAGGCGCACATCAACTGATCGAAACACTTTATAATGTAGTGAGTCGCACCGATGCAGAGACGATGCGTATTCTGGATAAGACGGTTATCTTATTTACTCACGCTAATCCGGATGGACAAGAGTTGGTATCCAGCTGGTATATGCGTGATCCGAAGCCAGAGAATCGTAAGCTGGATCACTTGCCAAGATTGTATCAGAAATACATCGGACATGATAACAACCGTGATTTCTTTATCATGAACATGAAGGAAACTCAAAACATGGGTCGTCAGTTATTTGTTGAGTGGATTCCTCAGATCATGTATAATCACCACCAGGCTGGCCCTGCAGGTTCGGTACTTGCCGGCCCTCCTTATCGTGATCCGTTCAATTATGTATTCGATCCAATGATGATCACCGGTATCGATGCAGTAGGAGCTTCTATGATTAATCGTTTGAATGCAGAGAACAAACCTGGCTATACACGCCTGGGTGGATCGGTATTTTCTACCTGGTATAACGGTGGTCTTCGCACGACTACACATTTTCATAATATGATTGGTTTGCTTACAGAGATTGTAGGTGGGCCAACGCCAAGTGATATCCCTGTAGTACCAAGTCGTCTTGTTCCGAACAACAACACGCCTTTCCCGGTTACTCCGCAGAAATGGTATTTCAAGCAGTCGATTGATTACTCTGTATCATTGAACTATGCGGTATTGGATTATGCATCGCGCCATAGCGATCAGTTGCTGTACAATATTTATAAGATGGGTAAGAATTCCATTGAAAGAGGAACTGCTGACTACTGGACTCCTTATCCTGCCAAAGTAGAAGCCATTGCTACGGCATTTAAAAACAGACCGAAGAAAACAGAGACTGCTGCACCCGATGCTTTCGGATTAACCGGTCCTGGTATACCATTGAAATACTATGACAGTATTTTCAAAGTGCCAGCCAAGCGTGATCCGCGTGGCTTCGTTATTCCTTCTGATCAGGCTGACTTTCCTACGGCAGTTAAGTTTATCAATGCATTGATTAGAACAGGTATTCGTGTTGAAAAAGCGAAGACAGAGTTTACTGTAAATAAGAAGAAGTATGCGGCGGGATCTTATATTGTTAAAACGAATCAGGCATTCCGTCCGCATGTGATTGATATGTTTGAGCCACAGGATCACCCGAATGATTTTCAATATCCTGGCGGTCCTCCTGTACGTCCGTATGACGCAGCAGGTTGGACACTGGCGTTCCAGATGGGTGTGAAGTTTGATCGTTTCCTTGAAAACTTTGATGGACCATTTGAGCAGGTTCCTTATGGTGAATTGCAAAATCCTAAAGGAATCATTGAAACAACCGCATCAGCTGGTGGTTATTTCATCAATGCCAAAACGAACAATGCATTTGTAGCGGTCAATGATCTGATCAAGGAAGGAGCAGAAGTGTATCGTTTGCCGGAAGGAGTAGCGGGTAAAAATAACCTGCCTGCCGGTAGCTTCTATGTGGCTGCAGGTGCCAAAGCAAAATCCGTTTTAGATAAGAGTGCTGCGGAGTATGGAGTAAATGTGATCAGCGCAGGCAAAGCACCGTCAGAGTCATTAGCGAAAGTAACCAAGCCGCGCATTGCCCTATGGGATGCTTATGGTGGTTCCATGCCATCAGGCTGGGTACGTTGGTTAATGGAGCAATATCATTTTGATGCCGACCTTATTTATTCAAAAGGTATTGATGCCGGAGACCTGCGTAAGAAATATGATGTCATCATTTTTGTAACGCGTGCTATCCCCGGTGTGGCCAAAGAAACCAATGATGAATATGGATTTGCACGCAGAGATCCGAAAGAAGAAGAGATCCCTGCAGAGTATAGAAATACAATGGGAAGAATCACTGCAGAGAAATCAATTCCTCAATTGAAGAAATTCATGGAAGAAGGGGGAAGAGTAGTAACCATTGGAACAAGTACTAACCTTGCCTATCATTTGGGTCTGCCAGTGAAGAATGCGTTAACTGAAATAGGACCAAACGGTACGGAACGTACGCTTTCGGGTGAGAAGTATTATGTGCCGGGAAGTATTCTCCAGATGAAACTGGATTCGACACAAAGTGCTACATGGGGATTAGGCAATGCTACCGATGTGTATTTTGAAAACAGCCCTGTGTTTAAACTTGCTCCGGAAGCAGTAGCTCAAGGCAAGGTAAAACCATTGGCCTGGTTTGGTGAAGAAAATCCATTACGAAGCGGATGGGCATGGGGAGCCTCTTATCTTAAAGGAGGAGTGGTTGCCTTTGAAGCTCCGGTTGGCAAAGGTAAACTCTATGCGTTTAGCCCTGAGATCACTTTCCGTGCGCAGGCACAAGGTACATTCAAGTTGTTGTTCAATGAGTTGATCAACGTAGAGGAAGTGCCAAAGAAAGTGAAGCTGGATACGAAGAAATAATTAACTGGTATAAGTTGATAAACAGAAAATCCCGGACGATGAGTCCGGGATTTTTTTATGAGCGAATAATCACAATTCGTTTACGAATCCAATCTCTGATTTGGTCAAACTTTAATTCTCCCTTGGCGGAATTAATAACGAATTCGTACTTATCATCCTCTGTGGCATCAATATCTAAATTACCTTCCTTAAGGAGAATCCGCATAAGCACATATGCTGTTCTTTTATTGCCATCTACAAATGGATGATTCGAAACAATACTCTCAAAGATGGCTGTAGCTTTATCGATTGGATCAGGATAAAGATCAGATTTATCAAATGTTTGGAAAGGCCGGTTTATTGCTGATTCTAATATTCCCTGATCTCTTATGCCCTTTGCCCCTCCAAACTTCTCAATCAGTATGTCATGAATAATTGAGACCTCGTGCAACCTAATCATTTAGCTAGTCGTTCTAAAAGCCCTTTATCTTCCTTTAGAATTTCTCTCAAGTTCTTTGTTAATTTAATGCTTTCGTCAGATTGATTCTCAAACTGTTTTAAATAATCGAGTATCTCGCGAAGAGCGCTTTCCGGAATCTTGTCCAGTGATTTCTGAATTTCTGATTTTATTTCGCTGGTTGTCATTTTGCCCGTGATTAATAGGAAATGGTAATGTAAGATAACAGTTTTCGAAGCGACACTTTCCTTTAAATGAATAAACGTTTTCCAACCTTTAAATGGTTGGAAACCCTTTGCGCACTAAATCAACTTCGCTAATGCATTAATATAACGCTCGGGAATTTCTCCTTTGGTAGCGGTTTGATAATCGTTATAACTGCAGGGTACAATGCTATTGCGGGAGTAGCGGTTACTGTGCTGTGGGGTTACCTCCATCCACCACTTCTCGGTGAATTTACTTTTATAGAACGTAATCACTTCCGGCTCTACAGGCATCGATACCGAATACTTCATGAAGTCGTTGCTCTTGAAGTCTCTTTCATTTTTGCGATGATAGAAACCTTCCACAAAATACCAGATCATGGTAGCGATGACCGCTGCTGTTTTTTTATGCGCATCGTCAAACTCCGGGTTGTATTCATAGAACCCAATGGAGCTTAGCTTCTCACTTTGGCCTGCATACCAGCAAAGCTGGCAGGCTTCTTCACCGGTTAATCCGAAAGGTTGTGCATTGGCATTGCCGGGTGCATCAGATGACCGGATGGAGGTGATGTCAAATGAAATCATATCGGCATGACGCACCACGGGCTCCATATCATTAATGCTGGTGCGTATGCTGCCCAGCCTGTAAGCTTCGAAATATAATTTTTCTAAAATGGATACTGACAAAGGATCAATCAGGTACATCTGGTGTGCCAGGTGCGTGTAGCTGAAAAGATAATTCGGCTCGTGTAAAAGTATTTTATGAATATGCTGCCTGCTCGATGTGGCTTCACGGTGATCATCCAGATCAAGGAACGCATCTACATTTAAAAAACTGACCAGCTTGCTCATGTCCTCGTAGCCACGGTACTGACCATAGTCAAGATCATGCGTGCCCCCCAATAAAACAGGGAGCACATTGTTTTCAAGAAGTATGCGACATACTTCGCTGATGCGTACATAGGTCTCATCCAGGTCAATGCCGGTATTCAGATTGCCTAAGTCAACAATGTTATAAGCACCTGTTCCTTTTTTTAGCTGATATAATTTTTTCCTGATTTCATCGGCACCGTTTGCCGCACCTGCGTTACCATTCGTGCCGCGCACTTCTTTGATTCCGAACAGAGCGATGTGTGCACCTCTGTAATCGGGCATCTTCTCGCCATACGCTTTTATGCTTTTATAGAAGGAAGTATTCGATGAGATCTTTTCATAGATCGATTCATCGATGGGAGAGAAGAAGATGGTTAAATCCATGGATTGCTGGTTTCTGCAAAGCTATTGGTAATTATAGTCCGATCAAGGTGTGAAAATAAAAAATCCCACAGGGTTTGACTGTGGGATTTTTGAATGTGGGTAAGGATTGTAATCAGGCGAAGCTTAATGCTTTCTTATCCACTACCTGCAGGGGTGTGATTTTACTTGTGGTAGTCAGGATCACACTTACTTCCGGGTTGGTCGACCATTCACGGAGTTTCTCCAGCTTCACCGTTCCTCTCAGAAACTGGTAGCCATTGCCACGGTACCCGCCTTCAAATTTTTCAAATTCCTTTGAAGTAACAATGTCATCTCCTTTGAAGCTGACAATGGCTTCCACCAAAGCATCGTTGGAGAAAATGACCTGGCGTTCCTGCGATATCTTTTTGTATTCGTAGCTGTAATCGTAAGTCAATGCCGAGATATCAGAAAGTACTGCCGAACCGGTCGGGTAACTTCCTGCCCCTTTGCCTACAAACAATTGCTTTTCCGCGAAAGCGCCTTCCAGCTGTACAGCGTTATATTCATTACGAACGGAAGCCAGTGGATTAGTTGCTTCAATGTATTGAGGTGCAACGAAGCCATATACTTTGTCGCCTACTTTACGTGCCTGCGCAATCAGCTTGATGGTGTAGCCATTCTCTCTCGCATATTTCAGATCTACTTCGGCAATCTTATCGATACCGATATTGATAATGTTTTCAGGCTTCACGAAAACTCCGAAGGTGTGCAGAATAGCGATGGTGAGTTTATATTTTGGGTCAAATGCTTTCACATCCAGGCTTGGGTCACTCTCAGCGAAGCCTAATTCCTGTGCCTGCTTCAAGGCTTCATCATAGTTCTTTCTTTCTTCAAATACTTTAGTGAGAATATAATTGGTAGAGCCATTGAAGATTCCTTCTATGCTCTGAAGTAAGTCATTGTCATAATATTCTTCCAGGTTGCGAAGGATAGGGATACTGCCGCATACCGAACCTTCATATAATACAGGACGGTTATGTTTTTTCTGAAGATCATAGATCTCTTCCAGGTGTTCGGCCAGCATTTTCTTGTTTGCTGTTACTACTGCCTTGCCATGTTCCAGTGAGGTCTTCACAATTTCAAATGCTGCATTGGCATCGTCAATCAGTTCCACCACCACATCGATATCCGCATCATTCAGTATGTCTTCTTTTTTGTAGGTAAAGAAGCTGTCATCAATAGGGCGTGATTTGCTTTGGTTCTTCACACATATCTTTTTGATCTCGGCTTTCACGCCATGTGTTTCGTGCAACACATGATAGAGTCCCTGTCCTACACATCCGAATCCGAATAATCCTAATTTGAGTTTCTTTTTCATTGCCTGGTGTAATTTTTAAAGTCTTCTTAATATATGGTAGCTGGAACTACCTGTCTTTTTATAGTTCTATTTCCTCCTCTTGTTTATAAAAACTACGCACTGCTTTTTTAAGCACATCTGATTCTACCAGGAACCCATCGTGTCCATAAATCGAACTGATTTCTTTCAGTCGGCTATGCGGAATGGATTCAGCAATGAGCCGCTGATCAGCCAGTGGAAATAAGACGTCACTATCAATACCGATCACCAACGTTTTAGCCTGTATGCGCTGCAGTGCTTCCTGCGCACTTCCTCTTCCCCGCGCTACATTATGGTTGTCCATGATCTTGCTTAGCGTCCAGTATGAAAATGCATTGAAGCGGTTGGCCAACTTCTCTCCCTGGTAGCGCTGATAGGAGGCTGCACGATAGTCATCGAGCTTTTCTTCACTCTTTTCAGATTGCGTGTGTCCATACGTTTCATAGGTGCGAAACGAAATCATAGCGATGGCACGTGCTACTTTCATTCCTTCCATACCAGCACGCGCGTCATTTTCTTTCCAGGTAGGATCGGCCGCTATCGCCATGCGTTGTGTTTCATTGAATGCAATTACCCACGGTGATAATGTTGCCGTACATGCAATGGGAATAATGTTTTCGAAAACCTCCGGCCTGGCAATCGCCCATTCCAATACCTGCTGCCCACCGAGTGATCCTCCGATGGCAGTATGAATGCGATCGATTTTTAATTCCTGCCGTAGCAGGTCAAAGGCATTCACAACATCACGATTGGTGAGTAATGGAAAACTATGATAAAAAGGTTTACCTGTTTCCTGATTAATAGAAAGTGGCCCGGTAGAACCGTAGCAACTTCCAATCGCATTGGCACAAATAATAAAATAGTCGCGCGGATTAAACGGACTGTCTTCAGTAAATAATTCAGGCCACCAGGAGGTGAAGTCCGAGCTGCCCGTAAGTGCATGGCACACCCAGATCACATTGTTGCGTTCCTGGTTCAGTTGGCCCAACGTAGTGTACTTGAGTTGAAAGCCCGGGAGTTGCCCCCCGGACTCTAACTTTAACATATCGGGATGATGATATAAATGATCTACTTTTAACATTCTTATTTTACGAGTTCACCTTTCACTACTTTTTCAAATGCCTGCTCAAAGTCAGCCTTGATGTCGTCAATGTGTTCGATACCTAATGACACACGAAGCAAATTAGGAAGTACACCGGAAGTAATTTGTTCTTCATCTGACAATTGCTGGTGTGTGGTAGCCGATGGCTGAATGATCAATGTTTTTGCATCACCCACATTAGCCAAATGACTTACCAGTTTCAGGTTATCTACTAAACCCGTTGCTTTCTCTTTGGTTCCCTTCACAGTGAAAGAAAGTACAGAGCCGAAACCATTTCGCAGATATTTCTTCGCCAGCTTGTGATAGGTGCTGCTTGGTAAGCCAGGATAGTTCACACTTTCCACCTGCGGATGTTGCTCCAGCCATTGTGCCAGTGTTAAGGCATTATCCACAGCGCGCTGTACACGAAGTGATAATGTTTCTAGTCCTTGCAAGAGTAAGAACGAATTGAATGGTGATTGTGATGGACCAAAATCGCGTAAGCCTTCCACACGTGCGCGGATGATGAAGGCGATATTGGGAAGACCCAATGGATTGCCTTCACCGAATACTTCCCAGAACTTCAATCCATGATATCCTTCAGAGGGTTCAATGAACTGAACAAACTTGCCGTTGCCCCAGTTATAATTACCACCATCTACAATTACACCGCCAATAGTAGTGCCATGTCCACCAATCCATTTGGTAGCAGACTCCACTACTACGTTAGCACCATGCTCTAACGGGCGGAACAAATATCCGGCTGCACCGAATGTGTTATCTACAATCAATGGCAGGTCATGCTTCTTCGCTAATGCAGCAATGGCTTCGAAATCAGGGATATTAAAGCCAGGATTACCGATGGTTTCAAGGTAAAGTGCTTTGGTTTTTTTATCGATGTGCTTTTCGAATGCTTCTACCGTATCGCCTTCGGCAAAGCGTACATCGATGCCCAGTCTTTTGAAGGCTACCTTGAATTGATTGTAAGTGCCTCCGTAAAGGAATGAAGTAGAAACAAAGTTGTCACCTGTTTGTAATATGTTGTTCAATGCGATGAACTGTGCGGCCTGGCCAGAGCCTACTGCCAATGCTGCTACTCCGCCTTCCAATGCCGCTACCCGTTTTTCAAATACATCGGTAGTAGGATTCATGATGCGCGTGTAGATGTTACCAAATTCTTTCAGCGCAAAGAGGTTGGCTCCATGCTGTGAATTTTTGAATACATACGAAGTAGTTTGGTAAATAGGAACAGCGCGTGAACCCGTGGTAGGATCTACTTCCTGGCCTGCATGTAGTTGAAGAGTTTCGAAACGTAAGTTTGACATAGTGGTGTTTTTTTTAATGATTGATAAATTGATTTGGGGCACATACAGAGATAGCTGAAACCTGAAGCGGTCAAAGCTTTTTGCTGTAGCGACTAAAGAGAGTATCGCTTAACAGCAACAACAAATGCAAATACAACACGCTGGTGCGGGTGTACGCATCTGTTCGATAGAAATAGAAATGAATTGGAAGAAATCAGTGATAGCAGTAACGAAGCTCTTTGAGCTGGCCTCCAGTTGTTTTTTGAATGTGTCTTTCATTTGATAAATCGGTTTATCGTTTCCGCCAGTTGGCGGCAGGCTTTAGCACCTTTCCAAACTTTATTCAGAGGGTTGCTAGCGCATCTTTGAGCCTGTTCTCTCAGCGCTTCTTTATAAATCGATTAGGCGAAGTGCTTTATCGATCTGATGACACAAACGTAGACTGGATTGGTAGAGTTTCCAAACGAAATGTTAAAATATTTTTTATCCCCTCACTTTCGTTAGGTAGTAATGTGCTGATGCTCAAAGGATAAAAGGAGGCGGAATGACAGCCTTGTCTCTCAGGCGACACGTAGCGGAGTGCACTTACACTAAAATTGTTCGGCCTAATCCCCCAAAAAAAATGAAAAGCATTATTGTTATCGTAATCTGCCTGATGCAAATGACCTTTTCGCTGGCGCAAGACAGCATTAAGCGAAGCGATCGTTTTACAGATGCCACGGTTGCTATTGGTGATCAGGAGGGGAGTGTTTCAATATTGTTCATACACAACTGGCGATTGGGGACAAACAGAAAGTTAGGTATAGGCCTTGGTGGCAGAATCACTTCTTACCTGGGAGCTAACCAATATTATATTACTGCTCCCGCAAAGCTCACATCCGAAGGCACAAGCCCGCTGATCTTCTTCAAAGAAAATATTGCTAAAAACATAGACAGCTTGCTGGTGAAGTCACCTCAGGTTAATTCTATTAACGCAAGCATCAATATTGACTATCGTATTTCCACTAAAGTGACAATAGGATTCAATATCGATGCCGTTGGTTTTTCTTTTGGCTCGAAGCAAAAGGGCAACTACATCAATGGCTACCAGGGAAAAAATACGGAAGGAAGCCCTACTTCATTTAATGTTCTTTTAATCAGTGATAACGATCGGGGAAGTCTCAACTCCGAGTTGTATGCCAAGTATTTTATAAATGATACATGGGCGATGAAAGCAGGTGCTCAGTTTTTGTTTACAGAATATACTACGACTACTGAAGTTCAGGAACTGCCTTCGGCTAATGATCGCTTCAGAAATAAATCGCTGCTGTTTGCAATTGGTGTGTCGTATCAACTAAAAAATAATTAAAGATGAAAACAGGATTGGGATTGTTATCATTATTCATAGTACTGATGGCTTGTCAGCCTGAAGATGCCGTACCTAATGAGCCCGCGATGAGTACAGATGATTTCATTGTTTCTGAAGCTACATTGCTAAAGAAGGGAACCATGATGGGCATTGATCATACAGCATCAGGTGTTGCTCACCTGTTTGATAGCAACGGAAAGAAAGTAGTTTATTTTGATCCATTCTCATCGCAGAATGGGCCTGATCTGAAAGTGTATTTAAGCAAGGATGCAGCAGCCAGTGACTATATCCGGCTTGGGTCGTTGAAGTCTACCATGGGAATGCAAGCGTACGAGGTGCCAATTGATTTTGATGCTACACAATATCATTACGTACATATCTGGTGTGAAAAATATTCTGTAGTGTTTGCGAGAGCTGATATAAGGTAGAACAGGCCCTGAACACCATTTAGTAATTTGGA
>NNBV01001251.1_pt1 | contig 17237 bp, 14 predicted proteins | sample 1173771 | NCBI WGS metagenome assembly NNBV01 (sample SAMN07173938, study PRJNA388173) | plant metagenome | isolation source: symbiotic tissue sample KVS11 | place: Norway: Troms, Kvaloya island | reverse complement strand
AGCCGGAACACCAGGAAGGCGGAGTTGCCGGCCAGAATTTCCTGGTACGTCAGCTCGGTCCATTCAAAGCTCACGCCCTTGGGCAGCGTCTCGGCCGCAATCTTGGTGATTGCGTCCTGCGCCTGGCCCGACGAATAGCCCGGTGCCGGGCCGCCGTTGATGTCGGCGGCAAGGTAGCCGTTGTAGCGCATGGCGCGCTCCGGGCCGAAGGTCGAATTCACCTTCATCAGCGCGGCCAGCGGCACCATTTCGCCGGAGGTGGAGCGCACCTTCAACAGGCCCACGTCTTCGGCACGGGCGCGGTAAGGCGCGTCGGCCTGCACCCGCACGCTGTACGTGCGGCCGAACTTGTTGAAGTCGTTCGCGTACAGGCTGCCCAGATAGATCTGCATGGTGTCGAAGATGTCCGTCACCGGCACGCCCAGCTGGCGCGCCTTGGTGCGGTCGATGTCCGCATACAGCTGCGGCACGTTGACCTGCCAGCTCGTGAACATGCCGGCCAGCTCGGGGGCAGCCTGCGCCTTGGCCATGAAGGCCTTCACCGCCTGGTCCATCTGGTCGTAGCCGACCGAGGCGCGGTCTTCCAGCTGCAGCTTGAAGCCGCCCGTGGTGCCCAGGCCCGCCACCGGTGGCGGCGGGAACATCACGATGAAGGCGTCCTGGATGCTGGAGAAGGCACCGTTCAACTGGCCCGCCACCGCACCACCGCTCTGGTCGGTGCGCTTGCGCTCGTCGAAGGGTTTGAGCGTGACGAACACGATGCCCGAGTTGGAGCTGTTGGTGAAGCCGTTGATCGACAGGCCCGGGAACGAGATGGCGTCTTCCACGTTCGGGTTCTTCTTGATGAGCTCACCCATGCGCTTGATGACGTCTTCCGTGCGGTCGAGCGTGGCGCCGTCGGGCAGCTGGGCAAAACCGATGAGGTATTGCTTGTCCTGCGCCGGCACGAAGCCGCCGGGCACGGCCTTGAAGAGGCCGAAGGTCACCGCGACCAGCGCCACGTAGATCACCAGCATCAGCGCCTTGCGCGAGATGACGTTCTTCACGCCGCCGCTGTAGGCCTCCGAACCGCGATGGAACAGGCGGTTGAAGCCGCGGAACAGCCAGCCGAAGGCCTTGTCCATGCCGCGCGTGAGCGCGTCTTTCGGCTGGTCGTGGCCGCGCAGCAGCAAGGCAGCAAGCGCGGGCGACAGCGTGAGCGAGTTGATGGCCGAGATCACCGTCGAGATGGCGATGGTCACCGCGAACTGCTTGTAGAACTGCCCCGTGAGGCCGCTGATGAAAGCCAGCGGCACGAACACGGCCACCAGCACCAGCGCGATGGCGATGATGGGGCCCGACACTTCGCGCATCGCCCGGTAGGTCGCTTCACGCGGCGTGAGGCCGGCTTCGATGTTGCGCTCGACGTTCTCCACCACCACGATGGCGTCGTCCACCACGATGCCGATGGCCAGCACCAGCCCGAACAGGCTCAGCGCATTGATCGAAAAGCCCAGCACATGCAGCACCGCGAAAGTGCCGATCACCGACACCGGCACGGCCAGCAGCGGAATGATGGAAGCACGCCACGTCTGCAGGAACAGAATCACCACCAGCACCACCAGCAGGATGGCCTCCAGCAGCGTGTGGATCACCGATTCGATGGACGCGCGCACAAACTGCGTCGGGTCGTACGCAATGCGGTACTCCAGGCCTTCGGGCATGTTCTTGTTGAGCGCTTCCATCGTCTTGCGCACGTTGGACGAGATGTCCAGCGCGTTGGAGCCCGGTGCCTGGAACACGCCCATCCCCACGGCCGGGTCGTTGTTCAGCAGCGAACGCAGCGAGTAGTCGGCCGCGCCCATCTCCAGGCGGCCGATGTCGCGCAGGCGGGTCACGGCGCCGTCGGTGCCGCTCTTCACGATGATGTCGCCGAACTCTTCTTCGCTCTGCAGGCGACCTTGCGCATTGATGGAGAGCTGCATGTCCACGCCCGACAGGCCCGGCGATGCGCCGACCACGCCGGCCGCGGCCTGCACGTTCTGGCCACGGATGGCGGCCACCACGTCGCTGGCCGAGAGGCCGCGCTGCGCGACCTTCTGCGGGTCGAGCCACACGCGCATGGAGTAGTCGCCACCGCCGAAGATCTGCACCTGGCCCACGCCTTCGATGCGCGCCAGCGGGTCCTTCACGTTCAGCACCGCGTAGTTGCGCAGGTAGTTGATGTCGTAGCGGTTGTTGGGCGACACCAGGTGAACCACCATCGTCAGGTCAGGGGCGCTCTTGACGGTGGTGATGCCCAGGCGGCGCACTTCCTCGGGCAGGCGCGGTTCGGCTTGCGAAACGCGGTTCTGCACCAGTTGCTGTGCCTTGTCGGGGTCGGTGCCCAGGCGGAACGTGACGGTGAGCGTGAGCACGCCGTCGGTGGTGGCCTGGCTGCCCATGTAGAGCATGCCTTCGACGCCGTTGATCTGCTCTTCGAGCGGCGTGGCCACCGTCTCGGCGATCACCTTGGGGTTGGCACCCGGGTACTGGGCGCGCACCACCACCGAAGGCGGCGCTACTTCCGGGTACTCCGAGATCGGCAGCCCGCGCAGCGCGATCAGGCCGGCGATCAGCATCAATAGCGACAGCACGCCGGCAAAGATCGGCCGGTCGATGAAGAATTTTGAGAGATTCATATGGGTTCTCCGGCGGGCGCGCAAACGCCCTCCTCCGAAATCAGGACTTGGCCGCTTCCGCGACGCGTTCCGGTTGTGGTTGTTGCTTGGGGTCGGCCTTGGCGTCCATGGTCACTTGCTGCGGCGCCACCAGCGCACCCGGGCGGATGTGCTGCAGGCCGTTGACCACCACGCGCTCGCCCGCCTTCAGGCCCTTGCTCACGACACGCAGGCCGTTGATGGAGGCGCCCAGCGTCACTTCGCGGTAGGCGGCCTTGTTGTCTTCACCCACGACCATCACGAACTTCTTGTTCTGGTCGGTGCCGATGGCGCGTTCGCTCACCAGCAGCGCGGTGTCGTTGCGGGCCTGGCCCATGCGGATGCGGGCGAACTGGCCCGGAATGAGCGCGCCGTCCTTGTTGTCGAACGAGGCGCGCACACGCACCGTGCCGCTCCTGGCGTCGACCTGGTTGTCGATCAGCTGCAGCTTGCCGGTGAAGGGCGTGCCCTCCAGGCCGGCGGTGCCCATCTGCACGGGAATGGTGTCGATCTGGCCGCGGGCGCTGGAGCCGGTGGGCAGGTCTTTCAGGGCGCGGGTGATGACTTGCTCGTCGGCATCGAAGCTCGCGTAGATCGGGCTCACCGACACCAGCGTGGTCAGCACCGGCGCACCGGGGCCGGCGGCCACCAGGTTGCCCACGGTCACCTCGACCCGGCCGATGCGGCCCGACACCGGGGCACGCACCTGCGTGTAGCCCAGGCTCAGGCGCGCGGTCTGCAACTGGGCTTGCGCCGCACGCAGGTTGGCGTTGGCCTCGCTGCCGGCGTTCACGCGCTCGTCGTATTCGCGCTGGGCAATGGCTTTGTCGTCCCACAGGCGCTTGGCGCGCTCCTGCTCGCTGCGGCTGAACGACTGGCGGGCCTGGGCGGAGGCCACCTGGGCTTCGGCGCGCTCGACTTCGGCCGCGTACGGCGCGGGGTCGATGGTGACCAGCAGGTCGCCCTGCTTCACCAGCGCGCCTTCACGGAAATGCACCGACTGCACGGCGCCCGCCACGCGGGAGCGCACATCGACGCGCTCCACGGCCTCGAGCCGGCCAGAGAACTCGTCCCAGGCGTTGATCTGGCTCGACGCCACGGTGGCCACCGACACCGGCGTGGCCGGGGGTGCGGCCGGGGCGTTGTTGGCCTCGGCCTTGAAGCTGTGCATGCCCAGCAGGGCGGCGGCCACTGCCAGCACCGCGGTCAGGCCGGTCACGGCGGGCCACAGCGCCCGGGGGGCGGTGGAAGACTGCTTTTTTTCGTTGTTCGACATGATGGTTCGTCCTTCTCGATGACTTTTGGGATGCGACAGGCCAGCCCGGCGCTTTTCGGCACCAGGAGGCGAAATTCAGAAAAAAGAGGGCCCCTGCACGCTGCCGCGCGGGCAGCGTGTCGTTCAGGCAGCCGGGGTGGGCCGGGGACTAGCTGGGGTGGTTGGGCGCCGCGGGGGGCGGCGTGGTCGCGCTGAAGAACTCACGGAAGTGCCGCTGCACGGTGGCCTCGCAGGCCACGCAACCGGTGTTCTCGGTGTCGTACAGCGCCTTGGGCCAGTTCGCGGCGCTGGGCAGCACGCTGCTCGTCACCTCGATGCCGGCACCGCGCAGGCGGTTGGCAAAGGCCATGGCCTCGTCGTGCATGGCGTCGTCCGCGCCCACCAGCACCAGGGCCGGTGCCAGCGCGGCCAGACGCAGCGAGCCGCTGGGCACTGCATAGGGGTGCGTGGCGTTGGAGGGGCAACTGAGGTACTTTTCCCAGCCGCTGGCCCAGCGGCACTCGGTGGCGTCGTTGGTCACCTTGCGCAGCGAGGCGGTGCCGGCGCACGGGTCAAGCATGGGCGACAGCAAAATCTGCCCGGCAATCGGCGGATGCGCGCGGTCGCGGGCAATCAGCGCCACCGCGGCGGCCAGGTTGCCACCGGCTTCCTCGCCGGCCAGGTACACCTGCGCACCCTTGCCACCGAGCTTGGTGCGCTGCTTGTAGAGCCATTCGAGGGCGGCGTAGCCCACCTCGATGGGCTCGGGAAACGGCGACTCCGGCGCCAGCGGGTAGGCCACCGACACCACCACCGCCCCGGCGCCGGCCAGCAGCCGGGCCACGTTGCGGCCGTTGTCCAGGTTGCCGCACACGAAAGTGCCGCCGTGGAAATGCAGCACCAGCGGCACCACGTCGCCCTTGGCACGCTGGCCGTACACACGGGCGCCCACCGGCTCGCGGCCGGGCAGCTCGATCGACAGATCGGCTTCCACGCCTTGCGTGGCGGCGCGAACGGCAGCTTCGGCGGAAAGGGACGATGGAGCGGGTGACATGGGCGACCTCGGGGAATGGGCGATGGATGAAATATAAGGCGCGGCATGGGCCCTTAAACAGGGTTGATGCCCTTACTCTGTTTCCAAACCGCTAACAATCGCGTGGTCAACGGGGATTTGCCCGCTTGTGTGAGAATCCGCCTCCCCCGGTGTGGGCCGGGTACCCCAGAACAGGCATTCGATGGATCAAATCCAGGCCATGCGGATCTTTGTCCGCGTCGTGGAGGCCGGCACCTTTACCCGGGCCGCCGACTCGCTCGCCCTGCCTAAGGGCACGGTCACCAAGCAGATTCAGGCGCTGGAGGCGCGCCTGCGCGTGAAGCTGCTCAACCGCACCACGCGGCGCGTGACGGTCACGCCCGACGGCGCGGCCTACTACGAGCGCGCGGCGCGCCTGCTGAACGACTTCGACGACATGGAAGCCAGCATGACCAACGCGCAGGCCAACCCCACGGGGCGGCTGCGCATCGACATCGGCACCTCGGTGGCCAGGCTGGTCATCCTGCCCCACCTGGCCAGCTTCTGCGACCGCTACCCCGACATCCAGGTCGACCTGGGCGTGAGCGACCGCACCGTCGACCTGATCAGCGACAACGTCGACTGCGTGATCCGCGCGGGCGGGCTGAACGACCAGTCGCTGGTGGCGCGGCGCATCGGCACGCTGCACTTCATGACCGTGGCGTCGCCCGCGTACATCAAGCGCTACGGCATGCCGCAGCACCCGAACGACATCGAAAAGCGCCACGTGGTGGTGAGCTACTTCTCAGGCACCACGCGGCGCGTGTACCCGCACGAGTTCAAGAAGGGCGACGAGCACATCGAGCTGAACGGGCACTACCGCGTGTCGGTCAACGAGAGCAACGCGCACATCACGGCGGTGCTGGGCGGCTTCGGCATTTCGCAGTGCATCACCTTCATGGCCGAGCCGCTGGTGGAAAGCGGCGAGCTGGTCGAGGTGCTGCCCGACTGGGAGCGCGACCCGCTGCCCATTCACGTGGTGTACCCGCCCAACCGGCACCTGAGCGCCAAGGTGCGTGCGTTCGTGGACTGGGCGGCGGAGCTGTTCGCGAAGAATCCGAGGCTGCAGCGGCGCTGATTCGCCTGCGGACAACGGGGTGCACGCGGCGGTGCAGCAAATATTTCACCGCCGCCCCCTAAAGTTTGGCCGCCGGTTGCCGCTATTGATAGAGAGCCAGGCCAACCGAGACCGGAGCGCGCTGCCATCTCCGGCCCGAACGCGCGTGCTGCGGCTTCCCTGACGCCGCGCCCGCACAAACACACCTTCCCGCAAACCCATGGACAACCAGTCGAACGGCCAGGCCGAGGCACCCAGCCAGACGCAGACCCCGCCGGACATCGGCAGCAGCGAATTCGGCCGCCGCAATCCGCTGGAAATTGGCGCCCGCCTGCGCAACCTGGTCAACAGCAGCGACCTGCTCACCGTGCAGTACGCCGGCGGCCAGCTGGTGACGCAACTGCTCGACGTGGACGTGCGGGCCCGCACCTTCACCTTCGACTGGGGCGCATCCGCCGAGCAGAACCAGGGGCTGCTGGCCGCGCCGCGCTGCCACTTCAGCGCCCAGCCCGACGGCGTGCGCGTGGAGTTCGCCACCGCCACGCCGCGGGAGAACCGTTTCGAGGGCTTGCCGGCCTTCGAGGTCGACTTTCCCGAGGTGCTGTTCTACCTGCAGCGCCGCGAGTACTTCCGCGTGGACACCCCGCTCGATTCGTTCACCTGCACCGGCCGCTGGCCCAAGGGCGATGCGTTTCGCTTCGACGTGCACGACCTGTCGCTGGGCGGCGTGGGCATGCGCACCATGGACGAGCGCGTCGCCCTGCTGCCGATCGGCACCTTCCTGCGCAACTGCGAGCTCTCGCTGGGCACGCTGGGGCGGCTGTCGCTCGACCTGGAGCTGGTGTCGCAGCGCCCTTCCACGCTGCCGAACGGCAAGCTGCGCTACCAGCTCGGCTTCAGGTTCCTGGCGCTGCCGGGCAGCGTGGAAGGCCGGCTGCAGCGGCTCATCACGCAGCTGGAAATGAAGCGCAACGCGATGGTTCGTTGAGGTCGTGCGCTGAGGTGGTTCGTTGAGGTGGTGCGAACCGTGTGGATGCGGGCGGGTCAGAACACCGGCTCGCACCGCACCTCGGTCTTCACCGAGTTCGCGATGAAGCACTCGTCATGCGCCCGGTGGTGCATCTGCGCGATCTGCTCCCGCGTGGGCAGGTTCGCGCCTGAAAAGCTCACCTCGGGCCGCAGGGTGACCACCGTCATCGCCATCTTCCCCTCGGCGTTCTTTTCCATCACGCCGGTGGCCGCGTCGAAGTAGCGGTCGACGATGAACTTGCGCTTCACCGCCATCGTGAGAAACCACAGCATGTGGCAGTTGGACAGCGCGGCGACGAACATCTCCTCCGGGTCGACCGCCGAGGCGTCGGACATGGGCAGCGGCACCACGTGCGGCGACGACGAGCCCGGCACCTCCGCCCCGCCGTCGAAACGCAGCGAGTGCCGGCGGCTGTAGGTGTTGGCGAGAAAGTCCTGCTCGCCTCGCTCCCAGAGGATCTGCGCGGTGTACGGGGCCATGTCGGTGTGCTCCTGAGCCGAAAAATTCAGAGGTAGATGAAGTAGCGGTACTTGGTCAGGCTGCCCTGGCTCGGCAGCGTGAGAAAGGTGTCGGCCAGCACGCCGCCGTTGGCCAGAATCACCTTTTGCGACGCGAAGTTGTCCGGGCTGGTCGTGATCTCGATGCGGCTCAGCCCCTCGCGGGCCGCCAGCATCAGCATGGCGCCAAGGGCGCGCGTGGCGTAGCCCTTGCGCTGCTTCCACGGCACCACGTTGTAGCCGATGTGGCCCAGGCAGTAGGCCGGCAGATGGAGGGTGCCGGGCATCCAGCGCAGGTCGATGCTGCCGCAGAACTCGCCGTCCCACATCCAGCACTTGTAGCCCGGCAGGCGCGGCACCTGCGTGCCGTCGGGCATGGTGATGGGCGCGCCGGTGGCCTCGCGGTCGACCAGGCTGGCGAGGAACAGCGCCGCGTCGGCCTCGATGGCGGCGCGCTCCTCGGCGCCCGACTCGGGCCGCGACTCGTCGCGCGACCAGCCGCGGTTGAGCGCCGACACGTAGCCCGGCAGATAGCGCCTGTCGGGCCAGACGAGCTCCATTGGGCGCGGGTCGGTGAGGGGGCGGGAGCGGTACAGCGGCACGTGAATCGGTTCCTTGGGTTACGGGTCCTTGGGTGCTGGGTCTTTGGTCCTTCTCAGACCCCCATGAGCTTGACGATCAGCGGCACCAGCAGGGCCGTGGCAATGCCGTTCAGCCCCATGGCCAGCGCGGAGAAGGCACCCGCCGTTTCGTTCACCTGGATGGCGCGCGCCGTGCCGATGCCGTGCGCCGCCATGCCCACCGCAAAGCCGCGCACCGCGGGCTCCTTGATGCGCAGCAGGTTCAGCAGCCCGGTGGCCATGATGGCGCCCGAAATACCCGCCACGGCCGCGGCCACCGCCGCCAGCGAAGGCAGCCCGCCAATCTTCTCGGCCACGCCCATGGCGATGGGCATGGTGGCCGACTTGGGCGCGAGCGACATCAGCAGCGCGTGCGAGCCGCCCAGCACCCAGGCGATGCCGATGGCCGAGACGATGGCCGCCGCCGACCCCACCAGCAGCGCCACGCCGATGGGCAGCCACAGCCGGCGCAACCGCGCGACCTGGCTGTACAGCGGCACGGCCAGCGCCACCGTGGCCGGGCCGATGAGAAAGTGCACGAACTTCGCGCCTTCGAAGTAGGTTTCGTACGGCGTGCGCGTGAGCAGCAGCACGCCCACGATCAGCACCACCGCCACCAGCACCGGGTTGACCACCGGGTTGCGCCCGCTGCGCGTGTGCAGCCACAGCGCGCCCAGGTAGGCCAGCAACGTGAGCGAGAGCCACAGCAGCGGCGACTGGGCCAGGAACACCCAGATGTCGGAGAGCTTGGCGGGCGCGGTCATTCGGCGTTCTTGCCGGTGATGCGGATCATCCAGCGGAAGGTGAGCGCGGTCACCGTCATGGTGAAGGCCGCGCCCACGATGCCCGCCGCCAGGAACGGCAGCCATTCCTGGCCCACCCGCTGGAAGTGCAGCATCACGCCGGCCACGGCCGGAATGAACAGCAGCATCAGGTTGCGCAGCAGGTGGCCCGAGGTGTCGCTCAGCGCCTGCGGCACGCCGCGTCGCACGAGCAGGCCGATGAACAACAGCACCATGCCGATCAGCGGACCGGGAATGGGCAGGCCGAGCCACTGCACGAGCAGTTCGCCGGCCAGTTGGCACAGAAAGAGCGTGGTGATGGCGTAGAGCATGGCTTCTCTCGTTAGAAGGAACTCTTCAATGGTCGGTGCAAGCGGCGGCGCGTGTCCACCCCTCTTTCAGGGCGCGCTGGCTCGCGAACGGCAGCACGCCCACGCGCACAAGACCCGGCAGGCCGAAGGAGGCGCAGTCGCGCAGCTTGATGCCCTCCGCGCGCAACGCTTCGGCCAACGCGGAATACGGCCGGTCTGTACGCGCGCAGAAAAAGTTCGCGTCGCTCGCAAGGCATTCCCAGCCCAACGATTCGCAGACCTCGCGCTGCAGCCTTTTCCACTCCCTCAGTGTCTGCAGGCTTTGCGCAAGCCATTGCTGAGCCGCGTCGCTCACCCAGGCGTCCAGCAGCGCCACACCGTGCGTGCCCAGCGGCCACGAAGGCGCCTGCGAGTCGATGCGCTGCAGCAGGCCCGCATCCGCTTGTTCGGGTGCGATGGCATAGGCGGCGCGAATGCCCGTCAGCCCCATGGCCTTGTTGGGTGTCCACATCTGCCACGCGCGGCTGCGGTTGCGCTGCTCGGCGCTCAGCGAGGGGGTTCCTTCGAGCCGCAACGGCGCGTAGGCCAGGTCGAGCACGCAGACGCCATCGGTCATTGCGGCGTGCTGCGGCAGGTCCGCTTGCAGTTGCCCCAGCGGGCTCGATGGCTCGCAGCACCAGCGCAACGCCGCGTCTGCCGGCAGCTGCGGGGCGCGCAGCACCTGCAAGCCCCAGGCCTGCGCCGCGCGTTCGTAGTCGCCGTAGCCGTGCGGCGGCAGCCAGGCCTTGCGGCCGCCCTGCTGCATCACGGCCGCGCTGATGCGGTGGATGAACTCGCTCGCGCTCGCGGCGATCACGATGCGCTCCACGCCCACGCCATGGAAGGCCGCGAGCTTGCCGCGCAGCGCGGTGTAGTGCGGATCGGGGTAGTGCGCGGCGTCTGCCGAGCGCAGGGCGTTGAGCGCCGCAGGGCAAGGCCCCACCGCATTGCCGTTGGTCGAGAAGTCGTGCAGCGCGGCGCCGGATGCATCCGGGCCGCCGTGCAGCGTGGCCGTCATGACCAGTGCCATCCGGTCGTCGCCACGATCGCCAGCGAGGCGAGCACGGCCAGCGCCAGCGCGGCCAGCTCGCCCCACTGCGCGGCGCGTTGCATGTCCGCCGCGCAAGGCGCCCTGCCCTCGGCGTTCAGCGCATACACGCCCGGCTTGGCCAGCCGCACGCCCAGCAGCAGCGCCATGGCCGCCATGGGCCAGCCGCTGTTGGGCGACGGCGTGCGGCGTGCCTCGCCGCGCAGCCCCACCGGCCAGCGCCACGCCGCCAGCGCCAGCAATACCACGGTGATGCGCGCCGGCACCCAGGACAGCACATCGTCCGCGCGCGCGGCCCATTTGCCGAACCAGGTCCAGTCGCGGCCGTTGCGCTCGCCGCGGTAGCCCCACATGGCGTCGGCGGTGTTCGCAAAGCGGTACAGCGCCGCGCCCGGCAGGCCGAACAGCACGAACCAGAAGACCGGCGCCACGAGCGAGTCGTTGAGGTTCTCGGCCAGCGACTCGATGGCGCTTTCGCGCACTTCGCGCTCGCTGAGCATGGAAACATCGCGGCTCACCAGCCGAGCGAGCTGCGCGCGCCCATCGTCGAGCGACACGGCCAGTGCGGCCTCCACTGCAAGCACCTCGTCGCGCAGCATGCGCCAGGCGAAGAGCGGCTTGAGCAGCAGGCCCAGCAGCAGCGCCAGGGCCCATGCGGGCACCGACAGCGTGACGACGGTCTGCAGCGCCATCGCAATGCCCGCGACGCACGCCGCGCCCACGCACCACGTCAAGGCGCCGATGAAAAACATCGCCAGGTCCACCGGCTTGGCCTGGTGCATGCGCGGCGCGACGCGCGAACCGGTCCAGCCGAGGTAGCCGCCCATCCACACGACGGGATGCAGCCGCGCAGGCGGCTCGCCCAGCCAGCGGTCGATGGCCAGCGCGATCCACAGCGCGGCGGCCACGGCAAGGGCGTGTTCAAGGTTCAGGTGCGGCATGAGTCCGGTCATTTTCGCGAATCAGGAAGGCGCGCGGCCAGGCGTGAGACCGCGGCGCCATTGCCTCCATGCACCGAACGCCAGCAGCAACGCCGCGCCCAGCGCCACCCAGAGCCGGAGCACGACGGAATCGACCGCAGGCGGCGGCGATTCAGCCGGCGTGGCTTCGAGCTTGAGGCCGCTCACCGGCTGGGTGCTGCCCGGTGCTGGCTCAGTTGAAACGCGCGCCGGCAAAGCGTCGGGCGAAGGCGTGGCAGCGATCACGGGCTCGACCACGGGCCGTGGCCTTGAAGGCGCAGACAACGGCGACGGCACCGATGAAGCAGACGGCGCCGCTGAAGCCAGCTCCGCCTGCACGAACCGCTGCACGCCCGCATGGCGCTCGCGCAACCCGCTCGCCTGCGCCGCCTGTGCATAGGCGCGGGCGAGCTCGCGCCGCGTGGCGGCGTCGGGCTTCCAGTAGTTCAGCCGCACGGCGTCGAGCATGCGTTCCAGCGTCTGCGCAAAGGCGGCGCGGTTGTCGCCTTCCAGCCATTCGCGCGTGCCCAGCTTGTACCTGTCGCGCACATACACGTCGTGCAGCGACTGCCACTGGTCCTGCCGCACGGCGGCCGGCGCGGTCACCTGCCAGCCCCAGAGAAACTGCGCGGTCTTCAGCACCTGCAGCGTGCCGCTGTAGCCCTCGGCCTTCTGCGCGGCGATCCATTGCGGGTGCAGGTAGCGGGTCTGCATTTCTCGGGCGATGGCGCCAGCCGCGGTGTCGGTGCGCACCGCGCCGCCGTCGCGCAGGTTCTGCACGTACAGCGCCGGCTCCTTGCCCGTGAGCTGGCGCACGGCCTGCGCGATGCCCCCGAGGTACTGGAACGGGTCGTCGTTGGTCAGCACGCCGTACAGGTTGGAGCTGCGCGCCATCAGCGCCGCATCGACCTGCACCAGATTGCCCGCGTAGGCGCCGGGCCGCGCGGCACCGTCGAGGCCCTTGCCGTAGGCATGGCCCATGCGGTCGATGTAGAGCTGCGCCATCTGCGCATCGCCGCCGCCGCGCTGCTGGTTCTTCCACACATCGCTGGCCAGCGCGGCCTCTTCCAGCCCCGCGCCGTAGCTGCCCTGCTCGTTGGAGAACACCCGCGCGGTCGACCAGCGCTGCGCCTCCTGTGCCGATGCGCCTTGCGCACGCAGCTTGTTCGCCAGCGCCTCGCTGTGCAGGGCCACGGCGTTGCCGGGCTCGCGCAACGCGGCCACCTGCTGCACAGCCTCGTCGAGCCAGCGCATCACGTTGGGAAACTGGTCGCGGTAGGAGCCGGTGACGCTCAGCAGCACGTCGATGCGCGCGCGCTTCAACACCGCCGCGGGAATCAGCTCGATGCCCGTCATGCGACCGCCCTCGTCCCAGCGCGGCTTCACGCCCATGGCATAGAAGGCCTGGCTCTCCAGCACGCCCTGGTGGCGCGAGGCCTCGCCGGCCCAGAGCGTGAAGGCGATCTTCTCGGGGGCCTTGCCGGCATGGGTTTTCGCATGGTCGGCCATCCACGCGTCCATGGCCGCGACGCCCGCGTCCCAGGCGGCGCGCGTCGGCACGCGGCTCGGGTCGAAGCCGTAGAGGTTGCGCCCGGTGGGCAGGCTGTCGGGGTTGCGCACCGGGTCGCCGCCGTAGCTGGACTTCAGGTAGCGGCCGTCCAGCGCGGTCAGCAGGCCGTCGATTTCCTCGTTGTGCGCGAGCACGTCGTCGAGCTTTTGCGCGCGCTCGGCCAATGCCTGAAGGGCTTGCCTGTCGGCGTCGGTCTTGCCCATGGCGATGGCCGCTTGCGCGTCGGTGAGCGCCAGTGCCACCCAGCGCGCGGGCCGTGAAGCGGCCACGTTCTTCGCGTCGATCAGGAAGGCCTCGTCGATGTCCTCACCCAGCGCCGCGGCCAGCGGCTTGCCGAGTATCTGCAGCACGGTCGTGCGGCGGCGTTCGGCATCAGGAGCCTGCCCGAAGGTCGCCAGCCCGAGCGGCTGCGCGGTCTGCGCGAGCTCGTCCAGGTACGGGTGCAGCACGGCGATGAAGCCAGCAAAGTCGGCGCGGATGCGCGCGGGCGGCCACTGCAGGTCGCGGTCGTAGTGCTGTGCGACGAACTCACCCGTCAGCTGCTTTTCCAGCGCGGCTTTCACCGGCCCGGACGACAGCGTTTCCCAGTCGTGCATGCGCTCGTGCATCTCCTGCACGCCGGGGCGAAAGCCCGCGGGCGCGAACATGGGTGTCGAATGGCTCACCATCGTCGCGCGGCCGCGGCGCTTGGCGGTGGTGGCTTCGCCCAGGTTGTCCATGATGTACGGGTACACGTTGGGCAGGTCGCCGAGCGCGAGCAGCGGATCGTCCTGCACCGACAGCCCGCGTTCCTTGCCCGACGACCATTCCAGCGTGCCGTGCGTGCCCACATGCACCGCCGCGCTGGCGCCGAACTGCGTGCGCAGCCAGAGGTAGGTGGCCAGGTAGCTGTGGCTCAGCGGAACGGCCGAGCGGTGGTACACCTGCGCGGCCTTGTCCGCCACCTGCGTGCCGGGCTCGAAGCGCGGCGGCTGGCGCAGCACCACCACGTTGCCGAACTGCACGCGCGGAATCACGAAGGCCGGCTCGCCCCCCACGCCCACCGGGCGCAGCAGCGTCGACTTTTCAGGCGGGCCCCAGTAGCTTTCGATGCGGCGCTGCGTCTCCGCGGGCAGCGCGCGAAACCACGTGATGTAGCGCGACAGCGGCATCGCGTCGGCCAGGTTGCGCGCGAGCAGCGGCTGCAGTTCGTCGCCCTGCCCGCTCGGGTAGTAGGCCTTCATGGTCGCCTGCACCTGCGCGATGAGCGCGTCGGTGCCGGGCAGTTCGGTGCGGTAGCCGGCCGACTTCATGGCCGCGAGCATGTTGTTCACGCTGCGCGGCACGTTGAGAAACGACGCGCCGAAGTTCGCTTCGCCCGGCGGGTAGTTGTAGACCAGCATCGCCACCCGGCGCTCCGTGGTGGGCGTGCGCTGCAGGCGCAGCAAGGCGGCGGCCTTGGCGGCCACGGCATCGATCTGCGCGGGCAGCGGCTGCAACGTGCCGGCCGCGGCGTCGCGCGCGCTCACGAGCATCGGGTCGGTCATGCCGGCCAGCTCGCTCGGGCTGTAGTACGCGGCAATGTCGGTCTGCGAGAGGCCGTCCTTGCTCTGCGCCCACTGCGTGGCGTCCATCGCCAGCGAGGGCAAGGTCTGCAGCACCGGCACGCCGATGCGCTCCAGCTCGGCCTTGCGTTCATTGGGGCTGAACACCAGCGAGGCATTGACGATGGCGTCGGCCACGCGCTGATCGCCCGCGTGCGTCATGCGAAAGAACAGGTCCTTCTGCTGGCGCGGGCCGTAGAAGGCGTAGGCGCGCAGGCCGCGCTGTTCGAGCGCGGCGATCAGCGCGTCGAGCCAGCCTGTGTCGTCGCCGGTGACGGTGGCGCCGTTGACGGCGATGGCCACGATGCCGTTGCTCTTGCCGTTGCTGTTGCCAGGCAGTGCGTCGATGGCGGCGATGTCGGTCTCGATGCGGGGCCAGCCGGGGTGATAGAGGCCGGCCAGCGGCACGGGCACGGGGTCCGGCAAACCTGCGAGCTCGCCGGGCTGCGTGAGGGCCTTCATGGCCGCGTCAAGGTTGGCCGCACCGGCAAAGCGCCAGTACTCGCGCAGCCGCTGCGCCCAGGCGGCATCGACACCGCGCTCGGCCGCCAACGGCGCGGCCACGGAAGGCTGCGCCTTGGCGACCAAGGCGAATTCGCCGATCAGCACGTAGGGCGTGGCGCGTTGGGCGATGGTGTCGCCGAAGCGCGCCGCAGCGGCCTGCGCCACGCTGAGGTGCGGCGCGTCGATGACCAGCAGCGCCGCGCCTTCGAGCGCCGCGGCCAGCGTCTCGGGCGAGTCCGCCGATGCCGACACCACCTGCAGCGGCACACCCGCCTCGCGCGCCGCAGCCTGCAGCCGCACCACGCGCGCCGGCGACACCAGCGAGGTACTCAGCACCACGACATGCGAAGCGACCTGCTGCGCATGGGCCGGTGCCTGCAACCCCAAAAGCCCCAGCAGGCACAGCAGCAGCCAGAAGAAAACCCGCGTCACTTACCGCCCTGTGCCGATGCCGCAGGCACGGCATCCGCCGGCACATAAACCATCGAGCCGTCCTTCAACCGCCACGCCGTGCCGGCCTTCTCGCCGTCGCCCTGCCCCGTCGCGCCGCTGGCCTTGAAGCGCGTGATCTTCTGGCCTTCGCGCGTGATGATCTCCATGTTCGGCTGGCCTTCGTTGCGAATGACCGTCACCTTGTCCTGCGCGAACGGGTTCATCGGGTTGTTGATGACCGCGATCATCAGCATGCCGATCACCACCATGAACACGTCGATCAGGTTGATGGTCGACAGCACCGGGTCGTCGTCGTCGGTGTCCAGGCTGCTCAGTATCGAAAACTGGCGCCGGGTCATGACAGCCGGTCCCGCGCGTCCAGCACCGTCACCAGTTCGCGCATGAGCCAGCGGCGGCGCACGGTGTAGACCACGAAGGTGATCGACGCCGACGCCAGCGCCACGATCACGCTGGCAAACGCCGGTGCCAGGCTCTGCGCCACGCCTTGCGACTCACCCGACGCCACGGCCACCAGCGCCGGGCCCATCGGGATCATGGTGGCGATCAACCCCAGCATCGGTGCCACGCGGCTGCACAGGCGCACGCCTTCGAGCTGCTTGAGCACCACCAGCTCCATCTGCTCCTGGCTTGCGCCGGCGTGGCGTTGCAGCACCAGCACGCGCGTGGGGTCGCGGCGGCGCTGCATGTACTCGATGCCGAAGGCACCGAGGCAGTAAACGGCATACACGAAGGACAGCAGCACGCCCAGCGTCACGGGCCAGAGGAACAGGCGCGCGAGCTCGAAGAGAACGGTGTCGAAGGCAAGCATCAGGGGGTTTCCGTGGGGGGACGGTCGAACAGGTCCGAAGGCTGGCCCCAGCCTTCGTCGAACACCAGCGAGGCGAGCGGCGCGCGCTGGGCCCAGCGTTCGCGTTGCAGCATCGGTTCTTCATAAAAATCGTGCACGGGTCCCAGGCACAGCAAGGCGATGGGTTCGGCGCCTTCTGGCAGGCCGAGCAGCACCGACACGTCGGCCGGATCGAACAGCGACACCCACCCCATGCCCAGCCCTTCGGCGCGCGCCGCGAGCCAGAGGTTCTGGATGGCGCACGATGCCGAGGCCAGATCCATGTGCGGCAGTGTGCGGCGGCCGAACACGTGTTTGTCTCGGCAGTCGGCCAGCGTCACCGCCAGCAGTTCGGCGGCGTCGAGCAGGCCTTGCACCTTGAGGCACATGAACTCGTCTTCGCGTTCGCCAAGGGCACGGGCGGTGAGCACGCGTTCGTGTTCGACGACGCGGTGAAGTTGCTGTCGCAGCCCTTCCCCCCGAATGCGAATGAAGCGCCAGGGCTGCATGAAACCGACGCTGGGCGCGTGGTGTGCGGCGTCGAGCAGCCGTCGCAGCACTTCAGGGTCGACTTGTCCACCTGCGAAATGGCGCATGTCGCGGCGTTCGTGGATGGCGCGGTAGACGGCCTGGGCCTGGTCTTCTGGGAAAGCGTGGTGCGTCAATTTTTTAAACGGCTGTGCCGCGCCCTTTTTTTTGCCTTGGTGCGGTTCAGGGCGATGTTGTTCAGGGCGTGTGCACAGGCCGCCGGGTACTCCCCTCCGCGAATGTCCCCCGGGCTTCGCCCTCCTCCTTTATTTCGCTGCGGGGAGCACCCGACGCCCTGTGCACCTGGGCACGCTCTGGGTGATCGCACGATCAACCCCGGCTCTGTACAACGCACACGCCGATGGGGTGCCTTGCGCAGCGAAATAAAGGAGGAGGGGCGCAGCCCCTGGCCCTTATACACATCT
>NNBV01000046.1_pt1 | contig 17286 bp, 15 predicted proteins | sample 1173771 | NCBI WGS metagenome assembly NNBV01 (sample SAMN07173938, study PRJNA388173) | plant metagenome | isolation source: symbiotic tissue sample KVS11 | place: Norway: Troms, Kvaloya island | reverse complement strand
GGGAAAATATTAAACAAGTCATCAAAACAGTTGAACGACTGCGAAAAGAAAAAATGGCTTTCACCATCGATTTACTTGGTGAAGCAGTAATTACCGAAGCCGAAGCGCAGTCTTATCTAGAACGCTATCTAGAATTAATGCAACAATTGGTAGAAGCATCGAAGAATTGGACAGCTATTCCAGCTATTGATGAGGCTGATGGCGAAGTAATCCCAAAAGTTCAGGTTTCTGTTAAATTAACAGCGTTTTATTCCCAATTTGACCCATTAGATGCTAAGGGTAGTGAGGAACGAGTTAGCGATCGCATTCGGATTCTCTTACGTCGTGCTAAAGAGTTGGGCGCAGCTGTGCATTTTGATATGGAACAGTATGCCTATAAGGACATAACTCTCAGCATTCTGAAAAAACTGTTACTAGAAGAAGAGTTTCAGCAACGCACAGATATTGGCATGACAATTCAAGCATATCTGCGTGATAGTGAGCAAGATGCCAAAGACCTAATTTCTTGGTTGAAAGAACGTGGTTATCCTTTGACAATCCGCTTGGTGAAAGGCGCATATTGGGATCAGGAAACTATCAAAGCAGCCCAAAAGCATTGGAAACAGCCAGTTTACAACGACAAAGCGGCAACTGATGCTAACTTTGAAACCATCACTCAGTTATTGTTAGAAAATCATCAATATGTCTATTCTGCCATTGGTAGCCATAATGTGCGATCGCACTCTCGCGCCATTGCCATCGCTGAAAGCTTAAATGTTCCTCGCCGTCGCTTTGAATTGCAAGTCCTCTACGGTATGGGTGATAAAGTTGCCAAAGCGTTGGTTGACAGGGGTTATCGAGTCAGAGTTTACTGTCCTTACGGTGAATTATTGCCTGGAATGGCGTATTTAATTCGCCGATTGTTGGAAAATACAGCTAATAGTTCTTTTTTACGGCAAAATCTCGAAAATCGACCAATTGAAGAATTATTAGCACCGCCGATTGTCAAAGAAGAAAAATCTTTAACTCCTAACTCTCATTTCCTCGGTGCGGCTGATACCGATTACGCTGAGGAAGAGGTGAGAACAAAGACGGCGCAAGCTTTCCAAAGGGTTCGCCAGCAGTTAGGTAAAACTTATTTGCCGCTAATTAATGGCGAGTATGTTAACACGCCGGAATATGTTGATTCTCTCAATCCTTCCAATTTCAGTGAGGTAGTTGGCAAAGTTGGGTTGATTAGCGTTGAACAAGCAGAACAGGCGATGCAAGCTGCTAAAGCCGCCTTTCCTGGATGGAGGAAAACACCAGCCAAACAACGCGCTGATATTTTGCGGAAAGCGGGTGATTTGATGGAAGAACGCCGCGCCGAACTTTCAGCTTGGATGGTTTTGGAAGTTGGGAAAGCAGTTAAGGAAGCTGATGGAGAAGTTTCTGAAGCAATAGATTTCTGTCGGTACTACGCTGACGAGATGGAACGGTTAGATGAAGGTGTGAATTACGACATCCCTGGTGAAACTAATCGTTATATTTACCAGCCACGTGGTATTGTTGTGGTAATTTCTCCCTGGAATTTCCCACTAGCGATCGCTTGTGGAATGACTGTTGCAGCTTTAGTCTCAGGCAATTGTACTCTCCTTAAACCCGCAGAAACATCTTCTGTCATTACGGCCAAACTCACAGAAATTTTGATCGAAGCTGGCATCCCTAAAGGTGTATTTCAATACGTGCCTGGTAAGGGTTCCCAAGTCGGCGCTTATTTGGTAAATCATCCAGATACTCATGTAATTGCTTTTACGGGTTCCCAGGAAGTCGGCTGTAAAATTTACGCAGAAGCGGCAATTTTGAAACCCGGACAAAAGCACATGAAACGGGTGATTGCTGAAATGGGTGGCAAAAATGCCATTATTGTCGATGAAAGTGCTGATTTAGACCAAGCCGTTGTGGGTGTAGTGCAGTCAGCATTTGGTTATAGTGGGCAAAAATGTTCTGCCGCCTCCAGGGTGATTGTGCTGCAACCGATTTATGATAACTTTGTGCAGCGATTGGTGGAAGCGACAAAATCCTTGAACATTGGGGAAGCAGAGTTACCGAGTACACAAGTTGGGCCAGTAATTGATGCTAATGCCCGCGATCGCATCCGCGAGTATATTGAAAAGGGTAAGGCAGAAGCAGAAGTAGCTTTGGAATTACTAGCACCCGAACAAGGATATTTTATCGGGCCAGTTATCTTTAGTGAAGTGTCACCAAATGCGGTAATTTCCCAGGAAGAAATTTTTGGCCCTGTGCTGGCGGTAATTCGGGTGAAAGATTTCCAGGAAGCCTTAGCAGTCGCCAACGGGACAAACTATGCTTTGACTGGCGGACTTTATTCTAGAACACCTTCGCACATTCAGCAGGCGCAGACAGAATTTGAAGTCGGGAATTTGTACATTAACCGCAATATTACAGGAGCGATCGTTGGGCGGCAACCCTTTGGTGGATTCAAACTTTCTGGAGTAGGTTCTAAAGCAGGTGGCCCTGATTACCTACTGCAATTCTTAGAACCACGCGCGGTGACAGAAAATATTCAGCGCCAAGGTTTTGCACCAATTGAAGGTGCAGATTAAAGCTTATAGGGTGGGCAATGCCCACCTTTTTTATACTAACCGCAGAGAGAGTTTGATGAGTAATTTAGTCATAAAAGTTGCTGCTTTACCTGAATAATTTTCCACAATTCAATATCTTTATAGCTTGAAAAAATGCACGATAACACCAGTAAATCAATAGGATTCGTTTTATTGACACACACGAAACCCCTACAAATTTACAGGCTAATAAATAAGTTAAATAGTATGTTTAATTATCCTGTAATTGTGTGTCATCATGATTTTTCCAAATCTGATTTATCTGTAGATAGTCTGCCAAAAAATGTTTTACTAGTACGCCCTCACATACAAACAAAATGGGCAGGATTTGCAATAGTAGAAGCTACAATACAGGCATTTAAATTGATGTTAAATGTTCCAGATCCACCAGATTGGTTTGTATTACTCAGTGGAGCAGACTATCCCATTAAAACTGCAAAGCAAATATTGCATGATCTAGCTTCAAGTGAATACGATGCTTATATTCAGCATGAGAAAATTACATATAAGACTTATCGGTACGACACCAGAAAAAGTATTTTATGGCAAAAAAATTCCTATCAACGTTATTGTACCAAATCATTTATTTTTAATTTTTCAAAAAAATACTGCGCTCAACTGAATCTAGAAATCCGCTTAGAACATCCGCTATTAACAAAAGCTTTTCTTCCTTTTTCCAAAAAACTTGCTTGCTTTAGTGGAAGTCAATGGTTTTGTGCCAATCGTAAAGCTGTCGAGTCCATTATCGAGTTCCACAGCCAGAGAAATGCCATAACCTTGCACTACAGTAACCTCAAGTATGCAGATGAGTCATATTTTCAAACTATACTTGCTAATGCATCTCACCTCCGGCTGCAAAATGACCGTCGGCGCTATATTGATTGGTCAGATGGAGGCACTCATCCCAAGATATTGCTTATGGAAGATTTGTCTAATCTGCTCACATCATCTGCCCATTTTGCTCGGAAATTTGACATTGATATAGATAGCAATATTCTCGATGAACTTGATAAGATTACATCTTAGTTCTTACCTGACATTTTGGGAAACCTAGCAAGATAAATCATAGCTTTGCCTAGCTATACTTGATACTTAGTTTAGGAAGATAAGTTATTCTGTACGGTGATTGAAAGTGCTAAAGCAGTAAAAGTATTAGACAAAAGACTTAGAATACAGTTGCTGTATTGGCAAAGTATTAAGACTAAAAACATGAATGCGATCGCTCCGGTCTAAATGGGAGCATCCCAATTTTGCAAATTGACTAAGATAACAGATTGTCATTGCGAATGAAGCGTTCGCGGTAGCGTCTCGTAAGAGAAGCGGAATGAAGCAATCGCAACACCTAGACCTTGCGATTGCAACTCTTAGAGACGCTACGCGAACGCTCCATTTCATTACGCTCGCAATGACAAAATATGTTTTTACACATTTGGGATGCTCCCGTCTAAATTGGTGTTTCGTTAATCTGAAAATCACTCTTATTCAAATACCGCATCAATATTGACTCTAATTGAACTACCCGAATTGGCTTGATAAGGTAGTCATTAGCGCTACCTAGCAACTTGGTAATTTCCTCTTCTAAAGGTTCGCTAAAGGTCATCATTACAATCGGCAAATCTTCCCAATAAGGCTCTTGTCTCAGAATATTTAGTAAATTCAAGATGTGAACATCATTTACTAACTGGAAATCAAATAAAACTAAATCTGGTTGGAGGTTTTTCGCCTGTTTTAAAAATTCGTTTCCATTATCTATCCATTTGACTTGGTAGCCAATTGTGTGGAGATAATCTTGCAGCACTGTGGCAGTGTTTTCCTCTTCTTCTACAAGCAAAATGGTTTTATTTGTAGCTATGACTGGAGAGGAGGATGACACAGTAAAATTTCTTTCCTCATCTCCCCCATCTTCCACATCCACTGAACTTGGTAGAAACAGAGTGAACTGGCTACCCTTTCCCAAAGTTGATGTCACGGTAACATCTCCACCATGCAAACGTGCTAATTTGCGCGTTAAAGCTAAACCCAAACCAGTGCCTTCATACTGGCGATTTAACCTACTATCAAGCTGTTTAAACGGTTCAAATAGAAATTGAAACTGATTTGAGTCTATACCAATTCCAGTATCTGAAACTGTAAATGTTATCCCTTGCGGTACTTTTTTGACTACCAGCGATATCTGACCGGCTGGGGTGAATTTAATCGCATTGGTGAGCAGGTTGAGTAGCATTTGCTTGACGCGCCGCTCGTCAGCAATGCAAATATCCGCTTCTAGGTCAATTTCATGTGTGAGTTGCAATCCCTTTTCTAAGGCGCGATCGCGCACTATCCAGATGGCATAATTACATATATCTGCCACTGACAAAGATGAGAGTAACAGTTCCTCTTTACCTGCTTCTACCTTAGATAAGTCAAGGATATCGTTAATCACTGCCAGCAGGTGTTCACCACTACTATATATACAACTTACATATTCGTTCTGCTTTTCATTCAGAGAGCCAACTATTTCTTGTTGGAGTAACTGTGACAAACCCATAATCGCATTGAGAGGCGTCCGCAACTCATGACTCATGGTTGCTAAAAATTCAGTTTTTGCTCGACTGGCAGCTTCTGCTGCTTCTTGAGAAGCGCGTAGTTTCAATTCTGTTTGCTTACGTTCAGTAATATCCTCAATCATCGCTAGAAAAAACTCAGGTTTACCATTGCTGCCTGGTATAACAGAAACAGAGATATGAGTCCAAAGTAAGTTACCATTTTGATGCTGGCAACGTCTTTCTATCTCAATCCGATGTCTTTCGACAAGCTGTTTCTGATGGTTGGAGGGTTGTAAACCGTCCCTCGAAGTTCTCTTTAAGTCTGTGCGAATTCCTGACATCAGTTGTTTGTAAAGTTTTAAATCCTCCCTTTCTATGGAAATGTAATCTGTAAAGCACTTGCCGTATAATTCTTCTCGGCTGTATCCTAAAATCTCGCACAGTGCCAGATTAGTATCGACTATCTGCCCTTTCATATCTATAAGACCAATGCCGATAGACGAACGCTCAAAAATCGCCCGAAATTGCGCTTCACTCTGTCGCAGTGCTTCCTGTACGACGTTTCGCTCGTTCGCCTCTATAGCCAGCGTTACAAAATCTGCAATTGAGCCAGCAAAACTCTCTTCTTCTAAAGTCCATTCGCGACCTTCACCTATGTGTTCGTGACAGACTACACCTACCAAACGACCCTCTAGCCAAATTGGTGCATCCAGTATGGATGTGATACCCAAAACTGAAAGATAAGACTCGGATAATTCTTGGGTTCTTATATCGTTTCTGGCATCATCTGCGGCAATGCTACGTTCCTCTTCTAAAGCCTGGAAATAAGTAGGACAACTTGTCTTTGAAAGCGAGTTACCAAAGGTATGACTCTCAGTCTTTGCATCATACAAATTAATGCATTCAATTTTGGAACGTTCTTCATTATATAACCATACCCCAACTCGCTCTACTAAAAGCGTCCGAGCAGCAGTTTCTGTGATTTCCCTCAACACCGCCTTGAGATTACCTTGCTGAAATGTCTTGCTTCTTGCCAGTTGGACTAGCGTCTGGCTTTGTTTTCGCCGACTATTTTCTCTGATTTGTAAAGCCTTTTGGGCCTGCTTGTGCTCTGTAATATCTCTATCCGAAACCACCTGCATTAGTTGCCCTCAAGAATAAATAATTTTGCCTTGCAGTTCTACAAAAATTAGAACTGTCTTTGTATAACTACAATTACTTGATAGGGTTTTTCATAACCGGAAAGTATAATTTTTCTAATCAAATCTTCTAATTTTGGATAATGAGTTCCAAGCTAGATTTTATTTATCACTTCTGTTACTTTATGCCAATAACTTTTACCAGGGGATAATTAGCGTTTTAAGGAATTCTACTATCAAGTAATTCCACTATGAAGTAAAGATACTGTTAATTAATATGATCTTTTGAATTTAGGTATGGGATCTGGAAACTGTCCAAGAGTTTTATCTTTTGCAGGGTAACACTCGAACGCTTTATGCTGCGCTAATGTTAAGTCGTTCATGGGGTAAACCCCCAGACGCTCTCTACGATACGCTACACGAAGACAGAAGACCTCGCTGACTCACAATTTACTTGGGGTTTGAATCGCCATCAAAGTTGTCTTAGTTCCTAATCTCTAGTCTCCAGTTTAATTTCTTACCGAGTGGTGGCTACCAAAACACTTTTGATTCTCCTAGAGAAAGATACCTAATGACTTAAATTTTGTCAAAATCAAGGTAACGGCAGCTTTTACGGAGGTGGAGCGATGACTGATAGTAATGTGAGAATTGTTTCCTTGATTCCCGGTGGAACAGAAATTTTAGCAACACTAGGGTTGGTTAATGCTATTGTAGGGCGATCGCACGAATGTGATTACCCTCCAGAAATCCACAATCGTCCCATTTGTACCCAAGCACGCTTAAACTCCAACGCCTCCAGCAGCCAAATTCACGATGAAGTGAACAATTTATTGCAATCTGCTCTTAGTATTTATGAAATTAAAACAGATGTTTTAGAGGAGTTGCAGCCGACGCACATTCTTACTCAAGACCAGTGTGATGTTTGTGCTGTCAGCTTACATGATGTTGAAAAGGCAGTTGCTACACTGATTGACAGTAAACCCCAAATTATTTCTTTACAACCCAATGTTCTCCAGGATATTTGGACTGATATTGAGCTAGTCGGCAACGCCTTTGGCGTAGACTCGGTAAAAGTCATAGAAAATTTAGAAGCTCGCGTCAAAATTTGTCAGCAAAGAATCCAAGGACTTTCTTTAAATGAACTGCCTACTGTTGCCTGTATTGAGTGGACTGATCCTTTAATGATCGCCGCCAATTGGATTCCTGAATTAGTTAACTTAGCAGGAGGACAATCTCTATTTTGTGTTACAGGCCAACCTTCTCCTGTCGTACCGTGGGAAACACTATTAACAACTAATCCAGATGTAATTATTTTTATGCCTTGTGGCTTTGATTTAAGTCGCACTCGCCAAGAAGCCAATTTGTTCATTCAACGTCCAGAGTGGGAAAAACTGCACGCCACTAAAGCTGGTAGGGTTTATATCACTGATGGCAATTCTTATTTCAATCGTCCAGGGCCACGACTGGTAGATTCTCTAGAAATTTTGGCAGAAATTTTGCATCCAGAAATTTTTGATTATGGCTACAAAGGTACTGGCTGGGAACGTTTGTGAAGGAGAATTCAGAACTCAGGAGTCAGAATTCAGTATGAATTCGAGTCTGATAGTTACTGAGCTTGCCGTACCACTTGCCTACAGGACGCTACGCGAACGTGGAAGCAAGCTAGTAAGGGCGTCTCGTAGATAAGTACTGAGTGATGTCAATACTGCTCGGTTAAGAAGATTTGTAGGTTGGGTTGAACGGAGTGAAACCCAACAAAGCCCTGAAAATGTTGGGTTTCGTTCCTCAACCCAACCTACCTCGGAGTGCTTTTTTGGGCTTAACCGAGCAGTATTGTGAGTGATGTTGGTTTAAAACCTTGGCGGGTTCAAATTCCCCACGAAGAGTAATTCTGATTCCTGGATTCTGGATTCTGAATTCTTCTTTAAGGTGTTTGTTCAGAATCTGCCGATGGTTCATTGTTAAATAACAGCAAGCGTGCAGCAAGGATGGCAAATCCCACAGCAGCGATCGCTTTTAACACACGCGTAGGTAATAATTCCGCTACTGCACCTCCTGCTAATGCTCCCAACAGGCTTGTTAATAGCAACGCGCCTGCTGCGCCAAAAAATACTGCACGGGGAGAATTAGAACGCCCTGAAAGTGCGATCGCTGCTAGCTGACTTTTATCACCCAATTCTGATAAAAAAACTGTAATAAAGCTCAGTCCTAAAAGATGCCAATCCATATAATTAAGGTGAATGGGGAGTTTTTCTAATGACTAATGACTAATGACTAGTAAATACATCCCAAAACAGCATTAGGGAAATTACCAATAACATGACACCTGCTGATTTTTCTACAGTTTTTGGGCTGAGTCGGCTGGCTATCCAACTACCTAAAAGCACACCTAATAAGCTGGTGGTTATTAGTGCAGCCGCAGATCCGATAAACACCACCCACGGCGAATGAGATTCTGCACTCATTAACAGAGTGGATAGCTGAGTTTTATCTCCAATTTCTGCTAGAAAAATAGTTACAAAAGTTGTGCCAAAAACTACTAGCGCTGATTGCTGCTTTTGAGGGCTATCGGCAATTACAGGCTGAACTGACGGAACGATCGCAGGGGTTAAGTTAAAATCGGTGCTGTCTTTCAGTTCTAGCTCAATCTCAGTCTGAGATATGCCAGAAATGCCCAAAGGTGCAGAGTCAAGTTTCACAGGCAGTAGTTTTGGTTGCTAGGGTGTTTTCATATTTCTATCATTTTCTCAGATTTTTGTAATAAATTGCAACTCCACACAAAAAAAGGAGGGTGGGGTGTCAAAGGCCAACAGCTTTATCGAAGCGTAGTATTTCTAAACTGCGATCGCCATATACGCCCTCTATTTGCTGGCGACAGCAGTCAATAGCAAAATCGTTAACTTCTTCTGGTTCAACTCCATACATATCTTGAAACACTTCTGATTCCACACGGCAGAAGCGAGGGCGATTTGAGTAGATGCGACATTCTCGCGTGGTATGGTCGAAATTAACGCACCATCCCCCTTCGCCTACCATGCTGAGGTAGAGTTCTAGTTCTGGTGGTGAGAGATATTCTTCCAAATCTGGACGCTCTGCTGGATCAAGATTACAGCAGGCTCCACATTGCTTTACACATTGCCAAGTTGACATTTTTGATTGGGGATTGGGGGTTGGGGGTTGGGGATTGGGGACTGAAGAAGAGAATAGGGTACAGGTTACAGGGTACAGATTATTCCCTATCACCTGTTACCTCTCCCCTAACCCCATGCCCAATTCCCCTATTTTACGTTTTTATGTCTTTTCTTATAATTTTGTTAAGTAAATTAAATCTAACAGGCCATAGCCAGATATGATCGATTTCGGGTTTTCTAATTAAGTTATTGAATTTTTTAAAACAATTGAGAGGAGAAAAGGAAAAATGTTTGACGCTGTGTCTGACTTGTTTAACGCTTTTACCAGTATCAATTGGGAAGTTATCTTCCAATTGCTATCCGTGGCGCTAATTGTGATTGCTGGCCCAGCAGTAATCTTTGTGCTCGCATTTCGCAACGGCAACCTTTAACAGGGCTGAGTGCTGATTAAGAGTGAGGAGTTAGGAGTGAGGAATTAAATTTTATTCTCAACTCATAACTTATAACTTAATAAATCAGCACTCGCAGTATCAGAGTCACAAGTGAGAAGTTAATTAAGAACTTCTAACTCTTAACAGCTAAAGCGTGAAGGGCTGCTTGGATAATATTGTCATACTGTGGTTGAGAGATATCTACTTCTTTGGCATTTTGACGATTAGTACCCAGCAAACCAATTATATGTCCTGGCTGCATGGCTAATACTTTGCCTTCAGAATTTTTAATTCTTAATTCTGATTCAATACCGTTTTTATAGAAACCACAAGTATAATTTCGCTGGTTGTACTCAAAGGTAGTGCTTGATGCAATAGGTGGCGAAGCAAAAAATTGTTGAAGTTGAATTGGCAGTCTGACTCCTATTAACTCCAGTTCGATGGTGGTGTTACCGTTAAAGTAATTTTCTCGTAGTTTGTAAGCGATATCCACTCGCGTTGGTAGGTGGAAATAGTCGCCCCAACGCCAAGCGATCGCTTTAATTTTATACTCTTGATTATCGATAGTTTGGGCAACTGTCAGTTTGATGTGACCCTTACCAACAATTTTTTGCTCAACCACTTGGACACTAGGTGTCCAGAAAACTGGATCGGGGTTGTCCATACCGCAGGGATGTAGAGCATTCAGCTGTTGATAAAGCTGCTGATTGAGATGATTGAGGTTGACTTCAGCATCAATTTTGAGCAGAGGCTTGAGATGTTGGGGTTCAAGACACTGGTTAGCAAACTCAATCAAACGCGATCGCACCATCTCTAAATTCTCTGCTGGTAGAGAGAATCCCCCGGCTGCTTTGTGTCCACCAAATTTGCCTAGTAAATCGTGACAATATTCCAAAGCTTCAAATACATGAAACTCTGGAATTGAACGTGCTGAACCACGTATATGTCCTTCATCTTCATAAGTACCAATAAACACGGGAACACCGTAGCGTTCCACCAAGCGGGAGGCGACGATACCAATAACGCCGTGATGCCAATTGGGTTGAACAACAATTAATACACGGTTTTGCTGTAAAGATGCAACAAATTCTGCTTCTACATAAGCGATCGCTTCTTGTTCAATTTGCTGACACATTTCCTGGCGAGAAGCATTTATTTGTTCGCACTGCATTGCTCTTTCCAGCGCCACCCCCATATCATCTGTAGTCAGCAATTCAATCACAGTCTGGGGATTACCAATCCGACCAATAGCATTAATTCGTGGCCCCAAACGAAACCCAATATCTTCAGGCTTGAGCGATTTTGGATTTTGGATTTTGGATTTTGGACTTGTACTGAGCGAAGTCGTTGGCGCAGCCTCTCGTAGAGAAGTATTAGAAATTTTCTCCTCTGCTCCCCTGCTCCCCTGCTCCCCTGCTCCCTCATCTCCCCTAGCCTGCACTCCACCTACTTGAATCAACGCCTGTATCCCAGCTAAGTTGGATTTGGGTAAATGTTGTAAACCGCGTTTTACCCAGCGACGATTCACCCCAGTTAAGGGAGCTAAATCTGCGATCGTTCCCAGTGTAAATAGTGCTAGCATCGGCTGGATTAAGCCCTTAGTCTCGCCTAGCTGTTGTGCTAAAGACACTGCCAAAATGTAGGCAACACCAACACCAGCAACACCCCGATAAGGCGAGGATTCAGCTATTAGTTTAGGGTTGAGGATAGCATTAGCTGGGGGTAATTTTTGAGGGATATCGTGGTGATCGGTGATAATCACTGCAACACCAAGTTCTCTAGCCCTAGCAACTGGTTCAAACGCAGAGATGCCATTATCTACAGTCAGAATTAGCCCCACACCTTCGCTGTGGAACTCTTCAACTATGCGTTTATTAATACCGTAGCCTTCGTGCATCCGGCTGGGAATAGCATAATCTACTTGTGCGCCTAAAGTGCGGAGACTACGCAACAGTAGAGCAGTGCTGGTCATTCCATCAGCATCATAATCACCACAAATAGCAATTTTTGTTTGAGAAGCGATCGCATTTTCCAACAACTCCAAACTAATTGCCAAATCTGGGAAATCTTCTAACGGCGAAGGCAAGACTAAAGACTCTGGATTTAAAAATGCTTGTACCTGTTCTGGTGTTTCCATACCCCGATTAATCAACAACTGGCTGACAATCGGTGAAATATTTGTCAAATCCGCCAGCTTTTGAGCAAATTCTGGTTTTTGCGGATAAATATGCCAGCGCTGATCGGGTAAGCGTCTGCGAGGTTTTGATACTTCAGATACAGCTCGGTCTAACACAATAAAAGTTAGGAGTTTTCAGTTATGAGTCTTGAATTGAAAGTTGTTTCTTAACTCATAACTAATAACACTATTTGCGATCTAAAACACGTTTATCTTACCATCATCCATAATATACAAAGAGCGATCGCCTGGAGAGCGCCAAGTCGGACGGAGTTCAAGCCGCAATGTACCAAAGTTAGGTTTCGAGATAATTGCTTGTAGTGATAAACCCGTTTCGCTCCAAAATATCAAAGATGTATTCGGCTCCGTACCCTCTATTTGTTCTAAATTTAATTTCTGCCCTGGACTCAAGGAAATTGCGTCAGTCCCAGAGGGTTTTTGGATTTTAATCAGGTTGGGTGTGCTATTTACAACTTCAACTCTGATGTGTTGCCCCGGTGTAAACTGAATTGGGCGAGAACCACACTTAGAAGCACAAGTTCCAGCTAAAGTATTGCTGGGATTATTGATTGATGCAACTACAATGGTTGCTACAACTAAAGCAAATGACAAAGGCTTAAACATAATACACAGTATAAATACCAAACTGAAATATTACTTTAAATTAGGACTATTAAGCCTCAGCATATTTTCCAGAATTTAGCTAATGCAAAGCAACATCAGTTCATCATTCTTTGAAAAGCCATTTAATCGTGATTTAGCCAGTCATCGAGTTGTTGTTGAGTCACTGGTGCGATCGCTTCGCTATGCTAGTTGGATTGGTGTAAGCCATAATCAAGACAGAATTAGGAATCAGAAACACAGATCAGAAGTGAATCATGCACATCCTATCCCTTCATTATCCCGATGACTTACTTATTACCTCCGGTAAATCACCTCAAGCGTTAGAAGCAGAACTCACATTTTTGCTTGCAGTCAAGCTATTTGAACTACGCCGACTATCGCTTGGTAAAGCCGCCACCTTTTGCAACATGAACAAACCCCAATTCATGTATGAACTAGGACGTTTGCAAATCCCTGTTATCAACTTAGATGATGACCAAATCGCCGACGAATTGCGCGATGACTAACCCTGTGATTGTTGCCGATAGCAGTCCCCTCATATCTTTATCAATTATCGAGCAACTGGAAATTCTTCCTCAACTGTATCAGCGAATATTAATTCCCCCAGCCGTATGGGATGAAGTAACAGTTCAAGGCGCAGGTTTACCTGGCGCACAAGCTGTCAGTCAACTAACTTGGTTAGAAATTCAAACTCCTGAACCCATTATCTTAGAACCATTATCAATTTTAGTTGATCGTGGAGAGGCCGAAGCTATTGCCTTGGCTCAGTCCACTCCAGATAGTACGGTACTTTTGGATGATGCTCAAGCACGAAGGGTTGCAGAACGCTTAGGAATTCGCCGGATAGGTACTCTTGGCATTTTGCGTAAGGCGAAAAAAGCGGGCTTGATTGTGGAAGTTAAAGTATATATTGAGCGGTTACGCACCAATGGAATTTATATCCGATCTAGCCTTATTGATGCAGTGCTACGGGATGTCGGAGAAATAGACTAATCGCAGGTTCAGATAAAACTCAAACAAAATTTTTTGAGTGTTATGCAGCATAGCCCTCTCCTACGCATTATAGATAGATTGAGTCTGTAGTGCGATCGCTATTTTAATGAGTCTGATATCACAAAACAAAACCCTGTACAAAGTTTTACCTTATTGTACAAGGTTGTCTATTATCCTAAATACTTAGGACAAGCTCTTTAACCGAAGCGTCCACTGATATAATCCTCAGCTTCTTTAGTTTGAGGAGAACTGAACATTTGGGCTGTCGGATTAAACTCAACTAATTTGCCGCGACGTTTACCATACTCGTCAATTTCTGTATTGAAGAAAGCCGTGAAATCTGCGACTCTAGAAGCTTGCTGCATGTTGTGTGTCACCATAATGATGGTGTATTGCTCCTTGAGTTCTAAGCAGAGTTCTTCTACTTGGCGGCTAGAAATCGGGTCGAGAGCAGAACATGGTTCATCCATTAATAATACATCTGGCTTCATGGCGATCGCACGAGCAATGCAAAGTCGTTGCTGTTGTCCGCCAGATAATGCAGTACCCTTCTCTTTGAGTTTATCTTTGACTTCATCCCAAATAGCAGCGCGTCTGAGGGAATCTTCCACCAATTCATCAACGTTACCTTTGTAACCGTTAGCAAGCGGTGCAAAGGCAATATTTTCGTATATTGACTTAGGGAAAGGATTCGGTCTTTGAAAAACCATTCCGATTTGGCGGCGTAATTTGACCGAATTTATCTTAGAATCGTAGATGTTGCGATCGCGATAATTCAGTCTACCCTCTACCTTAGCTCCAGGGATTAAATCATTCATCCGATTGAAGCAACGCAATAAGGTACTTTTACCACATCCTGAAGGCCCAATAAAAGCAATAATTTGTTTATCAGGAATCTTTAGGTAGACATCTAAAAGTGCTAGAAATCCTCCATAGAATACCTTCACACCTTCAACATTGAAAACGCTATTACCTTGTTCAATTGTGGCACTATCTGATTGTCTTCTACTATTGCTATAAGTCATTTTCTGTATCTCCAAATATCTGTGAATGTATTAAATTAGATATTTAATTATCTAACGGATTGAAAAACGTTGCCGAATATAAATTGCTACACCATTCAAAGCTAAAATCAAGAGTAACAACGCAATAATTGTTGCTGCTGCTGCACTAGCAAAACCCGGTTCAGGACGAGTTATGTAACTGTAAATTTGAATGGGTAATGCCATAAATCTCTGAAACAAACCAGGGTCAAAGGTAAGAAAACCTACAGCACCTACAACAATTAGAGATGCTGCATCACCAATGGCACGAGATACAGAGATAATCACCCCTGTCAAAATACCAGGAACAGCATAAGGTATGACATGACTGCTAATAGTTTTCCATTTGGTGACACCTAAACCGTAAGAAGCATTTCTCAGCGAATCCGGGACGGCGCGAATTGCTTCTCTAGAGGTGACAATAATTACTGGTAAAGACAGTAAAGATAAAGTCAATGCACCAGAAATTAAAGCGGGGCCAAAGCCAAGCAAATAATTGAAAACTCCTAAACCCAGCAATCCATAGACGATAGAAGGTACACCCGCCAGATTACTGATATTAATCTCAATAATCGCTGTCCACCAAGCTTTGGGTGCATACTCTTCGAGATATAAAGCTGCTCCTACACCAATTGGGACGGTGACAAAAATCACAACAAGTCCCAATAAAATGCTGCTAACAATAGCAGGACGGATACCACCTTGGTCAGGAAAACGAGAAGGGGTATCTGTGAGAAATCCTGGGGACAAAAATCTACCTAATCCGTCTCCCAAAATATCAAAAAGGAGCAAAGCTAGGACAAATATCCCAATCATCAAACCGAAGAAAAAAATTACTTCAAATACTTTTCCTAAGCTCTCCCTTTGGTCAACATTATCAGTAAATTCTGCCCCAGATGCAAAGGAATCATCTTCTTGATAACTCGTAGTCATATTTATTACTCGTATTTTTCCTTATAACGATTAGCAATCCAGTAACTAACAATATTCAAAGATAGGGTAATCACAAACAAAACCGCGCCTACAGCATATAAAGTCTTAAAATTGAGACTTCCACGCGGACTATCTCCGCCAGAAATTTGTGCCATATAAGCTGTCATTGTTGCTATTGATTCTGCAAAACTAATAGTCAGCTTTGGCTGTAGTCCGGCGGCGATGAGGACAGTCATTGTTTCACCCACAGCGCGAGAAATACCCAAAATAATAGAGGCGATAATTCCTGAAAGTGCTGCTGGTAAAACTACTTTAAAAATAGTTTCTAGTTTAGTGATACCTAAAGCATAAGCTCCTTCCCGCAAAGAACGCGGAACTGATTTAATAGCATCTAAGCTAATAGAGCCAACGGTGGGAGTAATCATAATCCCCATCATTACCCCCGCACTCAAGGAATTGAATATTTCTAAAGGGATAATATGCCGCAGCAATGGTGTCAGAAACAATAGTGCAAAGTAACCATATACTACAGTTGGTACTCCTGCTAAAAGTTCCACTGCTGGACGTAAAACTGCTGCTACTTTGGGTTGAGCATATTCACTCAAATAAATCGCAGAACATAAACCCAAAGGAATCGCAACTGACATAGCAATAGCTGTAGTCAAGAAAGTGCCATTAATTAAAGGCCAAATGCCAAAATGCCTCTCTGCAAATAGAGGTGTCCATTTAGTATCAAGAAAGAATTGAGCAAAGGAAACTTCTTGGAAAAAACCAAATGTCTCCTGAAAAATAATTACAACAATACCAAAGGTAGTCAAAACAGAAACTAAAGCACAAGCAAATAAAATCGCTCCCACAATCCTTTCTGATATATCTTCAGATATATCTTTGTCTAGTGATTGTCTGGGTAATAAATAAGGATCGTCTTGAGAAGTGGAATTTTGCATAAACAGTTAAGTCTTGACTAAAAATCAAGTTACATCTGAATGGGTATTTGTCTAAAGAAAGTTTGTAATTGGTTCACCTGGTTTGGCTTTTTGAAATTTTGTCCCAGTTTCACCAGTAGCAAATTTTTGTTTTACCTTGACGTAAGCTTCATCAGGTAGGGCTACATATCCAGCACCATCTACCCACTTCCAAGAATTTTCTAAATAAAAATCTACAAATTCTTTGACTGCTGGTTTGTTATCTAAAGATATCTTGCTGGCATAAATGAAGAGGGGACGAGACAAAGGTGTATAGGTATTTTTGAGGACATTATCCAACGGAACTGGTTTTTTGCATTCTCCTTTGAGATTTTCGATAGCAACTAAATTGAGCTTTTCTTGGTTTTGAATGTAGTAAGATATCCCTACATAAGCCAATGCTGATTCATCTCCAGAAACACCTTGCACTAGCAGATTTTGATTATGACTAGGAGTGTAGTCGGTACGGCCATTCTTGGCTTTGCCAGTAACAGCTTGAGTTAAATAATCAAAAGTCCCCGTATCAGAAGCTGGAGCATAAAGCTTCAGTGGTAGCTTAGGAAATTTAGGATTAACTTGATCCCAAGTCAAGATTTTGCCGTCTGATTTAGCACTCCAAATTGTGTTCATTTCCTTAATGGTTAGACATTTAGCAAAGTCGTTTTTACGATTTGCAATTACAGCTACGCCGTCTAAACCTATAGGTAACTCTACAAACTC